>CEPV01082881.1_pt1 | contig 63728 bp, 63 predicted proteins | sample 530451 | NCBI WGS metagenome assembly CEPV01 (sample SAMEA2620097, study PRJEB7988) | marine metagenome | isolation source: saline water (ENVO:00002010), including
AGTGAACAGTATCCGACGGCCGATACGGTAGTGGATGGAGAAGGAAAAGTCGTGCTGCCGGGTTTTGTCAGCGCACACAATCATGTGGGCTACGCGGTATTTCGGGGTCGGGCGGAGGATATCGGGCACGCCCCCGTGCACCGTCTCTATCTGCCGATGAGCGGGGTGATCGCGGATGAAGAGCGCCAGGTCATAGGCGCCCTTGCGGTTACTGAACTTCTGAGGGGGGGCGTTACGACTATTCTCGAGATGGAGGAGGATGCCGAACTTTTCGCCTCTTTTATCGAGACCAGCGGCATGCGCGCGCTGATTGGCGTGATGGCAAACGACGTCAACCTTGAGGCGCTCACGCGTGGCGAAACCGTTTTTGATGCAGCGCTCCGTGAACGGCAACTTGAACAGGCCAACGGCTTGGCAGAGCGCTGGCATGATCGTGCAGGAGGCCGGATCCAGACAGTGATGGCAGCGACCGGGCTATCGACCTCTTCGCCCGAACTGCTGCAGGGACTCAGGGAGGGCGCTGATGCGAGAGGCCTTCGTCTATCCGCCCACCTGGGTTTTGGCGAGCGCGACCTCGTTCAGCGGATTCACGGGATGGCACAGTTCGATTTCGCCGAGGCACACGGCATGCTCGGCCCTGACGTGGTCGCGGTTCACTGCTATGAGGTGGACGATGCGGAAGTTGATACCCTTGCACAATCCGGAACCCATCTTGCACATTGCCCGCACATGAATCAGTTTCGTGGGGAAGTGGCTCCGATTCAGGCGATGCGAGCCAAAGGCATGCAGGTGGGTCTCGGTATCGACAATTACTTTTCAGACTATTTCGAAGTGTTGCGCTCGTGTCTGGCGAGCGCCCGGATTCGGGCCCATGATCCGGAGATCCTGTCCGCACATGAAGTGCTTGCCCTCGGAACCATTGATGCGGCGCGGGTGCTCGGCCTGGATAAAGAAATCGGATCGATCGAGCCAGGCAAGAAAGCCGACCTGCAGATGGTCAATATGCAAAGACTTGGTCTTACGCCGGTAAATGACCCGGTCACGACACTGGTGTACCACGGGCATGCCAAGGATGTCGAAATGGTGCTCGTCGATGGCAGAGTGGTGGTGGCCGAGGGCGTGGTGCAGTCAGCCGACGAGGAAGATCTTGTCGCGCGGGCCGGGGTTGCGGCAGACGCCGCCTGGGCGCGGTTTTCACAGCACTACGGTGGGTTTTCCGTAGCACTCCCCAACTGAAAGGCGGTATTGCGCAAGGTCGGGGGAATCTAGGACTATTCAGGACTGTCAAACGGTTGCTGGGTGAGTCATTCGCAATCAGGGTGGCTTCTGGACCCGGGCTACAAGGGCGTTTATTCTGGTTGATCCGGCTATGGACGGATCCGTCCGCGTTGTTAAAACAATTCTGCCAAGGCCTATGACCGCATTATCATAACCGGGAATAGTCATGAGTCGATTGCGCATCATCCGAGGGCCCTTGACGACATGATCTTGTGAAGGAGACGAAGAATGTTCAAATCAGGTGATACCGTTTCATCCAAGCCGCGCGAGCCTGAACTGGATGGGGGAAAACACTGGCGGGCAAAGATCGGTTTTATCCTGATGTCCACGGATCTGGCGGCGGAATCGGACATGACGGCCATGGCGCCGGAAGGCGTAGCCGTTCACTTTACCCGGCTCAAAACCGACGACTACACCACCAATGAAACGCTTTCCCGCCATATTGATTTCATGGCCGACGCCGCCTCGCGTATCCAGCCCGATACCCGGCCGGATGTGATCAGTTATAGCTGTACCAGCGGCTCTATCGTCATCGGCGAAGACCGTGTCAAAGAAGAGATCAGAAAGGGTGCCCCCTATGCCGAGCCGATGACCCTGGTCACCGGCGTGCTCGACGCCCTCAACGAACTGGGTGCAAGGAGACTGGTTGTGGGTACGCCCTATCTTGATGAAATCAATACGGCCGAAGCCAAATTTCTGATCACTAGGGGTTTTGACCTGCTCGACATCCAGGGCCTCAACTTGGAAACGGGAACTGAATTCGGCTGCGTCACGCCTGACTACTGGAAACAGTTCGCCCTTGAAATTGACCGAGCGGAGGCGGACGCCATCTTTCTAAGCTGCGGCGGCATTCGGGCGCTGGATGTAGCCGAGGAAATCGAGGAGTTGACGGGAAAACCGGTGATCACCAGCAACCAGGGTCAGATGTGGAGTTGCCTGCGTCGCGCCGGAATTCGGGACGAGATCAAGGGTTTTGGGCAGATCTTTTCACGTGCTGGTGAGTCGCTTCAACCTGCAAACTGAGAATGCACCCGCGTTGTCCAGTATTTACGGCGCTACGGCGGGTTACGCCGTGTCTGCATCGGACTGAGGGGGAGTATTGCAGCGGGGCTGAGGGCGAAACCGTGCCCGGAATCACTCAGTTGGCGGTTTCTATCGCGACATCGCTCTCGAAGTCGCCAATGGGTTCCTGACCGTCTATTTCCCAGTTGGGATGCTCGCGCCTGAAGGTCTCCCGTATCTTATCTACCGGCGGCTCGGCAAATTCCCCCCGCTCATGGACGTATTCCATGTGACGACGGCCCTCAAGATCGAAGGGATGATAAAGCGAGTCATCTTTGCCGTTGAAGTCCAGCGGCCGCAGCCGGAACTTGTGACAAAGCTCCAGATTGAATGCAGGGGTCGCTTTGACCCAGCGGTCATCAAGAAATATCGAGGTATAGCCGTGCCAGGAAAAAAGATCAGTTCCCATGCGCTCACGCATTTTCCGGGTCGACAGGTGGTTGCGCACATCGGCATAACCGAGTCGCGCAGGGATACCGGTCGCGCGACAGCAGGCGGCAAGCAGTACAGCCTTGGAAATGCACCAGCCGTGGCCGAGCTCCAGATTGCGCCGGGCACAAAGCCCCTTGACTGATATGTCGAGGTCATAGCAGTCATAGCGGATCCCGTCGCGCACAGCGTAGTAAAGCAACACTGCCTGCTCGACTGCGCGGGTCTCGGTGCCAATAGCGCGCCGGGCGAAGCCAACCACGGCATCGTCGTCGCTTTGCACCATCGGGCCTGGCTGCAGGAAGGGTTTCAGATCCACTTTTATTGATATCCGTCTCGTTTGTGGTGATTCACGCTGACCATGGTCAAGATTCAGGCCGCGCCGCTTATTCTACGTTCGGGGATCATCCGCTCGCGCGCTTGAGTCGCGTCATCACGGCATCGCCGAACCGGCGGCCTTCAACGGTAGAGGCGATTCCGCACCCATTTCGGACAAAGAGTGCAAAACCCACCGAGCGCTCAAGTTCCTTAATCAGACGGGCCACATTCGGTTGCGAGATAGCGAGTGCCCGCGAAGCGCCTGTAATAGAGCCCGTGCGCAATGTTGCCAAAAAAGCGTCGAGTTGTCTCAGGTCCATGTTGGAAAAATATATAAGAAAAACAGATAGATTGGTGAAATATTTCTATTTGTCAAATAAGTGAAAACGGCTGATACTGGGTATTCCGAACCAGAATTCACCTGTGACCCGGTCGATGGCCTGTATCACTTATCTCAACAGTTTTTCCGCTCCCAACGCGCTGGAAATTCTAGCGCGGTGCTCGGAACATGAGGTGGTCCGTATCGCAGGCGATGCTCCAACCGGGCAGAGTTTCGATATATTGGCTCGCGCCCACGCTTATCAATGCGTAGGGGCGCGTGATGAGGTGCCGTTGCCGTTGCGGGTCAGCGCTGAATTTCTGGCACGAGCCCCCGACCTTCTGGTGGTCTCGGTCAGTGGCTCGGGGGTTGATGTATTTGATTTAGAGGCGTGTACCGAGGCCGGTGTCCTCGCGGTGAATCAGGCGGGCGCGAACGCGCAATCCGTAGCTGAGCACGCGCTTGCGATGATGATTTCAGTTCAGCGGGCCATCGTCAGGGCGGACCGGGTCTTACGGGCAGGTTGGCAGGGGTCCCGGCTGGAGTTCATGGGTACCGACCTTGCCGGCAAAACTGTTGGCATCGTCGGTATTGGCAATATCGGTACGCGACTCGCCAGAATCTGCTGTGGGGGATTCGGCTCAACAGTCCTTGCGACAGATCCATTTGTGAAGGCATCAGAAATTGAGCGCCGCGGCGCGCAAAGTGTGACCTTTGATGAATTACTGCAGCATGCCGACATCATTTCCGTACATACCCCGCTCACCTCTGACACGCGGGGGCTTTTTGATGCCGACGCGTTTGCCAGGATGAAAGCGGGTGCGGTCTTTATCAATACTGCCCGTGGTTTCATTCATGATGAAGATGCGTTGGCAAATGCGCTGGCGTGTGGTCATCTCGGGGGTGCCGGTCTTGATGTGTGGGACGTTGAACCGCCTCAACCGAATCATCGCCTGATGCAGATGGGAAATGTCATAGCCACACCGCACGTCGCAGGATGCACTTCAGATAGTCTTCACAACATGGCGGAGCACGCTGCGACACAGTTGTTGGACATTTTCTCGGGCAAGCCGGCAGCGCGGCCGGTAAACCCCGACGTCTTGCCGAAGTTCAAGGAGCGGTATGCACAGATTTTGGGAGAGCCCGCACTGAAATGACAGTGCGGGATACGTCTTTACGTTTCGAGGTTTGAGGCGGGCGATGACCTTTCTGTTCACGAGCGTTACCGATTGCCGGGCACGGGCGCGCCGGAAAATGCCACGCATGGTGTTTGACGCGCTGGACGGAGCGACCGGTAACGAGATAGCGAGCAGAAGAAACACGACGGCATTTGAAGATGTCTGTCTTCAAGGCAGGGTGTTGGTGAACGTCGAGGACCGTTCTCTTAAGACCCAATTTCTTGACAGAGAATGGCAGATGCCATTCGGCGTGGCGCCAATGGGAATGGGCAATCTCTTCTGGCCCGGTGCAGATCAGGCGCTTGCTCGTGCTGCGCGGGATCATGGGTTCCCCCTGGGAGTCTCGACCATGTCCTCCACGCCGCTCGAGCAGATGCTGGAGCAGTCCGGTGGCAATGCCTGGTTTCAGTTGTACGCCGGGGAATCCGACGCGTTAACCAAAGGTCTGCTGGCGCAGGCGGCGCAGGCGGGCTACCACACGCTCATTCTGACTGCCGACGTGCCGGCACTCGCACCGCGCCCGCGCGATCAGCGAAATGGCTTCACGGTGCCGTTTCGGCTAAGACCCAGGCAGTTTATTGATTTGTGTCTGCATCCCAGGTGGTCTCTGACAACACTGATGCGCGGCATCCCAAAGCCCCGCAATATCTCAATACAAGACGGCGCATCCGGGTCGAATTCACGCGAGGCGGAATTTCGGCGTGAGGCTGGCAGAGGACGTTTTGACTGGCGGTTTCTTTCCGAACTGAGGTCACAATGGCCGCAGCAGCTGGTTCTCAAAGGGGTCATGAGTGCAGAAGACGCCAAGATGGCTGTGAGCGCAGGTGTTGACGCGGTCTATGTGTCGAACCATGGGGGCCGGCAACTGGACAGCGCTCCTGCCGCGATCAGCGTGTTGCCGAAGGTGCGGGAAGCGGTAGGCCCCGACTTCCCCCTTATTTTTGACAGCGGCGTGCGCAGCGGTGAAGACGTTGCCCGGGCGCTTGCGAGTGGCGCGGATTTCGTGATGGTGGGCCGACCGGCGCTTTACGCGCTGGGCGCAGGCGGTCCGTCAGGGTTTGAGGACTTGCTGCACCTTCTGATGAGCGAGTTGAGCACGGTCATGGCGCAGTTGGGGTGTCGGTACACCCATGAATTAAACGAAACGGTTCGTGTCTCATAGACATGATGACCTGAAATTCCTGCTTTAGAGCGTACAGATGATGAAAGAAAACGAAAAAATCCGTGGCGGCGCACTGCTGGCCCAGGCGCTTCACGAGAAAGGCATCACTCGAGTTTTTACGCTGAGCGGGGGATTTTGTAATCCGGCGCTGGAAGGGCTCGCCGAGCGCGGCATCGCCATTATCAACTGCCCGCACGAACAGGTGGCGGGGCACCTGGCGGACGGGTACACCCGGATCACCCGACAACCCGCCGTCTGTCTGGTGGGGCCGGAGGGTTTTGCCAATGCCGTGCCGGCCATGATGGAGGCCTGGGGCGAGCGATCTCCGGTGATGTTTATCACCGGCTCCAGTACATTGAAGCGCCAGGGCAGCGGAGGCTTCAAGGAAATCGATGACGTGGCGATAGCCGCACCGCTGACCAAGTACAGCGCCAGCATCACCGATGGGAGCCGTATCCGTGAGTTTGTCGATCGTGCCTACAAGACGGCATTGAGCGGTTACCCGGGGCCGGTACACCTCAGTGTGCCGGTCGACATCATGTTCTCTTCCTTTCCCCCCGATGCCCAGCTGGATGAAAGGCCGTACCTGCACGCGCCGCAGCCGGCGCCACGGGCCTGGCCGGACCCGGATGATCTGCAGGCAGTACTGACAGCTTTGAAAAAGAGCGAGCGGCCCGTATTGATCGCAGGCCACGGGGTCTGGTGGTCGGGCGCCGAGACCAAACTTGAGCAGACCGGAGCGACCCTTGGAATTCCAGTATTCAATATTCCCTATCACCAGAAACTGCTGCCTGAGACCAGTGAGGTCTACATGGGTCTTGCCGATATCCACCAGTACGACCCTGCAGCAACCGCACTTAAGGAGGCCGATGCGGCCATCATGGTCGGCGGCCGCCTGGATAACCAGATGAATTTCGGTAATCCGCCGCTCTTCCCCGCTTCATGCGAGTTGATCTGCGTCAACGGCTCCGCCGAGGAGACCGAGCTCAACCGTGCGGCTGACCGGGTTCTATTGAGCGATCCCGGGGCATTTTTCGATGCGCTTCTTGATCTGCCGGCCAGCGGAGCCTGGCAGAAAAGGGGCGACTGGATGGAACGGCAGCGGGCACAGCGGGGCGAATGGGTCACACGGACGCTGGCCCAGATGGCGCAGGATGCGACGCCGGGCCAGGGGGCGCATCCGCTGCAGCTGGCGCTGGATGTCCAGAGCGCCATGGGCGCTGACGACTGGCTGGTCATCGACGGTGGCAACACCCACTTCTGGTCCGAGATCGCCGTCAATATCGCTGGATGGCAGGGTCAGAAACTGGCCGGTATCCTGCACCCCGGGGCTTTCAGCATGCTGGGCGTGGGCGTGTCATTTGCGCTGGCCGCCAAATTACGTCATCCCGACTCGCACGCGGTCGTGATCAGCGGGGACGGCGCGTTCCTGTCAGGGGGTCTCAGCATTGAGGCAGCGTTTCAGGAAGATGCCCCGATTACCGTGGTCATCGACAATAATGGAGGATTGACGACGATCTCCCAGCAGCAGGAACGGCTCTTTGCCAGCGGCGGTCACGTGGCCACGGACTTTCGGGATATTCCCTTCCATACCCTGTTCGAGGGGCTCGGGGGTTATGGAGAACGGGTTCAGGACCCGCAGGAAATCGCCCCCGCGGTCCGGCGGGCGATGGCCAGCGGCCGAACCGCCTGTGTCAATGTCCGCACCCGCGGGGTTATCAGCCCGATAGTGGCGGCGGTTACCCACAAGCGCGATAAAGCGTCGATCGAATAAGATGTCGGCAATGACGATTCACCATCGTTCCTTTTCTGGCAGGTGTGTATGCCGGTAATTTCTTCGCATGTACTGGACTCGGTACACGGGTGTGACGCGGCCGGAATCCGGGTGAGTTGCACCCGGTTGATGCCCTCAGGCGAACGCGAACCCGTGACAGAATTGCACGCCGACGATTCCGGAAGGATCGCGATAACTGTTGATACCGTGCAGGATCCGCTTGAGACCCGTTACCAGCTGATCTTTTTCACCGGCGAGTATTTTTCAAAGCGCCGTGGCTATCAGGAAAGCGCCCCGCTATCCCCTGTCAGTGAATCTGTGGTGCACCTGGATCTTTCGTCGTTGTCAGACCGTTGCCACGTGCCCATGATGATTGCGCCCCATAGTCATTCGGTCTGGTGGTCCCGCCAGGATCACTAAGCGCATATGCCCTCGGGTCTGGTTACCTCGCGGCGAAACCGGCGCACGCCGTACACGGACCGTGTCGAGGCTCTGGGTGTCAGTGGTTTCTCGATTGTTAATCACACGCTTTTGCCCAAGTCATTTGCGAGGAGCGTAGAAGCAGACTACTGGCACCTCAAAGAGCACGTACAACTGTGGGATGTGGGCTGCCAGCGCCAGGTCGAGCTGCGCGGCCCGGACGCTGCGCGGCTGGCGCAGAAAATGACACCGCGGGATCTCAGAGCGATGACGGCAGGGCAGTGCTACTACACCCCGATTATCGATAACAGCGCGGGTCTTTTGAATGACCCGGTTCTGCTGAAACGGGCACCGGACTGGTTCTGGTTTTCGATTGCGGACTCGGACGTATTGCTCTGGGCCAAGGCATTGGCGCTGGGTATGAATCTTGATCTGCAGGTGAGTGAGCCTGACGTCTGGCCGTTGGCTGTGCAGGGTCCACGCGCGGAAGATCTGGTGGCCAGCGTTTTTGGAGACGAGGTCCGTTCGGTCCGGTATTTCTCTTTTATGGAATGCGGTTTTCACGGCCGGCAACTCGTGGTGGCACGCTCGGGATACAGCAAGCAGGGGGGATTCGAGATATATCTCGATGACAGTGCCCTTGGCAGTACGCTCTGGGACACCTTGTGGGAGGCCGGTGCTGATCTGCAGGTTGCACCCGGCTGCCCCAACCTGATCGAAAGAATAGAGGCAGGCCTGCTGTCTTACGGCAACGAGATGACCCGTGAGAACAATCCTCTGGAGATCAATCTCGATCGGTTTTGTCATCTTCAAGGTGAGATCGACTACATCGGCCGCCCGGCCCTTGAAGCAATAGCTGCGCAGGGTCCGTCACAGCGCATGCGTGGACTGCTTATCGACGGGGATCCGTGCCCGACCTGCGGCAAGCCATGGCCGATTATTGCGGGTGACACACAGGTTGGCCAGGTTACCAGCGCAATCTGGTCACCGGCTTTTCGCAAGAACGTGGGTTTGTCGCTTATCCGCAAAGACCACTGGAATCCAGGTACGCCGGTTACGGTTGCGTTGCCGGGCGGTCTCAAATCAGACGGCGTCGTTGCGTCCCTGCCGTTCGAAAATCCCGGCTAACCTTTTTCTCCCGCAGCCGCGCTATGTGGATAAAAACCGACACCGCTTGGGCAGATGGTCTTCAATTGGGCCGCGTTCGACCTTGCCAGGCGCTTCTGATCATCTTTGCGTTTCTGCTGGTTGGGGGTTGTGAATCCGACCGTGACGAGCTTGCGGCCAGCAACAGTTGTGCCTGGTGCCGGCTGAACGATGCCGACCTCGCCGGTGCGGACCTTGCCGGGGCTACGTTATGGATGTCCTTTCTCGAGCGGGCTGATCTGCGTGGCGCGAACCTCAGCGGCGCCAATATCAATCGGGCAAAATTGACCGCTGCTGACCTCACCGGGGCCAGTCTTGCCAATGCCGATGCACGAGAAGCCGTGCTGATCCGGGCCGATCTGACCGGAGCGGATATTTCGGGGGCAGATCTCTCCGAGGCGGTACTTGAAGGCGCGCGGTTCAGCGGTGCAAACCTTTCGGGTGCATCCCTGCTGATTGCAAGGATGAAGCAGGCGGATTTTTCCGGTGCAACCCTGGTATCGGCGAATATCCGCCAGGCCATCGGCCCGGGGGTTCTTTTTACCGGGGCTGATCTCACTGGCGCTGACCTTGGCTGGGCCGTGCTGCCCGGGGCGGACTTTCGCGAGGCGAATCTTGCCGGAGCGGATCTTTCGGGTACTGATCTTTCAGGTGCAGATTTCACCGGCGCGATCTGGACAGACGCCAGCACATGTTACTCTGCCAGTTGCGATGACAGAGCCTATTCAGACTGATATAAGGGCGTCTTGGAAAAGTAATCCGATTCATTTATGACAAAACCGATATGCGCCATCATCGGGTCGGGAGAAGGCCTCGGCCGGGCGCTCGCAGCCAAATTTGCCAGCCACGGTTTTGATCTTGGGCTGGTCTCGCGTTCTGAGGAAAACTGTGGCGCTGCGATTGAGACGGTAGCGCAGAAGTCAGGCACAGCCCGCTTTTATCAGGCGGATGTCACTCGGCCGCACACGGTCGAATTGGCGATCGCCAACATCAGCCGGGACATGGGTGAGATCACGCTTTTGATTTACAACGTGCGCGGAAGTTTTGATTCGTGCGCGCCGCTGGATATGACCTATGAAGCGCTTGAGAGAATCTACCGGGAAGAAGTAGTCGGCGCGTTCGCAGCGGCAAAATCTGTACTACCCGCCATGATAGAAAAGGGTGCAGGTAACATCTTCTTTTCGAGTGCGACGGCGGCCTTTCGCGGGTCGGCGCACTTTCCCTTGTACACTATCGGCAAGTTCGGCTTGCGCGCACTGGCGCAGAGCCTTTCAAAGGCCTACGCCAATCATGGTATTCATATCGCACACTTTCGGCTCGACTGTGATCTTGATGTGCCGGTCATGAAAAAGCTGTACGGCCCAGACTATGATCCTGAAAAGCTGGCAGACCCCGATGCTGTGGCGGAATCATACTGGCTCACCTTTCAGCAGCCCAAATTCGCCTGGAGCAATGAAGTTGAGATTCGACCGTACACCGAGACCTGGACCTATTGAGCTGCCATTTGAGTGGGTCCACTAATTTTTGAGAGATAAGAACCAATGACCTATCAACTTTTTTATGCGCCCGGTAGTGCGGCCATGGGAACGCGGGTGATCCTTGAGGAGATCGGCGCACCATATGAACTGATCGAATCGACCATCGATATGGATAAACCCCGTCTCCCTGAGCAGCTCGCCATCAATCCCAACGGCTGGATTCCTGTTCTGAAATGGGGCGACAAGGCGATGTACGAGGGCGCCGCGATTACGGTATTTCTCTGTGACCGCCACCCGGACGCCGGACTTGCCCCGGCGATTGATGATCCAGAGCGCGGTCTTTATCTGCAGACCCTGGTGTATTTCAGCAGTTCTGTTCAGAACGCGTTTCAACTCGATTACTACCCGGATCGTTTCGCCGATACCCCGGATGACGAGCCCAGCGCCCAAAGACGCGGTGCCCGGCGCCTGCGGGAGACCTGGAAGGTGATCGATGACCAGATCGGCAGCAATTTCTGGGTGCTCGGAGAGCGTTTCAGTGCTGTCGATATCTATCTTTTTATGCTGACCACCTGGCTGCGTCCGTCGCGGGGGCATCCTACCATTGATGAGTTTCCAAACGTCAAGCGTATTGCAGAAGCTGTTCTGCCAAGAGACAGCATTCAACTCGTTTACCGGGATTGGATTGCCGGTGACAACTACGGATACTGACGCAAATCCGATCGGGCCGGACGAGATGCACGGCGCATGCAACTTCAGCCAACGCCCAGCACCCCAAAAACGTGTGGGCGCTGCATGGACTGGTGGAGTGTTTGACGATTCGCGGCGAGACCGGCGAATCCGGGAAATTCAGGACGCTTCTCGACAGCGCGCTCAAAAAGACGGACTTTGCCGTGACATCGTCGTGTTGCTGCCGGGAGGATGTACGCGATCCGACAGGCTTATGAACTGACCATCGGCTGTTGTTGTGTCAGGCTTCGCCGCCTGCGCTTTCCTCTCTCATCAACTGGTCAGCCTGCATCCAGAGGCGGACACTTTCAGGCGGTGTCAGCGGTGGACCATCGTAGTTGATTGCTTCGAGAATCTCGGTGGTCGGGACCGATTTCCCCCGCATTCTGAATAACCCCCGGGCAATGGCGCGGGCGGCCAGGGCGGCACCGGTCATGATGTCGTGGCGAAAATACAGCCACTTTTCGTCCCAGCCGATGATGCTGCTGTTGAGGGTGATCTTTTCAAAAGCATGAAGCGGCCGGTCAAAGCGCACCACGACTCCACCGGCCACCGGGAACCATTTTTTCTTGAACACCGTACTGACCAGTCCGCACTGCGTCATCAGGTCAAAGCGTCCCAGGTCCATCAGCGTCAGGTATCGCCCGTTGTTCATGTGGGCATTGGTGTCCAGATCATTGGGCCAGACCCGCATTGCAATCCGCGAGGACCTTAAGTCTGGATCGAGCCGGGTGGTCAGCGCTCTGCCGAAGACCCGCCCGGCACGAACAAAGGGATACACGGGGCTAGTGATTTATCAGAGTTACCGACAGACGATCAGAAGGCATCGTCCGGAAATTCCATCATCGTCCTGCCGCCGACCATAATGGCGGAAAAGAGCGACCCGGTCTGGGGCAGGATACGTTCCATAAAGAACTGCGCGGTAGCGATCTTGGCCTGGTAAAAGCCGCTGTCATCAGAATCTTGTTTACTGAGCGCCACTTTTGCCATCTGTGCCCAAAGGTAGGCGAGTGCAACCAGGGCGAAAAGTTTCAGGTACTCACTGGAGGCGGCTCCGGCTTCGTCAGGATTCTTGAGCCCGGCCTGTGCGATCTGGCCTGTGGCGATCTGCAGGCGGCCGAAGGCCTTAGCGAGCGGCAGGATGAAGGACTGCAGCGCGGCATCGGCGGTGTTGGTGTCTATCCAGCGCTGAACCGGGTGGAAAAAACGCCGCAGGTAGCGGCCCATATGCGCAGGCAGTTTGCGTCCGACGAGATCAAGAGCCTGGATGCCGTTGGCGCCCTCGTAGATCATCGCAATGCGCGCATCACGGGCGTATTGTTCAACACCGTTTTCCCGGATGTAACCGTGACCGCCGTACACCTGAACAGCCATTTGTGCAGCGTCGTGACCCGTTTCAGAAAGGTAGGATTTCACAAGCGGCGTCAGCAGTTGAACCAGGTCATCCGCTTCCCTGCGCTGCTCGGGGTCCTCGCTTCGATCACGAACATCGATATTGCGGCCAATCCAGATCGCCAGCGCCCGCCCGCCCTCGGTAAATGCGCGCATGGTGAGCAGCATTCGCCGGATATCCGGATGTACCAGCAGCGGATCCGCCGGTTGATCGGGATACTGGGCACCATTCAGGGAACGGCCCTGCTGACGGTCCTTGGCATATTCGACAGCTGCCTGGTAGGCGCTTTCTCCAAGGCCTAATCCCTGAATACCAACACCAAGCCGTGCGTCGTTCATCATGGCGAACATCGCCCGCATGCCCTTGTGGGGCCCGCCAATCAGCCATCCCTTTGCATTTTCAAGGCTCATCTCGCAGGTCGCCGAAGCCTTGATCCCCATTTTGCTTTCAATACGGGCGCAGCGAATGCCGTTGCGTTCACCTGCTTCGCCGTCGGCGTCGGGCAGAAACTTGGGCACCAGAAAAAGGCTGATGCCCTTGATTCCAACGGGGGCGTCCGGCAGGCGGGCCAGCACCAGGTGAATGATGTTTTCCGTCAGGTCGTGCTCGCCTGCGGTGATGAAGATCTTGGTACCCGTCAACTGGTAAGAGCCGTCATCGGCCGGGATGGCCTTGGTGCGGATCAATCCAAGATCCGTGCCGCACTGGGGTTCTGTCAGACACATCGTTCCCGACCAGATTCCGCTGACCATTTTCGGCAGGTAGCGATCTTTGATCTCGTCACTGGCGAAGGTATTGATGGTGCGGTAGGCGCCCCGCGTGAGGCCGACATAAGTTGCAAATGAAACATTCGCCGAGCAGCCCATCTCCTCAAGCAGCACGTTGAGTGCGCCGGGCATACCCTGACCGCCGTACTTGGGATCGCAGGGCAATCCAATCCAGCCGCCTTCGGCATATTCCTGGTAGGCCTTTGCAAACCCGGGTGGGGTCGTTACCTCGCCACCCTCAAACTGGCAGCCGTGGCTGTCGCCCGTAGCGTTCAAGGGGAAGAGCTCGTTCTCTGCAAGACGTGCTGCTTCCTCGAGGACCGGTTCGACGAGATCTACGGTGGCATCTTCACAGCCGGGCAGAGCGCAAATCTCGGCGGGATCAAAAAGCTCGTTATAAACGAACTGCATATCGCGCAACGGCGCGGAATAACTAGGCATGGTTTTCTCTCTTCAAGGATCAGTTACGCAGCGGCTTGCCGGTTTCCAGCATATGTTCGATGCGGTCGAGGGTCGGTGAGGTCCGAAGCAGGTCGACAATGGCGGTGCGCTCGAGGTTCAGCAGTTTGTCTTCGGCCAAGGTTTCCGTAGGATCTACCTTGCCTCCCGCGAGGACGTGCGCGAGTTTCTTGCCGACCGTAACATCGTGGTCGGTTGCTTTACCGGCACGCTTGAAATCGTTGAGCACCAGCGTCATGGCTGCTTCTCCCGAGGGGCCGGGCAGTTGGAGCTCACAAGGCTCGGGAGGCGTATAGTCCCTGGCCATGGACAGGGCGCGCTCCTTGGCGTGAGCCAGCAGGCGATCCCGGTTCATCACGATGCCGTCGCCCGGTCTCAGATAGAGCAGGGCGCGGGCTTCCTCAGCGGACTTCGCCACCGTTGCAGTCGCGATGGTCTCGAACACTTTACTGACAGCGGGCATGGGGCCCTTGGCGTATCTGGGATTGTCACTCCAGCGAAGGAGCATCTCCTTGCAGCCTCCCCAGGCCGGTACGAGGCCGACGCCCACTTCAACCAGGCCCATATAGGTTTCGGCATGGGCCTCAATCGCGTCGCAGTGCAGCAGGATTTCACAGCCACCGCCGAGCGCCATTCCTGAGGGTGCGCCGACCACCGGGAAAGGTGCGAATTTGAGTTTCTTGTAGATGTCCTGTCCCTGCTTTACCGACTCGGTGATTATCGGCCAGGCCGCGATGTTGGCCGCAAACAGCGCAAGGCCCACATTTGCGCCAACCGAGAAGTTGGTACCTTCGTTGTGGATGACCAGTGCCTGATACCCCTGAGCCGGGATCATCTTCAGGGCATTGGCCGCCATCATCATGATGCCTTCATCAACGGCATTCATTTTTGAATGAAACTCAAGGCAGAGCACTTTGTCGCCGATGTCCCAGAGGCTGGCCGACGCGTTGCCGGCAAGGCGTTCGGAGGAGCGCTTGATATCCGACAGCAGCAATACCCCTTCAGCGCGTTCAACATTGTGGTAGGCGCCATCAGTGCCGAAGTACTGAAGCCGCCCATCCTGCGTACGGTAGAAACTGCCGTCACCGACTTTTTCGAGCAACGGCGGCACCGCCATGCCTTCGGCAGCGAGGCGCTCGGCAAACCAGCGTGCCCCGAGTTTGTCGATGAGCTCAAACGGCCCCCACTTCCAGGCGTAGCCGTTTTTCATGGCCTCGTCGACCGCATGGATATCGTCAGCAATTTCGGGCACCAGCACCGCCGCATAACTCAATGTGTGCGATAGCACCCGCCAGGCATATTGGCCGCCGCGGTCTGGATGTTCGACCAGCGCACGCAGTCCGCCGCGAGCCGCCTCTACGCTCTCAAGGACCGGTTTTTTGGCAGGATGATATTCACCCGAGCTTAAATCGAGCGCCTCCTTGATCTTTTCTCCGCCGCTGCGGTTGAGCCGGTAGAACCCGCCTTTGCCTTTTCTGCCGGTGTAGCCGTCAGCGATCATTTTCTCGATGAATTCGCTGCGACGGTGAATATCGCGGTACATGTCGCCCTCGGGCAGCAGCGAGAGCATCGAGTGCTCGACGTGGGGCTGCAGATCGATCCCGACCAGGTCAAGCAGGCCGAATATTCCCGTTTTGGGAATGCCCATCGGTTTGCCGATGACCGCATCGGCTTCCTCGACGGTGATGCCATCCTCGAAAGCGAAACGCACCGCCACGCCCATCCACAGAATGCCAATCCGGTTGGCAATAAAGCCGGGCGTGTCCTTGCAGTCCACAACCGATTTGCCGAGCAGTCGGTCACCAAAATCCCGCAGGGTGGTGATCACCTCGGGCTGGGTATCCGGTCCCGCCACAAGCTCCAGTAGGCGCATGTATCGTGGCGGATTAAAGAAGTGGGTCACTGCGAAATGCTGGCGAAAGCCCTCCGGCATATCGGCAACCAGATGATCAAGCGGAATCGTCGAGGTATTTGAAGTAACGATGCAGTCGGCTCCGCGGTGTGCGTTAATCTTGCTGTAAAGATCCTTCTTGATCTCAAGATTCTCCAGCACCGCTTCGATCACGAGGTCACAGTCAGCGAGCCATTCCAGATGATCATCCAGATTTCCGGGCCGTATCCGTGCGGCATTGCGTGGATGCATCAGCGGTGCGGGATTGGTTTTGCGCATACGCTGTATTGCACCTTTGGTGACAGCGTCACGGTCGGATCCCTCTTGCGCCACAATGTCGAGCAGAACGACTTCAAGCCCCGCATTGGCGGCCTGTGCGGCGATGCCCGAGCCCATGACGCCCGAGCCGATAACAGCAACTTTCTGGATTGACGGCATTTAGGCAACCTCAAGGACAGTGGCAATTCCCTGACCCCCGCCGATGCACTGGGTCGAAAGGGCGTAGCGGCCTCCCTCCCTTTGCAGTACCTGTGCCGCCTTGCCGGTAATGCGTGCACCGGTTGCACCCAGGGGATGTCCGATGGCAATGGCGCCGCCATCGATGTTCACTTTCGCTGTGTCGAGTTCAAGATCCCGGATCGAGGCAATCGACTGGGTGGCAAAGGCTTCGTTGATCTCGATCACATCGAGATCTTGAGCGCTGATACCCGCCCGGCTGAGTGCTTTGCGCGATGAGAATATGGGACCCAGGCCCATGGTTTCGGGCTTGCAGCCGGATACCGCGATACTCGCGATGCGGGCCATCGGCTTGAGACCGTTTGCGTTGGCATACTCCAGGGAGCAGACCAGCGTTGCTGCAGCGCCGTCGGTCAGCGGTGAGGAGGTCCCCGCGGTTACGGTGCCGTTCTCGTCGAAAGCAAGTTTCAGGCCGGCGAGTCCTTCAAGGTCGGTGGTGGGACGAAGGCAGCCATCCTCATCCACAGAGGACCCGTTGACCGCAATGGGCACGATTTCATCGGATAGCCGTCCTTTTGCCTGCGCTTCGCCGGCTTTGTGCTGGCTGGCAACGGCAAAAACTTCCTGTTCTTCCCGGCTGACCGCATATTCCCGGCCGACGTTCTCGGCGGTTTCACCCATCGACATGTAGGCTGCCGGCATGCTCTCGCACAATGCGGGGTTCGGCATCGGGTTGAAACCGGACATCGGTACACGGCTCATTGACTCAACACCGGCGCAGATGAAGACTTCGCCGGCGCCCATCTGGATGGCGCCTGCGGCCATATGAATCGCCTGCATGGACGAACCACAGAACCGGTTAACGGTGGTTCCTGCAACCGAAATCGGAAGACCTGCCATGAGGACTACCAGACGTGCCATGTTGAATCCCTGCTCGCCCTCCGGGAAGGCGCAGCCGAGGATCAGGTCCTCAACGTCATCCGGGTTAACCCCGGTGCGCTCGATCAGGCCCTTTACCACGTGGGCGGCAAGATCATCCGGGCGAACCTTGGTCAGTGCACCTTTGGTCGCAAAGTGGAAAGGTGACCGGGCGTATCCGGCGATCACGATGTCTTTCATGGCAAATCTCCTTTGAAAAGAATTTCTTATGTCTTCTGTGTACCCAAGGCCGTGTCGCTGGTCAGGCCCGTATGGCCTGGGCTGATGCTTCCTGCATGGCGGCCAGCGCCTGTTCCCGAACGCTGGTAAGCTCCTTCAGGGTGTCGTCGAGGTCGACTTTTTGGGACTTGAGTTCCTCAATACGGCTGTTGACCTTATCCAGCAGCAGCAGAATCTGGTCATGCTGGGTCGGGTCGGCATCGTAAAGGTCAAGGTACTCGCCGATATCGGTGAGACTGAAACCCAGACGCTTGCCCCGCAGGATGAGCTGCAGACGGCCGCGCTCCCGGTGGGTATAGATCCGCGTGGTGCCGGCCCGGCGCGGTGTCAGCAGGCCCTTGCTCTCATAAAAACGGATCGCCCGGGCCGTAATGCCGGTTTCCCGGGCGAGTTCGGTAATCGTGAGCATGTCACTCATCACGGAGGTCATGAGCTGGCGGGCCCCTGCTGTTTCTCAGTTTCCTCTGCGACCAGTTCCTTCTTGGAGAGCTTGCCGATGATGGTCTTGGGCAGTTCCAGGCGGAACTCGATCTCGGAAGGCATCTCGATCTTTGAGAGCTTGTCTTCAAGGAAGGACTTCATCTCAGCCTCGGTTAACTGTTCACCGTCTTTGAGTTTCACGAAAGCCTTGGGGCTTTGTCCGCGATAGTCATCATCAATGCCGATGACGGTCACCTCGGCAACGGATGGGTGCAGATAGATCGCCTCTTCGACCATACGCGGGTAGACGTTGTATCCGCCGCACAGAATGAGGTCCTTCATGCGGTCGACCAGAAAAAAGTGCCCCTCTTCATCCATGTACCCCACATCGCCCGTACGGAACCACCCCTCGCGCAGGCTGTCGGCAGTTTCTTCGGGACGGTTCAGGTAGCCTTTCATGACTTGTGGCCCCTTGATCCAGACCTCGCCACGCTCACCGACAGACATCGAATCGTGCGGCGGCTCAAGACCATGAATGGAGATCTCGGTACCCGGCATCACCTGACCGATCGAGCCGGGCTTGTTCGTGTCGTTCATGGCGTTACAGGTTGCCACCGGTGCGGTCTCACTCAGACCATAGCCCTCGACCAGGCGGCAACCGGTCAGCCGTTCGAAAGTTTCCTTGACCTCCAGCGGCAACGGTGCTCCCCCTGATATGCAGTAGCGCACGGTCGAAAGGTCGTACTTGGAAAGATCCGGACTCTGGTTAATCGCTGCATAGATCGTCGGAACCGCGGGGAAGATCGTGGGCTTTTTCTTGCTGATCGTCGAGAGCGTCTGTCCCAGTTCATAGCGGGGCAGCAGGATCATCTGTGCGCCTGACGCCACTGCAAAATTCATGACCGCCGTCATGGCAAAGACATGAAAGAACGGCAGGACCCCCAGCACTTTTTCTTCCGCCGGGTTGAGGTCTACGTACCAGAGCAGCATCTGCGATACGTTCGCGGAAAGGTTCCCCTGGCTCAGCATCGCCCCTTTGGGCCGGCCGGTGGTTCCCCCGGTGTACTGCAGCACGGCGACATCGTTATCAAGATCCACCGTCACCGGGTCCGGATCACCGGAGTTATTCACAAGATCCGCAAAGTGCACGATGGCGGGACCGGAATCAATCTTGGCAAGGTCTTTTCTTTTCAGCAGGCGGAACAGCACGCTCTTGACTTTCGGCAGGATCGCGGCCATCGGACAGACAATGATCTTTTTCAGACTCTCAGTCTGAGAAAGCATTGCAGCGACCTTTGGATAAAGCACCTCAAGATCCATCGTAATCATGATCTCGGTGGAACTGTCATCAATCTGAAAGGCGAGTTCGCGCTCAACGTAAAGCGGGTTGTAGTTAACGACGGCCGCGCCGGCACGCAGCGCTCCGTAATAGCAGATGACGGAGTAGGGGGTGTTGGGCAGGCACAGGCCCACACGGCTGCCCTTGGTGACGCCCATCGCCTGCAGCCCTTTGGCAGCCTGGTTCACCTGATCGAGCAGTTCACTGTAGGTGAGACAGTAGTCAAGAAAATCGATGGCGACCTTGTGGCCACACCGCTGGGCCGTGTCTTCCAGGGTCTCAAAGAGCGGTCGACGTTCGATCGCGGCATTCCAGTCGATGCCTTGAGGATAGTGGCTGAGCCACGGCTGACTGCTGGTATTCATAGAGGTCCCTCCCGTATCGCTGATTGTCCGGGTTGCTATCGTTTTGAGTTCCCGGCGGTTTTTCAGGTGGGTACTGTAGGCTAAGTTGACGTAAACGTCAACTACCTTACGCAAACGTAATTTCGGGGCTGAAATCCCCGTATCGAGCCAAAGTCCGGCGTCATCGGGCTTCTCGATTCCGATCTGGCTTCGGTTGATTGGCGTGCGCAGGGCCCGTGGGCGGAAAATCCCCTGAATCGATGGTACGCCCGTTCCGGAAGATGCAGCAGGCGGTCCCGGGAATAACGTCCTTCAACGCTATCCGTCGGGGGCGGGCGTGGGTCAGCCGAATTCGTCAGGCAGATGAACTCGAGCGGGGAAGAAATCCCACCGTTTTGCGGCTTTGTGTTGGCTGTGGGCGGCAAACCCCCGTCAAGAAAGTGTTTGTCCCATTTTATGAATACATGAGATTATCGGCGGCCGTAACATTTCGGTCGTTTTCAGGCGCTTTGAGAAGCAGCCAGCACCAACTAAAGAGGGAGAGGTTATGCCGGGGTTGAGAAAGGATGTGGATCCTGAAGGGTTACTCGAGTACTCGGTGGTGTACACCGACCGGGCGCTCAATCATATGTCCCGGTCGTTTCAGGGCGTAATGAATGATATCGCGGCGATGCTCAAGGAGGCTTATGGCGCTGATACCGCGATCGTGGTGCCGGGCAGTGGCACCTTCGGCATGGAGGCCGTGGCGCGGCAGTTTGCCACCGGCAAGAAATGCCTGGTGGTGCGCAACGGCTGGTTCAGTTTCCGCTGGACCCAGATTTTCGAGATGGGAAATATTCCGGCCAGTCACTCGGTGCACAAGGCGAGACCGGTGGAAACCGGAAAGCATCCTGCGTATGCGCCAGCGCCGATCGAAGAAGTCGTCGCCGCGATTCAGGCTGAAAAGCCCGACGTGGTGTTTGCCCCGCATGTTGAGACCTCTGCAGGGATGCTGCTGCCGGATGACTACGTCAGGTCGCTGGCGGACGCCGTGCACCAGCATGGCGGCCTGATGGTACTCGACTGCATTGCCTCGGGAACACTGTGGGTGGATATGGCGGCAATGGGAGTGGATGTACTCATCAGCGCACCGCAAAAAGGTTGGAGCGGGCCTCCGTGTGCAGGACTGGTTATGTTGAACGCCGGTGCGGAAGCGGTGCTGCAGGAGACCACGAGCACCAGTTACTCCTGTGACCTAAAAAAATGGCGGGAGATCATGGCGGCTTATGAAAACGGAGGCCACGCCTACCATGCAACCATGCCGACGGATGGACTGCGTGCCTTTGCTGAGGTCATGGGTGAGACCCGCGAGATGGGTTTCGCCAATGCCCGCGCCGCGCAGGAAGACTTAGGCGCACGGATTCGGGATCTTCTGGAGAGTCAGGGCATCAAAAGCCTTGCCGCACCCGGCTTCAGGGCGCCGAGTGTGGTGGTGAGCTACACCGATGATCCAAAGATACAGACGGGAAAGAAGTTTGCCGAACTCGGGATACAGATTGCAGCGGGGGTACCCCTGCAGTGTGATGAGGCGGAGGATTTCAGGACTTTCCGTGTTGGTCTTTTCGGTCTGGATAAACTGAAAGACATCGACCGGACGGTAAACCTGTTTGCAAAAACCCTTCAGCAGATATCGGTCGGCGACGCCGCCTGATTACATGCCGTCAAGTCGGGCAATGCCGATCGCGGCCTCGCCCGCACCGCTGTAGAGGATATAGACCTCGCCGTCTTCAGCAAAAATCCCAGGGTCCCTCAACTCGCACAGCCGTGACCTGGCGGTTCCAACCACCGAGGGTTTGGGCTGAAGGTCCGCGCCCTCCCAGACCTTCTCGGGACTGAGCAGGATTCTTGGTTCGGTGAATACCCAGCAATCCCAGTCGTCGCTCAATTCGCAATGACAGTGATAGATCTGCTCAGGGCAGCCTCCCATGCATGAGAAGAAGAAGTGCAGGGTGTCACCTTTAAGCCACAAGGCAGGGTGGCGTGGCTCAAGGGGGCTGTTCGCTCCAAAAAGCCGCATGGCAGGGCCGGGATCCCGCTGAACCTCGAAAGGGCCGTCCCAGTCGCGCGCGCGAAGAAAGCGCCCCTGCCAACTGATCGCGTAGATCCATTGCCCATGCCTGACGACCCGGAAGTAGGGCGGACCGAGCAGCGGTACCTGCGGCACGAAGCTCAGGCCGTCTTTTGAATAGGCAACCCGTGTCATTTGACCGCCATCATCCAGAAGGCCATGGTAGTACATGCGAATCCTTTGCCCGGGCTCATCAATATGCACATCCGGAGAAGCAACGTGGGCGTAGAGGTAGCCTCCGGGGAGCGTGTCTGCCCAACTGGGACGCTGATCAGGCGGGGGTTCCGGTGGATCGGTTGGGGCAAAAAGTGATTCCGAGACGTCCAGCACCCCGGGTCGGTAAATCTGCCACGGACCCTTAAGATCATTGGCATAAGCAAGACGGATGAAAGTGCCCTTGTGATGCGCGAAATAAAGGTAGTAGCGTCCGAGGGGTTGTGCCACCCAGTCCGGGACGCGGATGACACTCGGACCATTGATATTGGTGCCGATACGCTCATCCATGCCAGGATGAATGATCGGTTCGTCCAGGAGTCTGGCCGCACGCATGGAAGCAGTATACATTCGCGCGAATACAATCCCGGACCTGCCTTCTATCTGTAACGCGAAAGAAAGAACCCAGGAAAGGAATAAGTCCTAACAAACATGAAGAGAGAACATGAATAAAGAAGAACTCATTCATATGGTGTATCGGGGAGCCCATGCAGGCTCTGCATCAACCGTCCGAATTTTCCGTCGCGGAATCGAGCAGTCGCCGTATGCCGAAAAGTGGTTGACCGATGACATGATGTATTCGGTTTATGCCAGCCGCCTCTCAGCTGTGGGGACGGATCAGGACGATCCCCTTGAGAAGTACTGGAAACTGCGGCACAACATCATGCTCTACGATATCCCGGAACGGCCGATAGAGGTCCGCGGTGATGACGCGGCGCGTCTTCTGGAAAAGGCGTTTTGCCGTCGCATCAGCGACCTGCCGCTGTGGCGGGCACGCTATGCGCTGGTTTGTGCACCGCACGGCGGACTTGTCATGGATGGAGTATTGATCCGCCTGGCAGAAGACCGGTTCTGGTATGTCGAGGCCAACGGGGATACCGCCAAGTGGTTCCTGGCGTTGTCGGACGGGTTGAACGTCACCATTGCTGACCCGCAATCCAGGGTATTGCAGGTGCAGGGCCCAAATTCTCTTGAGTTTCTAAAGGCAGCCGTGCCGGGTCAGGTGCCCGAAGGGTTTGGTTATTTCCATGCCGGGAGGTTCAGTTTCGATGGCCAGGAGGTTGTGGTATCGCGCACGGGATGGACGGGGGAAGTGGGGATCGAGATCTACGGTCATGCCGGGCTCGATCACGGCGCGCTGTGGGACTATCTTTTTTCGGTTGGCGAACGTTTTGGACTCGAACGCTCCGGCAGTGCATCGCTGGGCCTTCGACGGATTGAGGCCGGGATCCTGGATTACCAGTCGGATATCGACCTCAGCATGACGCCATTCGATGCGGGGCTGGGGGCATTTGTCGACCTTGCCAAGGATGATTTCGTGGGAAAGCAGGCGCTTCAGAACGCCAATACCGGATGCCGGCTGTTTGGTTATGTCAGTGAGCGGGGCAAGGTGAACTCGGGCCTTGAGATTCTTGACGACGGCAAAAGGGTGGGGATCACGAAAAGCAGTTGCTGGTCGCCGACGCTGGAAAAAGGTATCGGCTACGTGGTGTTCGACCACCCTGCCGATGAGGGCGACGACTGGGTCGGCAAGATACTGACGCTATGTGATGTCGAGGGCGATCACCATCAATGCGAGATCGTCACACTCCCGTTTTTCGACAAGGAGAAGAAAATCCCAAGGGGCCTGCCCATGGAGGACTCGGCCTGAGCGAAAGCGGGGATTCTCATTTAGACTCAGTATCCATATCACTTGGCCAACTGGGGTCTGAAGCCTCGGGACTATCGTCTGGTGATTGGCCATTCATTATTGGGAGAATGCAGGCATGAGTAGTGAAGGGGGGACCCGTCGTCTCTTTGAGCTGGAGGGGAAAGTGGCCCTGGTCACTGGCGCGAGCAAGGGTATTGGTGAGGCGATTGCCAGGGGAATGGCGGAGCTTGGTGCGAGCGTGGTCGTCAGCAGTCGAAAGGCGGAGGCCGTGGAGCAGGTGGCGCAGGCTTTCAGGGCGGATGGACTTGAAGCCACCGGCATCGCGGCCAACATGGGCCGGATGGATGACATCGAAAGTCTGGTTGACCAATCCGTCGCGGCTTACGGCGGTCTCGATATCATCGTCAATAATGCGGCGACCAATCCGGTCTACGGTCCGATCCACAGGACCGACGAGCGTGCTTTTGACAAGATCATTGACGTCAACCTCAAGGGGCCGGTGTTTCTGTGCAACCGGGTCCATCCCATCCTCAAAGAACGCGGCGGCGGTTCGATCATGCATCTCAGTTCTATCGGAGGGCTGACTCCCGAAGCCGGAATCGGCATCTACAGTGTGAGCAAGGCGGCGCTCATCAATCTGACCAAAGCCATGGCGCAGGATTGGGGCAAAGACGGGATCCGCGTCAATGCCATCTGCCCCGGGCTGATTAAGACCAAGTTCAGCGAGGCGCTGTGGAGCGACGAGGCGAATCTCGACCGCTTCCTGCGCAAGATACCGCTGGGCCGGCTGGGGATGTCGGAGGATATCGCCGGCCTTGCGGTATACCTTGCCGGCGATGCGTCTGCGTACTGTACCGGCGGGGTCTATATGGTCGACGGTGGGTACGCAGCGTCTTAAGTAAACAATCAGGAGAGATACGATGCCGTCTTTTGATGTGGTCAGTGAAGTCGATGAGCATGAACTTACCAATGCGATTGATCAGGCGAACCGTGAGGTGAGCAACCGTTTTGACTTCAAGGGCAGCGACGCCCGGGTCGAGTATGCAGAGCCTGTGCTCACCATTTTTGCCGACGATGAGTTCAAGGCCGGCCAGGTTCGCGATATTCTCGAACCCAAACTGGTCAAGCGGGGAATCGACATCGGGTGTCTTGAGGCAGGCGAGGTCGAAGAGCGCGGCGGCGGTAAGGTGCAGCAAAAGATCACCGTCCGTCGCGGTATTGATGCCGCGCTTGGCAAAACGCTGGTGAAAAAAATAAAAGCCAGCAAAATGAAGGTCCAGGCAGCGATCCAGGGAGACCAGTTGCGCATATCCGGCAAGAAGCGCGACGATCTGCAGGCCGTGATCGCGCTGCTGAAAGAAGAAGACGCAGGTTTGCCGCTTCAGTACGTCAATTTCCGTGATTAAGTCCCTGAAAAAGAGTCGCTTGGCTCAGGCAGGCTGATCATGAAAGAAATCCAGTTCTGGTTCTCGATCGGCAGCACCTATACCTATCTTTCGGTGACGCGTATTGCCGGGTTAGCCAAAGAGACCGGCGCTTCGTTCTCATGGCAGCCTTTCAGCGTGCGCAAGATCATGCGCGAGATGGACAATGTCCCGTTCCCGCCGAGCAAACAGGTGAAAGTCGACTACATGTGGCGTGATATTGAGCGCCGCGCACAAGGTTACGGTTTTTCAGCCAGGGTGCCGGCGCCTTATCCGCTGGGAGAATTTGATCTTGCCAACCGGGTTGCGGTGCTGGCTATGCGCGAAGGTTGGTGCGAGGACTATGTGCGTACGACCTACCGAAGATGGTTCATTGAGGGCCAGGAAGCCGGCGGTGAGCCCAACCTCCCGGAGACACTATCCGAGATCGGCCAGGATCTTTCGCACGTGCTTGACCGGGCGAACAGTCCGGAAATCGAAGCCGCCTATCTTGAGCAGACAGAGCGGGCACAGCGCCTTGGGATTTTCGGCAGCCCGTCGTTCGTCGTCGACGGTGAGCTCTTCTGGGGAGATGACCGCCTCGAAGACGCTATCGCCTGGGCCCGAGGGTCTGAGTGAACCGAGTCGCTACCAGCGCTCGCCGAAGGGGCGAAGATCGACCTCAAAGGTCCACGCAGAGCGGTCCTGCTGAGTCAGTGTGTAGACACTGTCGGCGATGGCATCCGGCCGCATGAAAAATTCGCCCGCTTTGTCCGGCATACGTTTTCGGGTGCGCTCAAGATCGATAATGCCGTCGATAATCAGGTATCCCACATGAATGCCTTTGGGGCCCAGATCCCGGGCCATTGACTGGGCAACGCTGCGCTGAGCCGCTTTGGCCGAGGCAAACGCTGTTGATCGGGCGCCGCCCCGTAGCGAGGCTGTGGCGCCGATGATCATGATATTGCCCTCTCCCTGATCACTCATTGTCGGGATCACCTGCTGGGCGGACACCAGCAGGCCGAGGGTATTGGTGGCCCAGGAGGAATACATGCCTTCCGTGGAGGTTTCCATGATCGGAGCCCACTCACCCGCGCCGGCGTTATAGATGAGGGTATCGACGGCACCGATCTCGTCATGAATACGCGCAAAGACACTCTTAATTGCTTCGGGCTCACGGACATCGCACTGTATCCCGACAGATCCGGGAATCTCACCGGCGAGCTCCTCAAGATAGGCGCCGTTTCGAGCAAGCATCACGACGGTATAACCTTCTGCCGTGAAGCGCCTGCTGAATGAAGCGCCGTTGCCCGGGCCGACGCCTGTGATCACGCATACTTTGTTCAAAATGAATCCTCCTTTGAAAAACCCGCAGTTGCAGTTGCAGTTGCGTTGGGTTCGTTAGTGTCTGCCGCGGGTATTGTCAGACATAGGACCGGTCCGCCCGGTAGGGAGCAATATCCACGGCCGGTGACCTGCCGGCGATCATGGCGCTGACGAGCTTACCGGTGGTCGGGCCCATGGTCACGCCAAGTTGACCATGGCCAACGGCCAGCCAGGTATCTTCAACATCGGGCGCAGGCCCGATCACGGGCAGGGTGTCGGGCATAAACGGACGGGCACCGATCCACTGTGACCCGTGGGTATGTTTCAGACCGGGGAAGAGCTTTCGCCGGGCTTTCTCGACCAGTACTTCGGCGCGCCGGAAGTTGGGCTTAGCATCCAACGGTGCAATCTCGACGGTGCCGGCAATCCGCAGACCGCTTTCCACAGGCGTGTTGACAAAGCCGCCGCTGGCATAGAGTACCGGCCGCGACAGCGATACGCCGCTGTCTGCGATATCAGTGTGGTAGCCGTGCAGGGGCGCCAGGGGGATGCGGATACCGATATCCTTCAGCAGCCGGCCGGCCCAGCAGCCGGCGGCAATAACCAGCTTGTCCACATCCCGTTGTGACCCATCCGCGAAGTGAAGGCGCCTGGGTTTGGAGAGCGTGCTTTCAATTCTGTTGACCTCAGCGCTCAGAATCTCACCTCCCAGCTCGGTGAAGTGTTGGGCAAGTTCGTAGGTGAGACGCTGGGGATCGGTGAATGACCTCCAGCCGTGCGCGATCAGGCCGAATTTTCCGTCGCTATCAACATCAGGCTCCAGGTTGGCAAGCGCACTGCCTTCGAGTTCGGTCACGTGGTAGCCCTCGTTGGCACGCAGTTGCCAGCTGAATTGATCCGCGAGGTACTGCTCCTTTTTGTCATAAAGGTAGAGCACCTCGTTTTCAGCCCAGATATTTTCGATCCGGGCAGCTTCAATCACTTCGTCGAAGTCTTCCTGGGCGTGCGCGGTCAGTGCGCCCAGCCCGCGGCAGATCTGCGCCACCCGATGCGGCCTGGCGTTACGTAGAAACCGCAGCAGCCAGGGCAGGGCGGCAGGCAGGTGGCCGGGGCGGATCGCGAGCGGCCCTTCGGGATTCAGGATCCAGCCCGGCAGCTTTTTCATGACGCCGGGCTTGGCAAGAGGAACGATCTCGCTGAGCGCCATCAGCGCACAGTTGCCGAAGGTGGCCTCACCCCCGATGCTGCCCCGCTCAATCAGTGTGGTCGCAATGCCCTCGCGCTGCAGCGCGAGGGCGCTGCACACGCCGATGATGCCGCCACCAATAACCGTAACTTCGCTCATCAACCGACTCTCGCTCGATGACCCAGGACAATCAGTCGATACCCTCGACGATACGAAGATCACGCACGACGCCGCCGTCCAGTGCCTCAAGCGCCTTCTGGTAGGCCGGTGACACATAGGTCGCCAGCGCCTGCTCATAACTGTCGAACTCGACGAGGACGGTACGCTCTGCAACAGCGTGTTCTTTGGGCTGCATCTGACCGCCCCGAACCAGAAAACGTCCGCCGTTTGCCTGTACCGCATCTGCGGCCAGCGCGACATAGGCGGCAAGTTTGTCTGCGTCGAGGATCTCCCGATATGCCGTCATCCAGTATCCCTTGGCCATAGTGTCTCCTTCATGTTCAGTTCGGACCTTGTGAGAATTTACCAGAGCCCCTGATACCCTCGCTCTTCAGGGGCGTAGTCAATGCTTTGTAATGTCTGCCAGTGCTGTCAGTAAGCTGAGCACCTCATCCTTGCTGTTGTAATGACAGAAAGAGGTGCGGATACAGCTCTCCATGCCCAGCGGATCGAGAATATTGCCCGAGAAATAATCAGCCTTGCGCACGTGTGTTCTGATGCCCCGGTCGTTAAGCCCGCTGACCACATCGGCAGAGGGAATATGCGAAAACGCATACGAGACCAGCCCCTCACGGTGCGGATTATCGGGCCCACCCACAATATAGGCGCCGGGCAGGTCGCGGATACCCGGCTGACCGTCGGCACCGTTGATCGCCACATCCACCAGATGCGCCTCCTGCGCGGCCATTGCACGGCCCGCCGCTTCCAGCCGACCCCGGCGGTGCGGGTCATCGCTCAGCCGGCTGCCAAGCCAGTCCAGATAGTTGACCACCTCGCTGAAGGCCGCGAATGCACCGGTATCACGGGTTCCGAGTTCCCAGAAATCATCTGCCGTGCCGTTAAGTTTCTCGTGGGGCAAGGTGCTCAAGCGGGGCGACGCCCAGGCGACACCGTAGTTGTGCCTTGAAAACACCTTGTATCCGGACAGGGCGCAAGCATCGGCACCGCATGCGTCCATGTCCATGACACCATGGGCAGCGTGCTGGATGCTGTCGACAATGATGAAGCAGTCAGGTGCCTTGCTCCGGATCGCCTTCGCGATAGCGGCAACATCGACCGTCATTCCGGTGACGGGACTGGTCTGAATAACGGTTGCGACACGCGTGTTTTCATCCACATGCGCTGCGTAGTCTTGCACCGTGACCATCGCCTGATCTTTGTCATGGGCAATGCTGATGTTCTCTTTGCCTGCCACCGGACACCATCGGCTGCGGGCACTGGCGGTCGCCGGGTGCTCAAGCGTGCTGCCGACGACGTTACCGCCGGCGCGGGAACCCAAAACCGCTGCCCGCACCAGGCGGAAAAGCAGTTCGGTTCCGCTCTCGCCGGTAAACACCACGCCGTCTTTGACACCAAAGAAGGTTTTCATGTCTTCGCGGGCCTTGCTGATGATCCGCACCAGTTCATGAGAGGCGGGATTATCCCGGCCCTGGTTATCCGGTATGGACGAGAGGTGGCTGTTGACTTCGACGACCGATTTCAGGGTCAGCGATCCCCCTGCGTTTTCAAAAAAGATTCTCGGCCCCTGGTAGGGACAATGATTGACATGATGGAAGCGATCACGAATCTCGCTTAATAGATCGGCGTCAAACATTGATTAGGTTCTCGTTTAAAAGCATTCCGAAGAAGTTATGGTGTTGGGCGAATTAACTTAGCTGCGAAAGTGCGTCCTGGGTTGCAGAACGGGCCAGCATGTTTTCACGGTGAGCCAGAATGTGCGGCAAAGCCGCAGTATCGACGCCATCGCTCTCGAGCCAGGAACTGATGGCAAAAAGATACGGGTCGCAGATGGTGTACGCATCCCCGTGAACCCAGGGTCCCTGGAGCAGATCGTCCTCTGACTCTGTGATGAGAGCCGGAACGCTGCCCTTGGGGTTAACGGCCTGATAGGCCGCTTGTTTTTGTTGGTTGCGTGAAAAATCGAGCACGGGGCTTCCTGCAGTTATCTGGACAGCGGATTTTGCCCGAAAAAGGTGCTTGTGTATCGGTTATGGATAATCCGGGGCCGACTTCTTTAATCGGGCAGTACACTTAGATGCAGCGGGGTTTTGTTTTTAGGATGGGTATTGTCGCGTGGCCAGAAAACTCAAAATTGTTGCTATCATCTGGGCTTCGCAAATGGAGGGAAATTCATGAGTTTTACCGGGACTGAGCGTTATGTCGCGACTGAAGACCTGGCGATGGCCGTCAATGCCGCGGTGACGCTGGAAAGACCACTGCTGATCAAGGGAGAGCCCGGCACCGGCAAGACGATGCTGGCCGAAGAAGTCGCTGCAGCCCTGAAGAAGCCCTTGATTCGCTGGCATATCAAATCCACCAGTAAAGCCCAGCAAGGACTCTACGAATACGACGCGGTATCGCGCCTTCGGGATTCCCAACTGGGCGACGGCCGCGTCGGAGATATCAGCAACTATATCCGTCCCGGCAAACTCTGGGAGGCGTTTGACTCACCTGAGCAGGTGGTGCTGCTGATCGATGAAATTGACAAGGCGGATATCGAGTTTCCGAACGATCTGCTCCTCGAACTCGACTGGATGGAGTTCTTCGTTTATGAAACCGGTGAGACCATTGTGGCGAAGCATCGGCCGATCGTCGTGATTACGAGTAATAACGAAAAAGAACTGCCTGATGCTTTTTTGCGCCGGTGCTTCTTCCACTTCATTGCGTTTCCGGACAAGCCCACGATGGAGAAGATCGTCAAGGTGCACTACCCCGACATCCGCAAGACGCTCATCCGGGAAGCGCTGGATGTCTTTTTTGAAGTGCGCGAGATTCCCGGGCTCAAGAAAAAACCATCGACCTCCGAGTTGATTGACTGGCTGAAACTGTTGATGGCGGACGACATCCCCGAAGAGATTCTCAAATCACGTGATCCCAGCCAGGCGATCCCACCGCTGTATGGCGCTTTACTCAAAAATGAGCAGGATGTGCATATGCTGCAGCGACTGGCATTCATGGCGCGGCGCGAGAGTCCTTCCAATTAGTCCGGTTCGGACCTTGATGCCTTGCTGATCAGCTTCTTCCAAACGCTCAAGCAATCCGGCATCCCGGTTTCTATCAAAGAGTACCTGATGATGCTGGAAGCGCTGCAGGCAAGGCTGGCGTTTGCCTCCGTTGACGACTTTTATCTTCTGTCGAGGGCGTGCCTGGTCAAAGACGAGAAATACTTTGACCGGTTTGACCGGGCCTTCAGTGCGTGGTTCAGCGAGATGGAAAGTATCGATGACATCATCAATGCATTGATACCGGAAGACTGGCTGCAGGCTGAGCTTGAGAAATACTTGACGGATGAAGAAAAAGCCAAGATCCAGTCACTCGGCAGCCTTGAGAAGCTATTGGAGGAATTTCGCAAACGCCTGGAAGAGCAGGAAAAGCGCCACTCGGGCGGGAGTAAATGGATTGGTACGGGGGGAACGTCGCCATTCGGCAACAGCGGTTACCACCCGGAGGGGATCCGGGTAGGCGGAGAAAGCCGTAACCGAAGCGCCGTCAAGGTCTGGGAACAGCGGCACTACCGTAATCTGGACGATTCAGTCACGATCGGCACGCGCAGTATCAAGATGGCGCTGAGACGTTTGCGCAAATTTGCCCGCAGCGGCGCTGAGGAGGAACTCGACCTGGAAGATACGATCCGGTCGACTGCGCGCAATGCCGGGTTGCTGGATATACGCATGGTTCCCGAGCGCCATAACGCGGTCAAGGTGCTGGTATTTTTCGATGTGGGCGGATCGATGTACCCCTATGTACGGACCTGCGAGGAGCTCTTTTCTGCGGCGCGCAGCGAGTTCAAGCACCTGGACTACTACTACTTCCACAATTTTTTCTACGATTTTCTCTGGCGCGACAACCATCGACGCCGGAACGAAACCATTCCCACCTGGGATGTGCTCCACACCTATCAGCACGACTACAAGGTCATCATTGTGGGTGATGCCTCAATGGCGCCGTACGAGGTGGTGAGTGTCGGCGGCAGCGTGGAGTACATGAACCGCGAGTCCGGGGTAACCTGGATGGGCCGCCTTAAAGAAAACTTTGAGAAAGTCATCTGGCTGAATCCCACGCCCAAGGCACACTGGGGCTATACCCAATCGATCGGCCTGATCAATGAACTGGTGGAGGAGCACATGTATCCGTTAACGCTGGAAGGCCTTGATCAGGGTGTTCGCCATCTGGCGAGTTAGGCCTGAGACCTTTTCGTCCCACCATGCCGCGCTCACCTGTACCACCGAGTCAGCTGGGTGACTGGATTGGTGTCGAGACCGGGGTCTCTGACTGGATAACGGTGGGCCAGTCGCGTATTGACGCGTTTGCAGCATGCACCGAAGATTTTCAGTTTATCCATATGGATCCCGCCCAGGCAAAAGAGAAAGCGGGTCTTGACGGCACGATCGCTCATGGCTTTCTGGTGCTTTCGCTGTTATCGACGTTCGCGCTGGAGGCGGCAGCACCGCTTGAAAAAGCGCAGGTCAGTATCAACTATGGCTTTGAGAAACTGCGATTTTTAAATCCAGTCGAGAGCGGATCACGGGTTCGCAGCCGCTTTGTTCTCGCCGATGCCGTTGAACGGAATGCGGGACAATGGCTGCTGTCTTACGATGTAACGGTTGAGATCGAGAACCAACCCAAGCCGGCGATCGTAGCACGCTGGCTTACCCTTCAGATCATCTGATAGGGTTCGGAGATATGGACGCGACCCTACCGTGGGGGCGCCCGAGTTAAAATACGATCTTAAAGTTTATGCTGAGCCTGGCCACCGATCCTAGTCGCTTTCTGGCTTCCTAGCTCGGATGCTCGCTAAATGTGCGCTTGATCTAAAGAACAAATCGCTTCGAATGACTTCCGCAGCCTTCGACCCAAGAATCTGGCTCGCAGATCTGACCTATACGCAGCAGACTGTTGCCGCCGACGTGATGCCTAATGCCATCGGAGGGATTGCGACCTTTACTGAATCTCGTACAGGCCTCAGCCACCCGGTAAGACTCTTTAAATATCCGGAGAAACTCGTTGAGGCGCTTAAGCACGAGGAAGCGCCTAATATCATCGGCTTCAGTAACTACGTCTGGAATTTTGCCCTCTCCTATGGTTTCGCCAGAGTCATCAAGGAACTCCATCCTAGAACAATCATAATTTTTGGTGGGCCAAATTATCCCACTGATCAGTCTGAGCAAGAGGAGTTCTTGCGAAGACATGACAATATTGATTTTTACATCATCAAAGAGGGCGAACTTGCATTTTCACGAATCGTTGAGGGACTCGTCGCGAGTGGAGGGGATGTTGACGCGGTACAGCAGAAAAATATTCCCTCTGTACACTCAGCGCCTCCTGGCCGTGAGGCTTGCCTCTCTCAGAAGACAGAGCGAATTTCGGATCTGTCGGAGATTCCTTCGCCCTATATCCTGGGAAAGCTGGACGAATTCTTTGACGGAACTTTACTACCTATCGTTCAGACGAACCGCGGATGCCCATTTAGCTGCACATTCTGTGTTGAGGGAGTTACTTACTACAACAAGGTTTATGCAAACTCACAACAGAAGATAGATTCCGAACTTGAGTTTATTGGGCAGCGAATGCACGCGCTCCAGGAGTCGGGGGGGCGTAATGATTTATTCATTGCAGATTCGAATTTCGGAATGTACAGGCAGGATCTCGACACATGTCGAACGCTCTCCTCAACTCAGGAGAAATATGGATGGCCAGAATATATTAATGTAGCGACCGGAAAGAACAAAAAAGAGCGAGTACTTGAAGCATCAACAATATTAGGCGGGGCTCTCCGGCTTTCCGGGTCTGTTCAAAGTCTCGACAAGGAAGTATTGGGACATATCAAGCGGGCAAATATTTCTGCGCAAGGGTTGATGGATTTGGCACTTGATGCGTCAAAAGTCGGAGCCAACACCTATAGTGAAATCATATTGGGTCTTCCTGGAGACACGGTTGAGAAACACATCCAGACCATAAAGACAGTAATCGATGCAGGATTTACCAATATTTTTCTGTTTCAGCTCATGCTTCTTCCAGGGACGGAGCTTGCCACACCTGAGGCAATCACCAAATATGGCATGCAGATCAAGCATCGAGTATTGCCCCGCTGCTACGGTCATTTTGATATTGCGGGAAAACAACTCATCGCTGCTGAAATCGAAAGTATCTGTGTTGCGAACAACACTTTGAGCTTCGACGATTACCTTTACTGCAGGAAACTGCATTTAGTCGTCACTATGTTTTATAACGATTCTGTTTTTGGAACATTGCCTAAGCTGTTGCGTCTTCTCGGTATTCCCGTCTTTGCGTGGATTGAATCTCTTTTCCGGCAAAAGCCGTCTCAGGCGCTCGAGCGCGTATTCGATTCGTTTATTGATTCGACTCAACAAGAATTGTGGGACTCGCGAGAGGAATTAGAGAAGTTCATTCAAGAACCTGGAGTAGTCGATCAGCTCATAGCCGGTGAGCTAGGGAACAACCTCCTTTTTGTGCACAAGACCCTCGCAATCACTCATCATATCCGTGACTTGGCAGATCTTGCGCAGAGGGCGATCGAGGACTGTTTGTGCGGGTTTCTCGACCAAGATGTCCTCGAAAAGACCTCAGCCTTTGTCGAAGATGCAATTCTTTATCATGTGCTACGAGTGGAAAATATTTTCTCGAACACTTACGAAGAGATTGACGCAGAGCTCAGATTTAATATCCCCGAGTTCGAAAACTCGTCGGATGGCGAAGAGATTGGTGTTTTCGAGCTAACCGTTCCTCAAGATTTTGCATTTTGCCTTGATAACGAGCAACGAGCGTTAATCGAGCGCTACATCGGAATTTACGGGGATTCGCCCGTCGGCATCGGCCGTATCTTATCGAAAGTCTACGTCCGTAAGCTGTTTCGGACATGTTCGATGAGCGGTAACGCCGATCAACAGGGAGCGAAAAAAGGAGTGCCGTCTAGCACGAATTTTCAAATTAGTGGTCTGCAAAACTAGTGTAGAAATCGGAATCGAAATCGGAAGAGCAGTTGGTGACCCTTCTTCGGCAAGTTTGGAGGTCGCTTAAACTTGAAAGAGGCATGCGGATTCCGCAATAGCGATCGGCGGGTCTGAAGTAAACCTTGTGAACTCGTACTGAAAGGAATCGCTGTGTTCCCACGATAGAATAATTGAGATCGAGAACCAACCCAAGCCGGCGATCGTAGCACGCTGGCTTGCCCTTCAGCTGCTGGATTGACAGCAAATAGGGGCGATCGGCGGTAAGAACCGTCCTCCGTTTCAGGAGCATGGCATTCAAGCGCATAAAGCAGTGGAGAAGACGCAGGAGGCTGTATCGCTCCGGCATCGAGGTCGAGGTAACTGTTAAGTGGATATCCTATGGCGCCCGTTCGGGTGTCTGGGCCGTTGTACCTGAATATTTGTCTCCCGGCAGCGTTGTGTATTCGGCGGGGGTCGGCAATAACATCGCCTGGGACCTGGCGATGATTGAGCAGCACGGTGTCGAACTCCATGCATTTGACCCTACTCCACGCTCGGTCCGCTGGATCCGTGAGCAGGTGTTGCCGCCGCAGTTTGATTTTCATCCCGTAGGGCTTGGCACAATTGACGGTAGCCAGGGGTTTTCAGAGCCAAACCGTGAGCGCAAGTTCAACTACTCAAGCACAGATTTCGGCGGGCCGGGCGAGTCAGTGGTGTATTGTGATGTCAAGAAACTGGAGAGTCTGCAGCGAGACCTTGGCCATCGGGAGATCGATATCCTAAAAATGGATATTGAGGGGGAAGAGATGCTGGTGCTCCCCGATATGCTCGCGTCAGGATTATTACCGGGACAACTGCTGGTTGAGTTTCACTATAACTGCCAACAGATCTCATTTGCCGACTTTGTACGGGTAGTCTCGCAACTGCGAAATAAAGGCTATCGGATTTTTCATATTTCAGAGCGTGGTTACGAATTTGGGTTTATTCATCAGCGGCTGCTCGACGGGGCGGCCCGCGGTGGCTGAAACAGGTCGTATTTGGGATTGAGTGCGGATAAGCCGACCGGTATCTTGGTCTGGCGGTAAATTGGAGAAAACGCCGGGCGGTAAATTGGAGAAAACGCCATGAATGTGCTCAAAGTCAATGAACTCATGACTGTCCGCCAGCATGGGGCGATGGACTACACCACGCCGCCCTGTGATCTCGATGAGGTGCGCAACTATCGCCTTGCCCGGGTTCAGGAGGAGCTTGTGCGTCAGGATCTCGCCGGGATCATTCTGTACGATCAGTTGAATACACGTTATGCGACCGATGCAACCAATATGCAGATCTGGTGTTCGCACAACGAGTCGCGTTATGTATACGTCCCCGCGAACAGCCGGGCGATTGTCTTTGAGTATGGCGGCAAGTCACTGCTGTCCGAGGGTCTTCCCGGAGTCGAGCGCGTAGTCAGGCCGATTTCCTTTTTCTATATGTCCGCCGGTCAGCACGTCCTGGAACGGGCAAAGAAATGGGCAGTTGAGATGGACGCCATTATCCGTGAGCACAGCGGGGGTAACCGGCGTATCGCGATTGACCGACTGGCCCCCGTGGGTATTCAGGAGATGGAGGCGCTCGGGTACGAAGTGCACGATGGTTTCAGCGTGATGGAAAAAGCACGCGAGATCAAGAGCGCCGGCGAGATTGCCCTGATGCGTAAATCCATCGAAGTCTGTGAGCGGGCAGTGCAGCAAATGCGTGAGGCGATGAAACCCGGAATAACCGAAAACGCACTCTGGGCGGAACTGCACCACGGAAATATTGCGGGCGGCGGCGAATGGATTGAAACCAGGTTGCTCTCTTCGGGGCCGCGTACCAATCCCTGGTTCCAGGAATGCTCAATGCGCCCCATCGAAAAAGGGGATATGGTCAGTTTTGATACCGACCTTGTGGGCCCCTACGGCTACTGTTGTGACATGTCACGATCATGGATTTGTGATGCCGAGCCCGATGATGAGCAGCGAAGGTTATATGCAGCGGCCTACGAGCAGATAAAACGCAATACGGAACTGCTGAAACCTGGGCTCGGATACCGGGAACTGACAGACAAACTTCATCCGATGGCCGACGAATATGTGCCGGGCCGATATGGGGTCGCCATGCACGGTGTGGGTCTTTGCGATGAGGCTCCTTCCATCTACTACCCCCAGGATTATGACGAATTGGGCTATGACGGCGTCTTTGAGGAAGGTATGGTGGTCTGCGTAGAGGCCCTGATCGGGGTCCAGGGCGGTAAAGAATGCGTCAAGCTCGAAGAGCAGGTGCTTATCACGGCAGATGGGCATGAACAGCTGACCACCTACCCGTTGGAAGATCATTGGGTTTGATCTTTCGAGGCTTTGCCCACAGAGGCTCCTAAAGACTGAGCCAAAGTAGATGATCTCTGAAGAACTGATCGAGACTTATCAACAAGATGGTGTTGTCTGTCTTCGAGGTGCGATCTCTGAGGCATGGTTGGAACTCGCCGGTGAAGGCATTGACCAGAATCTCAAAAACCCCGGCAGGTTTTTTAGAGACCATACACCTACAGGCTCCTCGAGCCGATATGTCTTTGAATACTGGACCTGGCCCCAAACCCCTCAGTTTGAGCAGGTCATCCTGAATTCGCCCGTCGGTGAAATCGCGGGAACCCTGATGCGGGCAAACCATGTTCATATGGTGATGGACAACTGGTTTATGCGCGAGGCGGGCGCCAGCAATGGGGCCCCTTGGCACCACGACGAACCTTATTTTGATTTTGAAGGTACGCTCTGTATTGTCTGGATTCCCCTTGAGCAGGCCCCCATCGAAGACGGACTGACCTTTGTCCGCGGGTCTCATCGCTGGGGTCAACTCTATGTCGCTCCCGAGTTCAGCGAGAATGTACCTTTCACCTGCGAAGGAAGCGCGTACCAGCCGGTACCCGATATCGACGTGAACCCCGGGAATTACGATTTTCTGTCATGGGAGGTCGATGTGGGGGATTGCCTTGTCTTTGATTTCAGAACGCTGCACTGTGTGGCCAACAAAGGCAAGCCCGCTCAGAAAACGCAGCGCCGCATTACCTTCCGATTCGGTGCTGACGACACGGTCTTCTCGCCGCGTGGTAAATGGACGGAGGAAACCTCCGCCTACCTGATGGACCTTGGGCAGAAACCAGGTGAGCCGATTGACTGTGGATTGATGCCAAGAGCCTGGGAACGCGCACCCTGATACGCTTATGAGAAAGCCGATGGTGTTTGAAGAAGTAGAAGGTGCTGATCAGTGACGGATCTGTCCTGGGTGCAGCAGAGGTTGTCAGGCGAGGGATTGCCTCTCGTCATCGACGGCGGTATGGGCACCGAACTCGAAAAGTCAGGTGTACCGATGGACGGCAAGGTCTGGAGTGCCCGCGCCATGCTCTCTCATCCGGATATGGTTCGAAGTGTGCATGAGCGCTTTATCAGGGCGGGTGCCGAGGCCATTATCACCAATACCTTCTCTTCTGCCCGACACATGCTCGAGCCAGGCGGCTTGGGTACCGAGGTACAACGCATCAATATCAAAGCCGTTGAACTGGCCCGCGAGGCGCGGGATACAGCGGCACAGGCTCCCGTTGCGCTTGTAGGATCGATCTGCGAATGGGCGCATGATGAGCATCCGACCTGGAACTCACCGCAAGTCGTGGGCCGCGCTGCGGCCGAGCAGGCCCAGATCCTCGCGGAGGCAGGAGTTGATATTCTGGCGGTGGAGATGTGCGAGCGGGTAGAGCTTTCGGATGCTGTCACCGAGGCAGTCACGGGCGTTGGGCTGCCGGTCTGGCTTGGCGTCAGCGCGCGCAGTCATCGGGGTCATGATGGCTTGTCAGCTTTTGGCTACCCGGAACGCGATTTTGCAGGACTTGTGAAGGTACTCTCCCAGTATTCTGTTGATCTCATCAATGTGATGCACACACCGCTATCAGATGTGTCAGGTGCGATAGACGTCGTCCGCAACTGCTGGAAGGGGCCAGTGGGCGTTTACCCCGAATCCGGCGAATTCATGATGCCGAACTGGAATTTTGTCGACATCATCGAGCCGTCAGTCCTAGCAGAAAACGCGATCGCCTGGGCGCAGGACGGGGTCAGACTGATCGGGGGCTGTTGCGGCCTCGGGCCTTCTCATATCGAGGCGGTGTCCCGGGCATTGAAATCATAAACAGCGCAACCAGGAAATGCCTGCTGGCGCTCTGGACTTGCCGGAAACGGCGCTGGGCGCAGACCACAAGAGAAGGTCAGTCAGCAGTCTTTAACCCGTGTTCTCAGAAGGCTTTACACCAAGAAACTGACCCCATCGCTGAGTTCCAGTCCGGGCACGATCAATTTTGCGCTGCCAGTCGGTTTTGAGACTCTCGCGAACATTCTCGTCGATATCCAGAGTACGGATCGTTTTGAGTTCTGCTTCACTGAAAGCGATGAACTGCTTCGTGACATCGGCCGCTTCCACCACCTCAAACCCCGCTTCCTTAATCAAATTTCGGTACTCGGGTGCGCTACACAGGTGATAACCTCTACGCTTAACGTACTGCGTGAAATCTTCAGACCATGACCCCTCTGAGCAGCAGTAATCCGTGAACAGCAGTTTTCCGGATGGTTTAAGGGCCTCGAAAAAGATTGCAAACAGTCTTTCTTTCTCTTTGATGTGCAGGAATACATCTCTGCTGTAGATGCCGTCGTAAGCATTTTTTGCTTCAATGTCCAGGCAGTTCTGGTTATATAGCGAAACCTGACCGGCAAGGCCCGCTTCGGTTAGCCGTAGCCGGGCCAGTTCCAGCATGTTGTCTGACAGGTCAATGGCATCGACGTTGAGACCGAATTTCTGCTTCATCAGAAATGCGCTTCCGCCGAGGCCACACCCCACATCGAGGACACGGCTGCCTGGTTTGAGGTCGAGTTTCTCGATTAGCCTGGCCGCGCAGCGCTTGCCGCCCGGGCTGACAAAATTAACACCGTAAACCAGTTCGTACTTGAGGATGGATTCACGCGTGTATTGGCCAGAATCCAGAAAGGCCTGGTCTGCACCGGCTCCGCTATGCGCCAGGACCATCTTCAACGGCCGCAAGGTGCTCGGAAAACGCTTCGGTCGCCATCAACATTCGGCATCGTTGAAGCCGCTCCACAGCGTAAGCCCAGAAATCATCGACGGGATTCTGGTTGGCGTGCTGAACGACACCCCACAGCGTCCACAGAAGATCGCACATTGCCTTGTACATAATCATCCGGCCTACATCAAAAGGATCGGGATCATGGCCAAAGTAGGCCGATAGCAGAATGTGCTCCTGCTCAGCCGAAAAATGCCCCTCGACCGCGAGGTCACCCAGATCCCACATGGGATCATTATTTCCCGCATATTCAAAGTCGATGACAAAAACCTGGTTTCCGTCATCGATACAGTTTTCAACCATCGGATCGCAGTGACAGGGCGCTGAAGGCAGAGTGTGCCGTGAAAGTGCGCCGCGCACGGCCTCGCCACTTTCCTGCACCGTGGCATAACCTTCCGGCAACTCCGCCTTGAGCTGGGTTAGTACCTCAAGATACTGATCAATTTGCTCAAAGAGATCAAAGTCCCCTTGGAAATGCTCGGGACTGTCATGAAGGCGCCGAAACGCCCGCCCCGTCCGTTCCAGTACGCCTGCACCCTTGAACCGGTCGACGTCCAGAGTGATCGCATTTTCGATAAAGCGCGTAACCATGGTCCCACTACTTGAATCGAAATGAACAATCTCTGCATTGACCCCGGCATTGGCGGCAATCTGCGCGTTTTTCTGCTCACGTTTTCTGTCAATGTAATGCTCTGTACCTTCTCCCGCCAGGCGAAGTACGAATCGTCCATCGGGGGACTGCACCAGGAAATTACGGTTAGTCAGACCTCCGAGCCGCTCCGCGGCAAGATCTTTCAAGTCGTACTGATTGAAAGGCGGAACCGAGGTGAGCGCCTCTTGAAGTGAATCATCCATCGGACGGTCCTCCAGTTAAATGACTGCGTGAGTTAACTTTACAGCGGTTTTGCCGCATCTATTGTCTCGGCAAGAGATTGTCAGGATCATAAAGGCCTTTGCAGCCGACGGCTTCGACTTTGACGGGATACGGTTCGTCGAAATATTCAATTACCAGTGCCTGCCCTTCTTTGGCGTAAACCTTCGGAAGGTAGCCCAGCGCAATGTTCTTGCCGACAGAGGGCCCGTAGGCAATGCTGGTCGTGTATGACCGCCGTCCGAGTTCATCGACCAGTACCTCACCGGTGTCAGGGTCGACAATAGGGCAGGCCCCGACCGGGTAGCGCTCCACACCCGACTGGTCCCGGCTATCCGTCATGGTCAGGGTGCAAAGGTACGCCAGCTGGGATTCGCGCGCCCGCTGCGCCAGATACGCCGACTTGCCATGAAAATCAGCGTCCTTAACCGTCGGCCGGGCAAGGCCGGCCTCAACCAGGTTGTACTCGGTGAGCAGGTCGGCATTTTGCAGGCGGAAGCTCTTCTCCAGACGCCTTGAGTTTGCATAGGTTTCCACGCCGACCGGGGTCGCGCCCTGCTCGAAGATCAGATCCCACAGCGACATTCCGTAACTGAAGGGAACATGCAGTTCCCATCCGGATTCGCCGACATAAGAGATACGAAAAGCGAGGACCGGGATTCCCTGCACCGTGATGTCTTTGGTCGTAGCGAAGGGGAAATGGGTCGGATCCAGCTCCTCGGGTGCATCCGCAACGGCTTGAATAATTTTGAGCGCATTCGGTCCCCAAAGTCCCAGGCAGGCCATGTGATCACTGCGGTCCTCTATGTAGATACGCCAGTTCCGGTCTTCGGCCATGCGCTTCAGCCAGATGCAGTCGCGGTTACCGGCGTCGGCGCCATCGACGATACGGAAACGGTCCTGCGCAAGCCGGATGACCGTGAGGTCAGCCCGCACACCGCCCTCGTGATCCAGAAAATGTGTGTAGATGCCTTTTCCGATAGCCGTATTCCCCGCAACCTTGGCCACGCAGGCGTACTCCATGAGCGTCTCGGCGTCTGTGCCGCTGACGTCATACACTGCGAAATGTGACAGGTTGATCATGCCGGCGCCATCGGACATTGCCAGATGCTCAGCGTTGGAAACCCGCCAGAAATGCCGGTTGTCCCATTCGTTCTCCCGAACCGGTACCCGATCGGCGTATTTCTCCAGCAGATGCTCGTTGGCCGCATAGCCATGGGCGCGCTCCCAGCCGGCGAGTTCCATAAAGTATCCGCCCAGTTCCTGTTCGCGCTGCCAGAAGGGGCTGCGGCGCAGACCGCGGCCCTGTGTGTAGGGTTCGCGGTTGTGGACCGCGGGGTTATAGATCTTGAAAGCGCTCTCGTAACAGCGTCCGCGGATGTACTCGGGGGTCTTCTGCATCGGGTAGTAACGCGCGACATCGATGCTGTGGATATCCATCTCGGTAATCCCGTCGGTCATCATGTCGACCAGCACCTTGGCGACGCCGGGGGCATCCTTGACCCATACGGCTTCGGCATACCAGAGTCCGCGGGTCTTGGGGGATTCACCGATCGATGGTCCGCCATCAGCCGTCACCTGCAGCAGCCCGTTAAAAGAATGCCGCTCGTTCCAGCCGAGTTCGCCCAGGATCGGAGTCAGTTCCATGGCCCGCTCCAGAGGCTCCATGATCTGTTCCAACTCAAGATCGCGTTGAGACGGAGACCAGTGGGATTCGCCTTTTTCGAGCAAGTCCTTTGGGTGCACCAGCCTTGGATCTTTCTCCTCGTAATAGCCCCACTCGATCTGACCGCCCTCGGCCGTCGTCGGGTCTCCGGTATCACGCAGGTAGGCAGAGTTGCCCTGATCGCGCAAAAGCGGATAACCGATCTCCTTGCCGGTGCCGGCAAACTCTTCATAGGGCCCGAAGAAGGACAAAGGATGGTCGACCGGCATGATCGGGAGATCCTCTCCGGCCATCTGGGCAATCAGACGGCCCCACAGTCCCGCACACACCACTACCGTATCAGCGGCGATCGTGCCGCGACTGGTCTCTACCCCTTGGATCCGGCCGTCGGCGATACGAAAGCCGGTCGCTTCGGTATTCGGAAAGACCTGTAATTCGCCGCTGGCCTCCGCCTGTTCCACCAGTTTGCCGGCAACCGTCTGGGACCTGGGGATCACGAGACCCGCATCCGGGTCCCACATGGCGCCCTGAATCATGTCCTGCTCGATCAGCGGCATTTTCTCTTTGGTTTCTTCAGGTCCGATCATCTTCACGTTGGTTCCGAATGCCCGTCCCGAGCTGACCTTGCGTTTGAGCTCTGCCATGCGCTCATCGTCGTCGTGGCGTGCTACTTCGAGACCTCCAATACGGCTGTAATGACCCATCGCGTCATAGAACTCGACGCTGTAGCGCGTGGTGTAGCAGGTCATGTTGTCATGCGCCGTCATGTAGCAGAAGTCAGAAGCATGCGAGGTAGATCCGATATCGGTGGGTACCGAGGATTTGTCGATCCCGACAATGTTTTTCCAGCCTTTGGCGATCAGGTGGTGAGCGACGGATGCACCGACGATGCCGCCGAGGCCGATAATGACGACATTCGCATTTTCGGGAAAACTGGCCATGGATAACTCCCTGATCTGCTTGATGGTTTCCAGTAACTGAGGTGCGACGGGCCGAAAAGGGTCTAAAACCGGATACCTGCCGCGGGACAGAGGTTACGCCCGTGGTCCGTGAAAAATCAACCGCGTCTGCGAAGCGTTCATCGGCCAGAGGGTCCTGTGAGCGCTCCGATGCCGTCCTTCACATCGAAGCACTCATCAACGTAATGCCGACAACCACAACAACCGCGGCCGTGATCCGGAACAGCAGATGCTGTTCTTTGAGAAAAAAAGCACCGATCAGCACGGCAATGACAACACTGGTCTCACGCAGCGCAGAAACCCAGGCCATCGGATGTGTGCTCATCACATAGATCACGAGCCCGTATGCCAGGGCGGCAACAAGACCGCTGAGCCATAGTCCGCGCCAGTGATCAAGATAGTAGTTCCTCCAGGTTCTCCTGCGCATCGCGATGGCGAAGGGGCAGAAGGTCACCGCCTCCAGTACAAACAGCCAAAGGATGTAACTCAGTTCTGAGCCGGCCTCTCTGACGCCCAGGCCGTCTGTCAGCGTGTAGGCAGTGATCCACAAAGCCGTGCCGATAGCGAAAAGTATGGGCTTAAAGGTGCGTCTGGCCGGTAGACCGTTTTCGAAACTCAGGCTGACAATGCCGAGACTCGCCAGCGCAAGTCCGGCCATTGCCAATGGCGGAAAACGCTCGCCCGCGATAAGCGCTCCCGTCACGGCGATCATCAGGGGCGCGCTTCCCCGCGCAAGCGGATAAACGACGCCAAGGTCTCCATAGCGATACCCGCTGATGAGAAAAACGTAATAGCCCCAGTGCAGTGCTGCGGAAAGTGCAAGATAGGGCCAGGATGCAGGGTCTGGCAGGGGAAAGAAGGGCAGCAGGCATAGGCCCAGAGCACCCGAACACGCATGCATGAGCGCGAGACTCAGTAATTTGTCGTTACCCGCCTTGACAAAGGCATTCCAGGAGGCATGCAGCAGCGCTGCCACCAGTACGAGAAACATTACGGACAGAGTCATACCAAAAATCCGAAAATCTTCAGTTTTGAAAACTTAACGAAGGTCGCAGCACATCGGGAACGCAATCCAGTTTATCCCAAATGGGCATCCAGAATCTGAGCATCACTAGGGAGTAAAACGGTTCGAAAGTGTCCCCCGCTTGCATTGTGTGTTTCCAGGACGCTGCTCCGGGGTGTTCTCCCCGGCATCCGTTAATACGGACTAAATCGTCTGCCGGATGCCGAAGTCCTTCCGATGAATGGCCACCAGCATGGCACCAGTCGTCAGCATCAATCCGATCTGAAAAGCAGCGTTGGCAATGGTCCAGACCGGAATCGCGGGAATGATCAGGATGGCGCTCAAAAAACTCGTTATGAAGATCAGGCGGGACTCGGTTTCGGGGTAATTCCACGCCTTTACAAAGGTCGGCACCGATGCAAATGTGTTCGCTGTGGTGGCGAGCAGCACGGCAACGAGCGGCGAATCCGCCAGTTGCCAGAAGAAAAGCGCCGCCAACGACAGTCCGCCGCATAACCAGTCAAACGGTCCGAGGCGCCAGTAACTGTTTTTGTTAATAAAAGATGCAAGAAAAATGACGGCCGGAACGACGCCGCCGACCAGCACCCGGACCGAGGCCCAGATATCTGCATCCGCCGAAAATGCCGCGCCAAGGCTGATGAGGGGGGCCAAAGCCCATAGCGACCACGAAACCCGGTTGGGCTTGGTTCTGCCGGCCACGGTGTCGCGCAAATATCCATACCCGCCCCAGAGCATCAGCAGGGCGCTGATAACAACAAGGATCTGAGGGAAGGTCATCTACGTCATTCGGCGATCATATAAAACTTGCGCAGGGTCTCGGTGACCTCCCAGATGCACTTGGTTCCCTTGGCGATAAAGAAGGTATCTCCCGCGGTAAAGGTGTCTGAGGAACCGTCGGCGTTGGTCATGGTCACGGACCCGGAAATCACGGTCATCATTTCGTGCACCGGATAGGCCTCTATATCTTCCCGGCAGGGGGCGCACTCCCAGACCCCGCTCAGGATCGAACCGTCATCGGTCTGAAAAAAGGTATGGTTGGTCTCGCTGTGGTCCGAAGTGGTAAACGCAGAGGCTTCGATCATATCGGACGGGCCCATACCCGTCGCGGGATCGCCATCGGGCAGCAGTCTAAATACGTTGGTAGCCATTCTTCTTCTCCCGGGATTGAGATAGAGCAGATTGAAGGGAAGGATTCTATTCTTTTTGAAATGTCCTAGGGCTGTGCATAATACTTGGCTTGAAATCCTCTTTAAGGCCCCACCCAATGCACCTAGCCCGCTTCCCTCGTATTCATCTTGCCCATCTTCCAACGCCGCTTGAGCGATTGGATCGTCTCTCGGAGGCGCTCAACGGTCCTGAGATCTGGATCAAGCGTGACGATTGCACGGGCCTTTCAACCGGAGGAAACAAGACCCGAAAACTCGAGTTTCTGATGGCTGAAGCCCAGGCATGTGAGGCAGACCTCATCATTACACAAGGTGCTACCCAATCGAATCATGCCCGCCAGACCGCTGCCTTCTCAGCGAAGTTAGGTATGGAGTGCCATCTTCTGCTGGAAGATCGCACGGGCTATAAAGAAGAAAACTATAACCACAACGGCAACGTTCTACTTGATCTTCTCCACGGTGCTACTTATGAAAAGCGCGGCTCGGGGCTCGATATGAATGCGGAGATGGAGGCGGTCGCAGAAGAATTTCGAGAGCAGGGGAGGAAGGTCTACACCATCCCCGGGGGCGGCTCTAATTCCACCGGTGCTTTGGGTTATGCCAACTGTGCGCTCGAATTAGTGGCGCAGGCGAATGATCGTGATCTTGTAATCGACCATATCGTCCATGCAACGGGCAGTACCGGAACCCAGGCGGGTCTCGTCACCGGCTTGAAGGCGTTAAACGCGCAAATTCCGGTCTACGGTATCTCGGTCAGGGCTGCAAAGGAGGCGCAGGAGGAGAATGTTTTTAAACTTGCTGAAGCGACTGCAGACCGTATCGGTTGTGAGGGTATCGTCAGTCAGGCAGATGTCGTCGCAAATTCAGACTATGTTGGCGAAGGATATGGCCTCCCGACCGAAGCCGGGATCGACGCGATTCAGATGTTTGCCAAGCTTGAAGGAATATTGCTCGATCCCGTGTACTCCTCGAAGGGGGCAGCCGGGATGATCGATCTGATCCGTAAAGATCACTTTAAGAAAGGCGAACGCATCGTTTTCCTGCATACCGGAGGCTCTGCATCATTATTTGGTTATCCATCGGCATTGGGGGTGCCCAAGACGGCGTAATCATTTTGCCAGCAGACCAAAAATGCAAAATGGTTCACAAGTTAAGGGGTCAGGATAGACTACTGTTTTCAGATCGGCTCGCAGACATACCATTGGGGGACGCATGAGTGCACTTTTATATGAGGTGAAAAGCGGGATTGCGTGGATAAGGTTCAACAAGCCCGAGATTCTGAACGCCTTCGATGCCGACGAGTGCCGGCATTTCGTAAAAACCCTGAAGGAGGCGGCTGAGGACAAGGCTGTTAAAGCCATTATCCTCTCCAGTGTAGGGCCGGCATTTTCCGCGGGAGATGACCTCAAGGCTGCCCTGGAGGAGTACCCGCAAATCCAATCCGGTGAGATCCACCCGATTCTCGATATCGTTGAGGACATTACCGAGAATCTTCAGGAAATTCCGAGAATCATCCGTCGCGCCCCAAAAGTGGTTATAGCGGCGGTGCGCGGTTACGCTGTGGGCGCCGGATTCGAGATCTCAATCGACTCCGACATGATTGTTGCTGCCGAAGACGCGGTCTTTGGTTTTCCAGAAAGCAACGCCGGTATGACGATTACCGGAGGCGCGACAAAACTGTTGCCCATGATTGTGGGTCTGAACAAGGCAAGAGAACTGATGTTGACCGGAGAATTCATCGATGCCGAGGAGGCTTACCGGATCGGCCTCGTGAACAAGCTGGTTCCCGTCGGTGAGGAAGAAAAAGAGGCGGAGCGACTGGCCCGCGTGGTGATGTCCCGGGCACCCATGGCCGTAATTCATCATAAAAGAATGGTGACGCAGTCCACCGAAGCGGACTTTGAAACCGCGTTAAACCTTGAGAAACAGACGATCGCAACGCTGGTTTATTCTGAGGATTACGGGGAGGCGGTACAGGCGTTTTCAGAAAAACGAAAACCGCAGTTCAAAGGCCGTTAGCCATGGGGTTTTTTGATGACCAGCGTCATCATGACCTGCCAACCGTCCTTGATTATCAGGTACAGCACCGACCCGACAAGCCCTGGATTCTCTCAGGCGAACAGGCATTCAGTTACCGGGAGGTCGATAACCTCTCGGGCCGACTGGCTCAGGGGCTTAGTCGTATTGGTGTTGCCCCAGGGGACACCGTACTCTGCATGTCACAAAACCGTGTCGAGCAGGTCTTTCTCTGGTGTGCATTGGCTAAGTGTGGTGCTCCACTGGTCCCGGTCAATACTCACTACCGCGGTAATATATTTTCGTACCTGATCAATGACTCGCTCGCGGAGACCATCGCGATTGAAGCGGAGTTTCTACAGCAACTCGTCGATGTTTGGGATGAACTGCTTCACCTTAAGCGGGTGATCCTTATCGCCGGGGAGGGCGAGAGTCCAGGACAGGTTTGGGAACAGATCGCCAGTCGTTACGAGACCTATCAGTATTCCGACATTTTGGATGATGCGTTATTCGAGGGTGATACCCCCGGTTATCGCGACTTCATGGGCGTGTTTTACACCTCGGGCACGACAGGGCGTTCCAAAGGAGTCACGATGACGCACGCTCATGCTTTTGAATATGCCCGCGGCGTCACGGAGATGCTCGAATTACGCGAAGACGATGTTTATTGTTCACCTCTACCGCTCTTTCATATTGCGGGATTGCTGGCTACCGTTTATGCGGCCGGGATCGTCGGCGCATCAACGGTCATTGTTGGACCCTTCAGTGTTGAGCGCTTCTGGCAGGATGCAAAAAGATACCGGGTCACGGCCACGTTCCTGCTGGGCGCGATGGCGAATTTCATCTACAAGCAGCCGACGACAGAGCAGGACGCCGATAACACACTGGAACGGGTGCTAATGGTGCCGCTGATACCCGAGGTCGAGACGTTCAAGGATCGTTTTGACTGCATGGTTTCAACCACCTGGGGCGGTACCGAGATGAACTGTCCGACGCAGTCGGGATTTGAATTGGCTGACAACAAGACCTGCGGCCGGGTCCTTGAAGACCGCTATGAAGTCAAAATCGTCGATGAATTTGACCATGAGGTGCCGTACGGAACCCCGGGCGAGGCACTGGTGAGAACAAAAGTCCCCTGGATTGCGACAAATGGCTATTGGCAGCATCCCGAGTGGACTGCAGCGTTGCTGAAAAACCAGTGGATTCACACCGGCGATATGCTCTTCAAAGACGAAAATGGGAACCTGTACTTTGTCGACAGGACAAAGGATGCGATCCGACGTCGCGGTGAAAACATATCGTCGATGGAGGTTGAAAATGAAGTTAACGCCCACGATCAGGTGGTAGAGTGTGCAGTCGTTCCTGTCGACTCAACTGATACCGAACAGGAGGTATTGGCGGTGATCGTATTGCAACCTGAAGAACAAATAGATCCCGGGAGTCTGATTCGATTTCTGGAGCCGCGTCTACCGTATTTCATGATTCCGCGATATGTCCGTTTCGTCGACGCCCTGCCGAAAACGCCGACGGGAAAAATTCAGAAATATGTGGTACGCGAACTAGGTTTGCCGGAAGGCACCTGGGACCGGGAGGCGGCTGGCGTGAAACTCAAACGGTGAGTGACGGGTACGGCACGGCTCATCAAAGAGTCACCCAATAACGCGCTGAGGAAAAGGATCGATGTCCAGCCGTGAAAAAAGTATCAGGCGCGAATACTCGGCAGTGTATTCCCAGTTTGATTCGTCGCTTATCCAGAAAGTCCGCTCTGAGGCTTTCGAGGAAGACATCGGTCAACACTCTTGGATTGTTGCGAAAGATTTGCGGGAGTATCTGGACTGGTTTGCCCTGTCCACAACAGACCATGTCCTGGATTTTGGCTGTGGGCCGGCGGGTCCGTTGACCTATGTGGTAAGTCAAGCCGGCGTAAAGGCCACCGGTGTTGATATCAATGCCACCGCGCTTGCGTCCGCGCGAAATCGGGTTTCGATGATGGGATTAAGTGAGCGTATCGCACTCCAGGACGTGAGCGAAGAAGCCACACTGCCCTTTGAGGATAATTGTTTTAATGCCGTGATCAGTATCGATGTGATGATGCATCTTCCGGATCGCGCACGAAGTTTCTCGGAGTTATGGCGAGTGCTCGCTCCGGGCGGTTGCTTTCTTTTTACTGATGCCTGCATCGTCAACGGTTCTCTGTCGGACGAGGATATCCGGATACGCAGCCACTACGGCATCAGTCACTTTGTCCCCGATGGCTTCAATGAATCTGCGCTCGTGTCCGCAGGTTTTGAACTTGAGAAAAAAGAACAGCACAGTGACGGGCTGATCGCCATCTGCAGCGGTCGCTGGAAGGCAAGAGAGAAATACAAGAAAGAACTGGTAGCCGAATTTGGTGCTCCCGCATTTGAACATGAGCAGACTTACCTCAAGAGGCTTGTCGAGCTCTATTCAGATGAGAGACTGCTGCGGTACGCCTATCTCGCGAGAAAATGAGAGGTTGCTGAGGTTAGCCAGGTGCGACCACCGATCTGATGAAACATAATCAGAGCCTTTCAGGCTGAAGCAGACCCAAGATGGCAACGCTTTCGTCGAAATAACTGGATCAATTCAGGGAAGAGGGGCACCTTTTTCTGGAAGACGCCTTAACCGACGATCAGCTCCAGCGCTTACCCAAAGATTTTGAAAGATGGAAAGAAGAGAGTCGGCATGAAAGCGAGCCCTACGGCGTCACGTTTGATGGTCGCCCCCGCTTTGATATTGCGCCGGGGCACAGTTTCGACGCGCCCGCCTTGAAGCGGATCGCATCACCCATCGAGATCTCAGATGCTTATCTGGATGTCATGCGTAACAACCATGCCCTGGATGCATAAGAGGCAACGTGCCTGCCGGTGAGTGCAGCCTCTGAAAACCCAAAAACTGATGTTAGGATAATATTTCGGTGCGGTGAGCGGGGCAGTGGTATACGCTTGATGTGCCAAGGGGGTCTTGCGCCTGTCGGTTTTCGGTAAATCATCGCCATAGTTCAGGAGAATAGATCAATCGATGAAAGCGTCTTTTGAGTGCGTCGATGGGCATACCGCGGGCATGCCCGTGCGCATGGTGACTAGCGGTGCGCCGGACCTTCAAGGTGCGGATCAGAGCGAGCGTCGCCAGCACTTTATCCGGGAATTTGACTGGATTCGCCGCGCGCTCATGTTTGAGCCGCGCGGACATTCGGCAATGTCCGGAAGCATCATCTATCCCCCGTCGAGTGACGATTTTGATATGGGGGTTATCTATATCGAGACCACGGGCAGTTTGCCGATGTGTGGTCACGGGACCATCGGAACAGCAACATTTGCGCTTGAACGTGGGCTGGTGACACCAAAGACCGACGGACTGCTTCGACTGGAAACACCCGCAGGGCGCGTTGATGTGCAGTACGTGCAGGAAGGGGAAAGAGTCAAAAGTGCGAAACTGATCAATGTTCCCTCATTTATGATGTATCAGGACCTACAGATTGAATCACCGGATCTTGGCCCGCTGAACGTGGACATTGCTTACGGGGGAAACTTTTACCCGATCATAGAGCGCCAGGATAACTTCAACGACATCAGCGACTTCGATGCCCTTACGTTAATTCAGATGGGGGTTCGTCTCAGAGAAGCCATCGAAGACGCTTGCGATATCGTTCACCCACTCGATGACAGCATTTCTGGCTTGAGACACTGTATGTGGACAGGTGAGCCAATGGATGCAGGAAGTGATGCTCGGGGCTGTGTCATCGCGGGCGGGATGATCGATCGGTCACCCTGCGGGACGGGAACCTCAGCGCGTCTGGCGCAGCGGGTCGCCAGGGGTCTCCTCAAAACCGGTGAGCCCTTTGTGCATGAAAGCTATATCGGCAGTGCCTTTACAGGTACTGCGGAGGAGCAAACCACGGTGGGTGATTACGAGGCCATTATTCCCGGAATCTCGGGCTCAGCCTACATCACCGGGCTCAACACCATCTATGTCGATTCCGATGACCCCTTTCCGGAAGGGTTTGTAATTTAAATATCTGGCTTTGGTTTCCCGAAGTATCGAAAACCGCTGCAAAAGCAGATTGCCTTAAGTCGGCACTCACATCCGCTTCGGTATGTGTTTTGAAGTGACTGCGGCCGCCATCATCCAGACAGCACCGCCAGCGAAGACCACCGGCAAGGAAAAGAACTTGAGCAGTACCGCAAATATCCCGGGAACGGCCAGGTTGGCAGCATCACGGTAAGTCTGGTAAACCCCCGCCATCTCGGTGCGTTCGCTCGGCCGCACGGCCCGTAAAAACAATACGTGACCTGAGCCATCCAGCATCGTTGCGCCAAGGGCTGCCAGGATCAACAGGGTAACCGCAATTGTCGGAGAGCCCGCGAAGATAAAGACAGCAGTCGTCACAAGGCTCGTCATCAGGAATCCCGTGCGCATCAGAAACCTCAAGGAGTAGCGCCGCGCTACCCAGCCCCAGAACGGCACCGTCAGTGTCCACGCGGAGCCGATAGAGACAATCGCGGACCCCCATAACTCTCCCAACCCCGAGTGAACGGCATAGATGGGTGTGTAAATGATAAAGAGTTGCCACCAACCTGATCTCGCCAGTGTCAGAACCCAGGCGAGTCGCAGACGGGGCTGCTCCAGGAATCGCCGTATGTTTCGCATCAGATTAGAACCAGCAGGCGTTTTACGTATTTCCAGATGATGCAGGCCAAGACCTCGGAAATAAATCAGGGTCACCAATGAACCTGCGATCGCGACTGCAAACGGCAGCCAGTCCGCGTAAGTCGATTGCAGATAGACCCCCAGCCAGGGACCGATAGAGAGTGCAACAACCATGGCGACCATCCGCCAGGGTTCAAACTCAGACAATTGATTCCTCGGAATCTGCTGCATCACATAGAGGTTCAGAATGACCTCCATCGAAGTGATTCCGAATATATGAAGCACCATCCCGATAGAGAAACCCGATAGGTCATCACCGGAAAGCAGCAGGACAGATACCGTCATCACCAGAAGGCTGACCAGAAAGCCAGCATACAGACTGATGTGTCTAAGCGCTGAATAGACACCCAGACTGATACCGATACCGCAGACGCTGACGACGAAAAACAATACGCTCACATTTTGTGCACTGCCCAATAGAGTCAGCGCCTTAAGCGGCAGAATCGATAACAGTACGGCTCGGGCGATCGACGCCACGAAAAAGAACCCCGCGAAGGGAAGATGCTTACTTGTGGTGCCCCGGGTCATTGAAGCTCAAGAGCCCGGTCGGGGACGTTGGGCAATTGGGTTACAGACCGTCGGAAAAAGCCCGGCCCATTTCATAGGCTTCCTGGATCATTTCTGCCGGACGTTCACCGCCATCGGTGGAGTGATGCAGATACGCAAAACGCCCGTCCGCGATCCCGCAAAAATCAAAGATGCCTGTCACGATCTGGGTCTCAATCGCGGTATCGTAGCCGCGCTTGGCATAGGTGGGTCCATCTGAGGCAGAAAGCCCGATGGCAAGGGCTCGTTTATGCTTCAGGAATCGGGAGCCATAGGCAACGTCTTTATTCCAGACGCGGTCAATCCAGCCTTTCAGTATCGCGGGGAACGACCACCACCAGATAGGGAAGACCAGAATCATGCCCTCGTTGCGCTCAAGCCGCGCAATCTCTGACTGAACTTCGGGGGAGTAGGTTTTATCTTTGCTCCCCCAGTCAGGCTCGTCCGGCGGCATGATCAGTGGATCAAAGCCTTCGCTATAGAGGTCTGCCAGTTCAGCCTCGTGGCCCGCTACCTCAAGGCCGCTCATCACCGCGTCCGTGATCTGACCGGTCAGTGAATCCCGCCTCGGATGGGCCATGACAACAAGAATCTTCATTTTGTTTCTCTGGGTCTGTCGATCGTGCGCAGGGCAGCGAGATCCGGTCAGATCAGTTTGTGCATCTCTTCAAGACGTGTGCTGCCGATTTCACTCAGGATGTTGCGACGAAGTTTACGCATTCCGCCCAGCCAGCGATCATAGTCTGCAGTTTTATGCTGAATGAACTTTGCCACATCCGGGTGAGGCAGAATCAGGAACTTTTCAGCTTCAATTCCCTCAACGACTGTTCTTGCCAACTCGATGGGACTGATCACTCCTGGAAACTGATCTGAGTCTTCGTTTTCGCTGTACCCGAGCATCGGGGTCGCAACGTACTGTGGGCAGACTACCGAGATCTTGATCCCATCATCGCCATGCGTTATCGATAACGATTCGGCAAATCCGACTGTGGCGTGCTTGGATGCGGAGTAGGCGGCATCACCAATTTGGCTGAGTAGTCCCGCTGCTGACGCCATCTGAACAAAATATCCTTCGCCACGCTCGAGCATCGAGGGCAGGACAGCCCGCGCAGCATATACGTGGGCCATTACGTGAATATCCCAACAGGCCTGCCAAACCGTGTTAGGTGCAGAGGCGGAGTGACTTGGTTCTCCTCGGCATATTCCGGCGTTGGAACAAAACAAATCTATCGGCCCGTAGGTCTTTTCGACAGCAGTGACCAGATGTTGAACATTCTCTTCCCGGGAAACATCACAGGTTACGGCGAGCCCGGAGATAGCAGCCGCCGTTTCAGCGGTTTCCTCGGCAAGTATGTCAGCAATGACAACGCGAGCACCCTGATCCGAAAACGCTTGACCCAGCGCCTTGCCAATACCACGGGCGCCCCCGGTAACGACGACGGTTTTATCGTTGAGATTCATTTAAGTTACTCCAGTGGGAGGGGATCATAGGCGCCGTCCAGAAACCGATCACGAATCACGAATTTCTGAATCTTGCGAGAACCAGTCATGGGAAATTCATCGACGCGACACCAGATCGTCAGTGTTTTTTGTGGCGGCAGATGCTCGCGACAAAAGTCATGCAGGATGCGGGCTGAGATCGGCTTGCTATTTTCAGTGCGAAAAAAGCAGCCAATCACTTCTCCCCACGTCTTGTCTGGAATGCCTACCACGGCTACCTCGGCGATGTTCGGATGTTCCGTCAGAATATTTTCTATCTCTGTGGGAAACATGTTTTCCCCACCCCGGATGATCATGTCCTTGACCCGTCCGGTGATGCGTACATAGCGGGTATCCATGGTGCCAAGGTCGCCTGTGTGCAGCCATCCATCTGTGTCAATGGTCTCACGGATAGCGCCGCCGGATTGCGCTGGAAAGTAAGATTTGGTGAGCTGAACCTCGTAGCTCACTTTTTGCTGCCGGGAATCGGGTCTCCGGAGTCGCGCTCGGCCACGGCCTGTTTGAAACCCGCTTTTTCGGCGCGCGCCTTGAACGCCACACCTTCAGGGCTATGGCGGGCGAAACCGTCGAACAGGGTCGCCAGCGTTTGCGTGCTGGCGAGCCCCATATTGTCGTAAGCCTGGTTGATCATCATCTTCATCATGGCAAGCTGGTTCTTGGGTACACCTTTGATCCGCTCAATCAGCACTGCTACCGCATCGTCCAACTGATCAGACGGTACTGCCTGAAGCACGAGACCCATATCTTCGGCTTCTTTTCCTGTGACGAGATCGCCCGTAAAGAGCATTCTTTTGGCACGCTCAGCGCCGATCCGGTATGCCCACATAGCGGTCGTCGGGCATCCCCAGACTCTTGCCGGCGGATAACCGATCCGGGCATCTTCATTCATGATGGTGAGGTCGCAGCACAGCGCGATATCACTGCCACCAGCCACCGCGTCGCCATTGATCTTGGCGACGACGGGCTTGGGGCTTCGCCACAAAGCCATGAAACTGTCGGTGCAGCGACGCATGAACTGATAATCGATCATGGCATCCCAGGGCATATCCTGTATTGCCTGGGTTTTCCCTTCTGCAAATACGTTAAGGTCGTAACCACCGCAGAATCCACGCCCGGCGCCGGTCAGCATAATGACGTGCACCGAGTCGTCGTCATTGGCGCGAGCGACCGCCTCGGCCAGGTCATCGGGCATGCGTTCTGTAATCGCGTTGAATTTTTCCGGGCGATTGAGCGTTATGCTTGCGACGCGATCGACGCTTTCGTATTCAAGGTCACCTATTTGCATACTCGGCCTCTGCTGAGTACTCTACCGGAGAGCAGGGGGGTTTGAACATGGGTTCTTTACTGATCGGCCCCGCGCCCCGATTTAAACGCCCCTGCTACCTACCAAACCTTCCCTGGCTCAAGCTGCCAGCAGGACTGAGGTGCATACCATGACCCTGTGGCACGCCGTGATCGCCGTGCTGATCAACCTGCTGTGGGGCTCGATGTTCATCGCCGCGGTGATCGGGTTACGCGAGTTCCCGCCGATTCTGTTTACCGGAATCCGTTTTGGCCTGCTTGCGGTTTTGCTTTTTGGTTTTCTGCGGGTGGGGCGACCGCTGATGGCGCCGCTTTTCAGGATCGGACTGGTGATGGGTGCCGGTATGTATCTGACGCTGTATCTTTCTGTTGCCCTGGCGGATAACACGGCGTCGATTGCCGTATTCAGCAAACTCGAAGTGCCGTTTGCGCTACTGCTCGGTGTAATCCTGCTCGGTGAGCGAATGGGTCTTGCGCGCATCGCCGGGGTCTGCATTGCCATGATCGGGGCTGCGATCATTACCTTTGATCCAGCGGCATTGGACGACCTGCCCGCACTGTTCTGGATGGCTGTATCGTGCGGGTTTTCGGCGTATGGATTTATTCAGATACGCAGGCTCGGAAAGATTCATCCCTTCAGCATTGTTGCCTGGGTATCGGTGGTCAGCGCGCCGGTGCTGCTGCTGACTTCGCTGATCTTTGAAAGCGGTCATTTGGAGGTAATCCAAAACGCAACATGGTCGGGGTGGCTGGCGCTCGTCTATACCGCGGTGATGAGTTCAGTAGTGGCCAATTCCGGGCTTTATTTTCTGTTGCAGCGATACCCGGTGAACCTGGTGACGCCGTTTGGGCTGCTTTCCCCGATCTTCGCGGTCATTGGCGGAATTCTGTTTCTTGACGACGTGTTAACGCTAGGCCTCATTTTTGGCGGAAGCCTGATTCTCTTTGGCGTTGCCTGGATTAACCGCCGTACGACCGCACCGGACGATGAGTCGTTACGGGCAGAATCCTAAGAGGATGTGTTAGTCTGCCTCGCTGACAGCTATGATGGACCAAGCCTTAAGATGATCCGCAACGCGCCACCGTGGCCCAACGGCGCACGCTGCGCTGTCGCGTTTACTTTTGATATGGACGCAGACAGCATCCTGCATCTCAGCCACCACGCCAGCGCGGACACCAAGATCGCGCAGAACTCTGCACTTCGCTATGGCCCGGAAGTGGCCCTGCCGAGACTGCTCGAGATTTATCGCGAGTTTGGTATGCGCCAGACCTTTTTCCTGCCGGCCTGGTGTATGGAGCAGTATCCGGAGGCCGTAGAGCAGATCCTGACTGATGGGCACGAGATCGGCCATCATCACTACCTGCATGAACATGGGAATACCATGAGCGCGGAAGAGGAGCGCTACTGGTTTGTTCGCAGCAAGGAAGTGATCACCCGGATGACCGGCCAGCCGCCCCGCGGTTATCGGGCAGCGACTTATCGGTTTTCCCGAAATACGCTGGATATCCTCATAGACGAGGGTATACGCTACGACGCTTCACTGTTCGGCGATGATGTGCCCTATGTCATTGCCAACAGCCGTGGCCGCGTTTATGAAATGCCTTCTCACTATGGCCTCGATGACTGGCCGCACTATCAGTTCAGCCGGGATTTCGACACCCTGATGCCGATCAAATCGACACGCCAGGCCTGCGAGGTCTTTCAGGAGGAATTTGACGCGGCGTGGGAATTCGGCGGGTTATGGATTTCGGTGTGGCACCCGTTCCTGAGTGGCCGGCTCGCCCGGGCCTTCGCGATCAAGAAGCTGATTGATTACATGCACAACAAGGGGGGCGTGTGGTTCGCGACGCTTGAGGAGATTGCCTCCCATCTGGCCGAGTTGGAACGCACTGGACAGTGGCAGCCGAAGGTGGACGAGCTGCCTTTTTACAGCGGCCCTATCCCGGAACTGGGTGATGTCGAGCCGCAGAACGCGCGTTAATCAGGCGCACTGTTCTAAGCGAGAACAGGACTGGAGATAGAAGACGACCCGCACTTAAGAAGCTCGTGAAGCTCGAGCGGATGTCTCGGATTATTGGATTAGCTCAACGATAAGTTCACTCACCCCGCTTTCGGAATTGATCTGCCAATCCGGAATCGCAAGATCAAAGGGGCATGAAGAGATCACGCAGATGAGATCCATATGGGCCCGGAGTTCGACATAGGCACCTGGGGGGACCGGGTTCGGTGGTGAGGTGAGGTTGGCGTCGGCATCGATGAAAGTATTGGTGAAGAAATTAATCGGTTGGGGCACAACGTCTATCTCATAACCCTCACGGCGCATAGCGGTCTGAAGATTTTCAGAACAACTCGGGTGAGGCCCCTGATGACCATACTGCTCGTAACGAAACTGATCACAGGCGGCCAGCATCATGTCGTGTACGCCAGATGCGCCATCTTTCTCGAAAGTCAGCATCGGCCGTCGGAAACGACTGATCAATTCATGTCCTTCTCGGGGTTTGATGCTCCGGTTGAGGACCCAGGTGTGCATCGGTGAAAGCCATTCGCTGATCACCTCGGCGTTGTAGGCGAAAAAATCAGCTGCCTGTGCACCTTTTGGCGTGATAATCCGCAACGACGCGCCATCGGAAACTTTCACTGCACGCCCCTCACTGGCTGGAATGATGAGTGGGTCCATACGGTATGTTCTCGACAACCTAGCGATTGAGTGTTGTTCCTGCAGTTAGTGCAAGTGTAGCACTCATGAAGTGTCAACCCGGACGGTTGATAGGTTCGGATTGGTAGACCTCGTCCAGGATGATTTCAACCAGTTCAAAATGTGACTGACCGTTGATGTCTTCAAAATAGACATGGCTGGGCCAGGGCGCGCCGACGTGGTTGCCGTCGGGCAGATCCACGCTCTCGCAGACCCGTTTTATTGATTCCACGAAGGACCGCGCCTCCTCACGGATGCTGATTCTTGTCGCTTCGAGATTTTCGATGCTGTTGCGGTCAATCTGTGGGGAGCCGATCCCTGAAGTCAGCGGCAGATTGCGTTTGATCGCCTCTTCTTCATAGAACGAGATGTTTACCTTGTCGGCTTCCAGGCGCATGATGAAGACAGGGTTCACACTTACTTTGGCGTCGGTGAGTTCCAGCAGTTTGGCCTGGCTGGATCCTGATGTGGTTTCGGCATCACGGCGCGAACCGCGCCCTTTCTTTTTGGCGCCTGCGACAAAGTCGCCACGCAAGTTATTGTCAAACACCCGGTCGGCGTATGGTTTGCCGCGCAGCATATGTCGTATTGAACGGATCGACATCTGCATGCAGTTCTCGGGTCCGATAAAAAATGGAGACCCTGATGCATCTGACAGTTCCACCCAGCCGTCGGGGAAGGTTTCAAAATGATGGTCCATCCAGGGAGCGAGAATCTCGTCACCCAGGTGATCAAGCAAGGCATTGACGGTTCCGGGGTCACTGACCACATCGGCGAGCAATGGCTCCTGCCCATAAATGTCCGCAGCAAGGCTGTAGGGAGCCGAGATTTGAAGCAGCGGCGGGACGCCTGTCAGCTCCTGCGTCGCCCGCAGAATGCCGTCGATGGTTTTGGGTATCCCGCAGCTAAAGTCGGGGGCTTTTAGTTCCTGCCAGTTTGTCTTGTTAATCAGGAACGCATCCGGGTCTGCTCCGGGCGGGAACCGGTCGGGGTACATCATCTTCTGGCCGAGCGGTTCACAGGTAAAGGCATAAAGTGCCCAGGTTGTGTAGAACTTGTGGATCCCCAGAAGCCGACTCACCGCAAGATTGGTCCGGACATATCGATAAGGATCGGTGTTGTAGTAGGCCCAAGACTCTATGCCGTATAGGTCGTGCAGCACCGCAAGGCCCAGCATATGAACGGACGCCGTGGAGTGGACCCGGTCAGGTGAGGTGAGCACGGAAAAGTTGGCATCGAAACGGCCCGCGATGGCGTCATCAAAAATCACGGTCATTTCCTTGCATGCCTCGTCGTCCCCGGCCTGCCATTTGGTTAACAGATGAAGCCCGGACGGGTAGGGATAGTCTTCAATTCTGCTCATGTAAAGATCGATGCTGGAGAGGTACGGGTCATTGCAGGCAGGCGCCAAGCGCCTTCAACATTTTATCGCGTACCTATCCTCTCGTCAGAGAGGGAATAGCATTCGAAAGATCTTCCCGCAGGTCGTCTTAGCAAGATCAGAGTCGAGATCGCTGAATAAAGAAAGAGCCTATAAACGGTAATATCTCTCGATCAGATTCGAAATTCCTGTGACACTTTCAGAGTGAGCACCTGATTATTGACTGTCACCGCTCCGGGTCTTCTCGGGTAACGCGATCAGGCGAGGACTGTGCAGCTACCCATATTGGCTTCAAGGCCAGGTTCGTCATAAAACGCCATCTGGTGAAGCTGCTGCTGCGAGAAACCTTAAGATTTCAGAGATGAACACAGAAGGTCGTTCGCTCAGACCCATGTGTTGAAGGTCCAGGGTGATGACGGTCTGTGATCCTGCGATCTCGCTGCTGATTGCGTATGCCATCTCAGGACTGCTGCCGTTGTCGTTCTCGCAGGTCATGACTCACGTCGGTGCTTCAATAGGCTGTGGCGGGCGGACGAGTTCAGTAACGCCACTGGCGAGAATCTGTCGAGTTTCAGTAAAGGTTCGGGGATCGTTCCCTAGAATCCAGGCCGGCACTTCATCAATGACCGGATCATCCGACGCGAGGCCTAACATCTTCAATCGGCTGTTGATGGCGGTGGTACGTCAAATCCCGGAAGTGAGCGAACCTATTCTTGCTCGAGCTTCGACCAGCATCCCCGGTAGGGGAAGTCCGATTGGGCGTAATACCATTTTTCGCCGCATTGGGAGCATTGGAAAAAACGTTCCACCAGGCCATGTTTCGGCCAATCAACCGGGCCAGGGATAGTCATCAGTACAGGATGGCCGGTCAGGGTTTTCTCGAATTCAAGATCCTCTCCGGCTGATGCAAAAGCTCCCTCGGGATGAATCTCGCAGGCAGTACAACTCATCGCCTAAGTCCCCGATCAAAACCTAATCAGTCATCGGTGTGATGAAGCACTGGCCCTCTATCGCTGCCGAGCTTGTAGATCAGCGCGGCTTTGGTACCGCAGCACTCTGCAGAAAAAGAGATCAGGTCATTGGTAAGCCATCGGCCTTGAGAAAGTACGGCGTCTGCGCTTGATTCTGGAAATTGCCAATCAACCAGATAGTCAGGCTCGCCATGCCCATCAAGGTATTGGGCCAGATGGGCGAAAGAGATGATGTGGTATGGCCCGTAGTGATCCTGTAGCAAGAGTAGGTGGTTATGATCCGGCGATACAAGGCCAAATGCCCAGTCTGACGGATAGAGTGTACCCGTTGGTCGAAACCGGATTGCCTCGTCAGTGTTGGGAAGTAAAAAAGACAGTGATTCAGTACCTAAAGACAGGGGGAAAGTGCCCGCCGCGTATCCGCGAAATACAGCCGTTGCAAGGGGATAGTGAAGCCTGAGCGTAAATTCTACGGATTTGAATCGACTGCCGGAAAGTTCAGTACTTATGTAATGCTGCAGGTCATCCACTATCTGGTCAGGCGCAGGTTGTTGTCCCCGCAGAAACTCGCGAAGACGACTGAGGTCAACTACCGCCCAGCGAGATTTTGCCTCTTGCGGAAAAACAGCAAACCCATCAATCGCAAACACGTTCAGCAGGGAAAAGCCGTCCGAGCCGATAGTGCTGTCCTGTAGGGGTATTGGGTAGCCCTGCGAATCTCCCTCAAAGAAAAAGGCGAGGGAATGAACACCCTTGGCAATGGAATCCGTGCTGGGGTCCAGGCCGGTATCGTGATCCCCGCCGATACGTTGTTTGCCGTTGAACACCGCAGTCACGTCCGCCCTGTGGATCAACAGTTCAAACGACACATACTCTGTGAGCGACTCAGAATCGGCTGCCTCAGCCCGACCCGCCGTTATCCCCCAATGGCACTGAAGCAGCAACAGTCCCAGCAGAAGCAGTGATTTACCCCCAAGGTGAGTGGTAGCGAACATGGTAAGGGCTCGATTCAGCGGGATCGGCTAATCAGAGCAGAGTATTGAGCGGGCGAGATAAATGTGCATTTCGTGTTATCACGGCCTGGGTAACCACAGACCAATCTACACCTGTTTTCAGTCTTTGTGGTATTCGTATGACGATGGCGTTGTGGCTGTATCCGGGCGCTTGGGTTTGCGGGCCGAATTCTCAATAAGCCTGCCAAATGAGTAAATTTATTGATCATTTAAAACTGTGCTATGGTTAGTTTCCGCGAGGTTTGTGAGCCGTTCGAGCACAACATGAACCTGCCAGCGTCTGCTGAAACCTCCGCGAAAGTAAGCCCTTGATCATGAGGATACGATCATGCTGACCATAGCGGCCAGCGTCGTTGTTGGTTTCTTCGGGGCCTATTTTATTGCCGGGAGCAAACCGCACTGGCTCGCCGTTGCTCTGGGATTACTTGCCGGGTTGGTACTCTTCCTCACAGTCTTTTTCGCAAGTCACATCATTTTTCTGGGCATATTGCAGTCATTCGATGCAGAGGCTGAAACCTGGTCAATCCTCAGGTTCGGGCGGTTTATTCTGATACCCCTGGAGGGGGTGCCGTGGATCATGGGGCTCGGGGTGCTTATTGCGGGCCTTGGCAGCGCTATCGGATGGACAAGGGCAAAGAGCAAAAACAGGAAGCGCCCATGATCGGGCATCTTCATTTATAGGGGCGAACCAGCACCGGGATCACTATGAACTATATCGATCTTGGAAAATATCTTTTGGCGGGGATTGTTTCCGGTCTGCTCTGCCGCTTCACTTATTATGATGCGGGGCTATGGCAGATAGCGGGCCCGGCGCTGGTACTGGCAGCGGTGATTCTAATGGCGGGCCGATTTATTGGAGGCATCATCCCCCGGCAAGCCTTTTTTGGCCCGCTGATACTGTTTCTGTGCTGTGCGGTTGGCTGGTTTCTGGCCTTTGCGCATGGCTTAAACGAAGGGTTCTACATCTGGCCTGCCGAGTGTGGCTTTATCGGGGGGTTGTTCGTGGGTATTGGATTGATCTTTGCCGACCGACCTCGTACATATTTGTGCCATCGTCGTGCACACCACCGTCGCCGGGACTCTCGGTAGATCGGCATGGATTCTTTGGGACTTCCCCTTATTCAACGCCTTTTCCGGACCCCTAAAAACCGCAGCGGTAGATCATTGCCTGACTCTATCTCCCAAGTGAGGGCTCTTTGTTGTCAGATCGCGGCCGCAAAAGAAGGGGTCACTCCCGAGATCACTACATACCCAGTTATCTCTGACGGCGGAAGAATAATCCAACCTCATATACAGGAGACTCGAAATGCCTTTGATTCAGGTACAGATGTTTACCGGTCGAACACCCCAACAGAAACGTGATCTGGTTCGTGCACTCACGGACGCGTTTGTCGAAACCGCTGGCAGCACCCCTGACGCGGTCGATGTGATACTGACTGATGTTGAGCAATCTGACTGGGCTCAAGGAGGAGAACTATTCTCCGAGAAAAAATCAAAATGAGTGATACTGTTTCTCCCGTATCGTGTGTTTAGTCCTTTCGCATGGCCATACGAGTTCTCGTAGTCACATGACAACTGTTAAACCATTCAAGGTAAGAATCTCTGATGAGAAGATTGACGCAATAAGAACGCGAGTCGCTGCATTCCCGTGGCATGAAATGCCAGACGACGGAGGGTGGGACTACGGTACAAATCTGGATTATATGAAGGAGTTCTGCAACTACTGGGTTACTGAATTTGATTGGCGTAAACAGGAGACACGAATTAACCGGTTTTCCCACTTCACAGCGCCTGTGGATGGGGTTGACATTCATTTTATTCACGAAAAAGGCAGTGGGCCCAACCCCAGGCCGCTCATAATTTCCCATGGCTGGCCGGGAACAATTGTCGAATTCCTCGACTTTATAGACCTTCTTGCCCACCCAGAACACCACGGCGGAACCGTGGACGATGCCTTTGATGTCGTCGCACCATCTTTGCCCGGATTCGGTTTTTCAGGTCGTCCACCACGGCCGTACGGCCCAAGAAAAATGGCGGCCATGTTTAACAGCCTGATGACTGATGTTTTAGGGCATGACCGCTATATTGCACAAGGCGGAGATTGGGGCGGTGCTATTTCAAGCTGGCTGGGCTATGACCACGCGCCCTCATGTGCTGCTATTCATATCAATATC
>CEPV01087544.1_pt1 | contig 60708 bp, 63 predicted proteins | sample 530451 | NCBI WGS metagenome assembly CEPV01 (sample SAMEA2620097, study PRJEB7988) | marine metagenome | isolation source: saline water (ENVO:00002010), including
TTATGTTATTTCCCAAAAAAGTAAAACATAGAAAATGGCAGAGGGCGAGAAAAAATCCTGCAAAAATCGGTGTTGCAACGCGCGGGACAGTTTTAAATTTTGGTGCATATGGCTTAAAATCAACGACTCCAGGACGCATTAATTCTCGCCAGATTGAGGCGGCACGAAAAGCTCTTACACGTGTTGTGAGTAAGACTGGAAAAATATGGATTCGCATTTTTCCCGACAGGCCATACACTAAAAAGGCGGCAGAAGTCGGTATGGGTAAAGGCAAGGGAGATGTTGAAGGGTATGAAGTTGAAGTGAAGCCCGGTAGAATCTTGTTCGAAGTTGACGGCGTAGAGCAGAGTGACGCGAAAGAAGTTTTGCGAAAAGCTGGCGCAAAATTACCAGTTAAGACGAAAGTTGTCAGCCGCGAGTAATTTAGCTTCACTAGCTTTTAGCTTCACTAGCTTCTTAGGACGGACGACAAACGTCGTTAATTTAAAGCTAGCGAAGCTAATGCAGCTAACGAAGCTAACGAAGCTATGTTCAAGGAAAAAACAGACAAAGAATTAAAAGAACTGTTATCAGCGAAGAGAAAATCACTCCGTGTTTTTCGGTTTGATATCGCAGGAAGCAAAATAAAAAACATACGCGAAGGACGTAATACTCGCAGAGAAATCGCCCGTGTTTTAACCGAAATCAATAAACGTAACTTATGAAGAAACTAAAAAAAACATTAAAGGGAGTAGTTACGTCTGACAAGATGGATAAAACCATTCTTGTGTTGGTGGGTAGATTAGTGAAGCATCCCAAATACAAGAAATACATTAAGCGAAGCAAGAAGTACAAAGCGCACGATGAAGAGAACAAGCACAAAGTGGGCGACAAAGTGATAATAGAGGAGTGTAAACCGATTTCGAAAGATAAACACTTTAAAGTCACATAAAGGCACTAGGCGTTAGGCATTAGGCACTAGGAAAGACGAAGATTCCTAATTCCTAATTCCTAATTCCTAATTCCTAGCGGTCATGATTCAACCACAAACATTAGTAAAAATCGCAGACAATTCAGGCGCTCGCATAGGGCGTGTGTTTAAGGTTTTAGGTGGGACACGTAGGCGATATGCTCGTATTGGTGATATTGTTGTACTTGCTGTTAAAGAGGCTGAACCTAGGAAGCAGGTGAAGAAAAAAGATATCGCGCATGCTGTTATTGTTAGACAACGAAAGCCGTTCAGGCGAAAAGATGGTTCGTATATTAGTTTTGATGAAAATGCAGCTATACTGATTGAAAAAGGGAAAAAAGAGCCACGTGCCGGAAGAGTATTCGGACCTGTCCCACGTGAATTAGCGGAACGAGGATATCAGAAAATAATTTCATTAGCGCCAGAAGTAGTATAACTAGCTTCACTAGCTTCTAGCTTCACTAGCTTTTTAGGACGGACGACAAACGTCGTTAACTTAAAGCTAACGAAGCTAACGAAGCTAACGAAGCTAACGAAGCTATGAAGATAAAACGAGGAGACAACGTAATAATCATATCGGGGAAAGATAAAGGCAAGGAGGGTAAAGTACTCCGTGTGCTTTCTAGTAATAAAACTGCTGTTGTTGAGGGTATAAATATAAAGAAGAAACATCAAAAACCCCGACGTTCCGGACAAAAGGGTCAGATTATTGAATTTGCCGCGCCAATCCATGCATCTAATGTTATGCTTGTTGACCCGAAAACAAAAAAAAGAACGCGAATCGGTTTTAAAATAGAGAATGGAAAGAAAGTGCGTGTTGCAAAAAAGAGCAACACCGTTATCTAGCTTCACTAGCTTCTAGCTTCACTAGCTTTTTAGGACGGTAAACGTTAATTTAAAGCTAACGAAGCTAACGAAGCTAACGAAGCTAAAAAGCTATGATAGGTATTAAAGAAAAAGAACAAAAAACATTTGAAGCGCTCAAAGAGCAATTCGGATATACTAACAAACTTGCTGCACCTAAAATTATAAAGGTTGTAGTAAGTTCTGGGACGGGAAAAGCATCTCGTACTGATAAGAAACGCAATGATTTCATTGCTGGCAGACTTACTAAGATCACCGGACAAAAACCAATGCCTCGTGGTGCAAAAAAATCCATCGCTTCCTTTAAGGTGCGAGAGGGAGACTCTGTTGGGTTTGCGGTAAATCTACATGGAGGACGAATGTATGGTTTTTTAGATAAAGTATTAAATATTGCACTTCCGCGCACACGCGATTTCAGAGGTCTCTCTCCTTCCGCGGTTGATGATATGGGCAACTATACGATTGGCATCAAGGAGCATATTGTATTTCCAGAGACATCTGACGAGGAGTTAAAAGATGTTTTTGGACTTGCTATTACAATTGTTACAACCGCAAAAACAAAAAAAGAAGCACTCGCTTTTTTTGAGCACCTCGGATTTCCATTTAAGAAGTAAATGCGTGCGGGACGAATATAAAAAACGGCGTAAAATCAATCCTTTTAGCTTACTAAAAGGATTTTTAGGTAGACTATTACCTCCTCTAGCGAACGATTGACACAAGGTACGCCCTTTGCTATCATTGCTTGAAGCCCGATGAGGGCTCTATTTCATATTATGGCTAAACGTTCTGTTATCGCTAGGGCACAAAAAAAGCCGAAATATAGTTCACGCATTGTGCGGCGTTGTTTTCGCTGTGGTCGGGTACGAGCATATATGCGTGACTTTGATCTTTGCAGAATTTGCTTCCGAGAACTTGCAAACGAAGGCATGATACCTGGGATAAGGAAATCTAGTTGGTAAGTAATTTAAGATTTAAGATATAAGATTTATGATTTATTTTTTTATTTAAAATTTAACATCTTAAATCGTATATCGTAAATCTGATATCTTAAATTGATCTATGGATCCTATCGCTGACATGATTACACGAATACAGAATGCAGGGCACGCAAAAAAAGAAGTGACCATCATTCCGTATTCAAAAGTAAAATTTGCTATTGCAAATCTTCTCTTAAAAGAAGGGTATGTTACTTTTGTTAACAGAAAAGGAAGAAAAGAGCGCAAATTACTTGAACTTGGTATTGCCTACGAAGATGGAGAGCCAAAAGTGCATGGCATTACCCGTGTTTCAAAATTATCACGACGCACGTATGCAGGTTTTCGTGATGTAGGATCAGTGCGCCAAGGAAGGGGGGATTTTATACTTTCAACTCCTCAGGGCATTATTACAGGGAAAGAGGCGCGAAGGAATAAGATTGGTGGCGAAGTATTATTTAAAATATGGTAGTCTAGCTTCACTAGCTTTTAGCTTCACTAGCTTCTTAGGACGGTAAACGTCAATTTAAAGCTAACGAAGCTAACGAAGCTAACGAAGCTAACGAAGCTAACATGAGTCGTATCGGCAAACAACCAATTATAATTCCGCAAAACACAGAAGTGAATGTGGAGGGTAATACCGTACGCGTGAAGGGGCCACTTGGTGAAGTTTCGCGCTCGTTTCATAATGCTGTATTGACCACTGTTTCGGACGGTGAAGTAGTGGTGCGCCCCGCAGAAAAAACACTTTTTTCCCAAGCGCTCTGGGGGACGGTCGCTTCACATATACGGAACATGGTAGAAGGTGTCAATAAGTCATTTGAAAAACGCCTTATTATTGAAGGTGTTGGATATCGTGCGGAAGTCTCTGGAAATGACCTCGTACTTATCGTTGGATTTTCACATAACATAACCCTCCCAATACCAGATGGAATTGAGGTGGCTGTGCAAAAAAACACCATTACGATTTCAGGTATTAATAAAGAATCTGTTGGTCATTTTGCCGCATTGGTACGATCATACAAAAAACCGGAGCCATACAAAGGGAAAGGTATACGATACGAAGATGAGGTTGTCAGGAGAAAGCAAGGGAAGAGAGCGGTTTAACTAGCTTCACTAGCTTTCAGCTTCACTAGCTTTTAGGACGGCAAACGTCAATTTAAAGCTAACGAAGCTAACGAAGCTAACGAAGCTAACGAAGCTAAAATGAAGATTTCTACAAAAAAAACATTTCATCGAAAGCGTCGCAGTGTGCGGACGAGAGCAAAATTATTTGGTACCGCAGAGCGTCCGAGATTGTCTGTGTTTCGCTCAAACAACCATGTATATGCTCAATTAATTAATGATGAAACCGGAAAAACAATTGCGGCTTCGTTTGACGTGGCGGTAGGTGCAAAAGAAAAGACACGAACTGAACGCGCTGAAGCTGTCGGATCTGATATCGCAAAGCAGGCAAAAAAAAAGGAAATCAATACTGTTATTTTTGACAGAGGCCCATACTTGTATACAGGAGTTGTAAAAGTGCTTGCAGAGGCTGTACGCAAAGAAGGTCTTTTATTCTAAGATTTATGACAGAAGAAACAAAAAAAGCAGAAATATCTGTTAAAGAAAAAGCTCCGGTACTCGAAGTGGTCGGCGCTCCGGCTCCCAACGTCCAAAAAGGTCGGGACGTCGGGAACAACAAGCCAAGCAACAAGAGCGGACAGCACTCAAAAAATGCTTCTCACGCGCAGAGATCTGCTCCACATCGGCGAAGGGCTCCACAAAGAAGAATGTCGCGACCTCGGCGGACTGTTTCCGAGTTCGCTAAAAAAGTTATTGACGTACGTCGTGTAACTCGTGTTGTTGCTGGTGGTCGTCGGTTTAGTTTTAGTGTCGCGCTTGTTTTGGGGAACCGTACAGGATCTGTTGGTGTTGGTGTGGGGAAGGCAACTAATACAGCGCTTGCTATTGAAAAAGCATCGCGAAATGCGCGGAAAAATATGATAAAAGTAAAAACAACAAAGACGATGTCTATCCCACACGAAGTGGAAGTTAAGCTTGGAAGCGCGCGCGTCCTTTTAATACCAGTTCGCGGTAAAGGACTCGTCGCTGGCAGTTCTGTGCGAAACGTACTTGATCTTGCGGGGCTTACCGACATATCAGCAAAAGTGCTCTCAAGAAGCAAGAATAAGTTAAATAATGCTCGAGCCACTATCAAAGCACTTCGTGCTTTGAAATGAAAAATGCAAAATGCAAAAATCAAAATTACAATTTAAAATTCAAAATACCACAATTTTAAAATTTTTCTAATTTTTACATTTTACTCTGTCATTTTACATTTTGAGTTTTACATTTTTAATTTGACTGAGTGAAGCGAAGGAACATGCAATTACACGACATACAACCAAAAACGAAAAGAAAAAGCACACAACGTATCGGTCGTGGCGGTGCGCGTGGTAAATATTCAGGTCGCGGCATTAAAGGACAAAAGGCGCATTCAAGCGGCAGGATTCGCCCTCCCATGAGGGATATTATCAAGAAAATACACAAAAAACGCGGCTATCGTTTCTCGTCTTCTCGCACACAACCAGAGATTATAAATGTCTCGGCACTTCAAGGTGCATTCGAAAGTGGTTCAGTTGTTTCTCCGAAGACTCTTTTGGAGAAAAAACTCGTGAAACGGAAAGGTAACACAATTTCCGTTGTAAAGATTTTAGGAGTTGGTGAGCTCAAGAAAGAACTTACTATTTCAGGGTGCTTGCTTTCAAAATCAGCACAAGAGAAAATTGAGAAAGCGGGAGGTTCTATAAAATAATCCGAATCTACGAATGAACCTCCGAATATTCCGAATAGACGAAAGACTAGTTTAAACAAAAGAACAAGACAATTAAATATTCGGAGTATTCGGATAACGATTCGGATCACTCGGATTATTCTCATGCAAACTTTTTTCCAAAAATTAAAACTTATTGTCAAAGACAAAACATTGCGCAACAGAATTTTATTTGTTCTAGTCGCACTTGTCTTGTTTCGCGTGCTTGCAATAATTCCTATTCCAGGCATTGATTTGCTTCGTCTTGAGCAATTTTTCTCTAATAACCAATTCTTCGGGCTTTTGAATATTTTCTCTGGCGGCGGATTGTCGAATCTTTCTATTGTTATGCTTGGTGTTGCCCCATATATTACTGCCTCAATTATCATGCAGCTTTTGACGGTTATGTCGCCGCGACTGAAAGCGCTTTATCATGAAGAGGGGGAAGCAGGAAAGAAAAAATTCATACAGTACTCTCGTTTACTGACAGTACCGCTCGCGCTCTTGCAAGGATTTGGATTATTAACTCTTTTAAGTCGTCAAGGGGTACTGGAATCACTCACTTTTTTTGATCAGTTAGGGAATATTGTCGTGATTACTGCTGGGTCTATTCTCTTGATGTGGATTGGAGAGCTTATTTCAGAGTTTGGTATTGGGAATGGTGTTTCACTTATTATTTTTGCCGGCATTGTTTCAGGTCTTCCCACCGCGTTACAGCAACTTGCATTTACTTTTACCATTGCGCAACTACCGCTTTATATCGGCTTTACAGTTGCGGCAATTGCTATTATTGCAGGCATTGTCTTCATAACCGAAGCAGAACGACCCATACCTGTCACATATGCTAAACGAGTTCGTGGTCAAAAAGTATATGGGGGTATTTCCACGTATTTACCCTTACGAGTTAATCAAGCAGGGGTTATACCAATTATTTTCGCTCTCTCAATTCTTCTTTTTCCGCAAATGGTTATTAATTTTCTGGCGAACACCAACAATTCGATTGTGAGTGCTGCTTCAAATTTTATATTGAACATTTTCCAAAACCCTATATTCTATTCCGTGCTGTATTTTATCCTTGTCTTTTTCTTCACATATTTTTATACTGCGGTCACATTTGACCCTGAAGCGCTTTCAACAAATCTTCAAAAAAGTGGCGCGTTTATTCCTGGCATTAGACCCGGAAGAACAACTGCTGAATATATTGCAAAAATATTGACTCGTATAACACTCGTTGGTGCGATTTTTCTTGGTATCATCGCGGTTTTGCCTCTTGTTATGCAGGGAATGACTGGTGTTGCCGCTTTTGCGATTGGTGGAACAGCTCTCCTGATTGTTGTCTCGGTTGTACTTGATCTTGTGAAAAAAATTGACGCACAAGTTTCAATGCGCGAATACTAAAAACCAGCATAGCTGGTTTTTAGTATTCGCGCATACTTTATATCTAATACGTTATACTTAATACATGGACAAAGTTTTCATATTCACTGGTCGCTCGGGTGTTGGGAAGGGGACACAAGTGCAGATGTTCCAAAATTTTTTGAAGGAGAAATATCCTGAACAACGAGTTGTGTATTTTGAAGCTGGGGGAAATTTCAGAAAATTTATTGTCCGACCCGAACATACGGCGCAGTTGGCAAAAAAAATATATGAAAAAGGAGGTCTTTTTCCGGAATTTTTAGCAATTTATAATTGGGCTAATTTTTTTACGCAAGAAATACGAGGTGATGAATTTTTAATCATGGATGGTTCACCACGAAAATTGCATGAGGCAGAGATGCTTGATACGGCATTTGAATTTTACAAAAAAGAAGATGTATACATTATTTTTATGGACGCGCCGCGGGACTGGTCTGAAAAATTATTATCAGAGCGTGGTAGAAGTGATGATACACAAGAAAGTGTAAAACATCGTTTAGACTGGTTTGAAGAGGAAGTCGCTGCGACGATTGAGTATTACAAAAAACACGAAAAACATACTTTTCTTGAGATAAACGCGGATCAAACACGGGAAAAAGTGCACGCTGAGATTATCTCTAAATTAAGTTTATAGCACATGGCAATTATACACACGGAGATAGAAAAAAACAAAGTACGTGAAAGCGGCAGGAGACTAGCCGTTGTTTTAGATAAAGTAATAGAAAAAGTTGTTCCAGGTGTTTCTCTTCGCGAACTTAATGAGTATGCAGAATCGCTTATTAGGAAGAATGGTGACAAGCCAGCGTTTTTAGGGTATCAGCCTTCTGCCGCAATGAGGCCTTATCCTGCGACATTATGTGTATCAATTAATAATGAGGTGGTGCATGGCATACCTGATGACAGGAAACTGAAAGAAGGTGATATCGTAGGGCTTGACTTAGGTATCGTACACGATGGATTTATAACCGACATGGCGCGTACTGTTCCTGTAGGAGAAGTTGATGAAACTGCAAAAAAATTATTAGAGACAACGCAAAAAGCATTAAGGGTTGGCATTGAAGCGGTTCGTGATGGTGGACACGTTGGTGATATAGGGCATGCAATAGGAGCACTTGTAAAAGAAAGTGGTTTCTCTGTTGTTGAAGAACTTGGCGGGCACGCTGTAGGACAAGAGGTACACGAAGATCCATTTATTCCCAATTTCGGAGCAAGAGGAACTGGTACAGAGTTGAAAGAGGGCATGATACTTGCATTGGAACCTATTGTAAATAAAGGGTCGGGAGAGGTGGAGTTAGACAAAGATGGGTATACATTCAAAACAAAAGACGGTAAAAGGAGTGCTCATTTTGAGGACACGATTTTGATTACAAAAAACGGAGCGGAGATATTAACAAAAAAATGAGCATACATGCTCATTTTTTTGTTAAACAATGTCACAAAAGAGCTGAGGAGTGTTTAACATCTCTCAACCATCAACGGCTCAACGATTAAACCGCTGAGCAGTTGATGACTTGTTTCTATTAACGACGTAGAGCGACGAAAAGTCGTGCGACGACCTCGTCGTTTTGCACGAGCGCAATGAGAAAAAAGCGGCACTCTTTAGAAGAGCACCGCGAGCTTGGTAATTCGTTCTCATTTTCCCCAAGGACTGATTCAGGTAAAACAATCGACGGTAAAGGCATCCAGGCGGTGGAAGTGGAAGCGGGTATGGCATTGGTGGTTTCATGACACACATGATCTTTCTTTTTTTTGTTTCCCTCTTACTTATATCAATATACTGGATTTTTTCTGAAAAATCAAATATACTATAATGGTGCCGTTTCTTTGGAAACGGCACTTGCAGACTTACGCGGGCTAGACCCCAGTACCACGCAAATGGTTATCCCAGTACTACGACAAGTCGACTACGGGACAGGCGGGGCACGGCGCAGAAAAATGCAGAATTAAATTGATTAAAAGATTAATATTTAATGCAAAAAAGTTATTGTATGAAGCGATTTAAAGAAGAAAAAACATTTGTTCTTATAAAACCGGATGGTGTTCGGAAAGGATTAGTGGGTGAAATTATCAAGCGTCTTGAACAGCGTGACCTTAAAATTATTGCCCTTGAAATGTTCCAGCCGACAAAAAAACAGATTGATAGCCATTATCCAAAAGATAAAAAATGGATTACTCGATTGGGGGAAAAATCTCTTGGGACATATCATAAATACAATATTGATCCAGTCAAAGAGCTCGGCACAAACAAAGAAAAAGTTATTGGTGACATGGTCCGCAAGTGGCTTATAGAGTACATGACATCTGCTCCTCTTGTTCGCATGGTCGTACAGGGTGTTCATGCTGTTGATATGGTGCGTAAAATCGCTGGTCCAACTATGCCAAGTGTAGCCGATATGGGTACGATTAGAGGTGATTTTTCTGCTGACTCAGCTGCAATCGCGAACAGTGAAAAGCGCGCGGTTGCAAACATTTTACATGCTTCCGAAACACCCGAAGAGGCAGAGCATGAAATTCAGCACTGGTTTGGTGATAAGCCGTCTATTTTTCAATATAAACGTTTCGGTATTGACGGATAATAATTCCTCTTGTTTTCAATATATTTCTTAAAGGATGAGTGTGGATTTTTTCCTACTATTTATACCATGGTACAAATAGTAGGAAAATTCTGAAAGTGTGTTTTTAGTTTAGAAGTTGTGGATATTTGGGGGTAGTGAGGAGGTGTAATTCTTTCGCAGCTACTATTTTAAAAAAGAATATGTTATAATAAATAAGAGTTGAGAAATGTCCACTTTAATATTGTCCAAGGGAGCTTTATATCGAAATTGTCTGCTTAGTTCGGAGACAATTCTCTGCGAGCACCCACGTATAGTAGATTGGGCAATTTCTTGACTCTTTTGAAAGGCCTGGCAAAACGTCAGGTCTTTCGTTTGTGTTATAATGAAACGATGTTTCGCGATACCTTCTTTAAAATACTCTTTTTTGTACTCCTCACGGTCGCGGTGGTGAACTTCTTTGGAAATGCTTTTTTTCTATATTGGGAAATTCCGTGGCTTGACCTCGTTAGTCATTTCGGCGGCGGCTTTTGGGCAGGTGGCATGGTTTTGTGGCTTTATCAATACCCGTTTCCGTTTTTTTCACAAAATACTCCGCGTATTACAAGACGAAGTGCTCTTATTGTGTTCGCAATTTTAGGAGCATTTGTTATCGGTATGTGGTGGGAGATCTATGAAGTGCTTATTTATCCTGCAATGCTTCAGTCGGAAAATTACTTTTTTGATACAATAACAGACCTTCTAATGGACACTGCTGGTGGATTAACAGCCGCGGCTACTTACCTACTCTTACACAAACATGACTTTAAATCCCAAGAACAATCAAACTAATTCCACAACACTTACTTTTCATGGTGGTGCTGGGTCAGTCACCGGGTCTAATTTCCTACTTGAGACTGGTTCAATAAAGATTTTAGTTGATTGCGGACTTTTTCAAGGATGTAATGTTTGTGAAGACAAGACAAGAGCCCCGTTTTCGTATGATCCGGCGACAATTGACTATTTGTTTGTAACACACGCTCACATCGATCATACTGGGCGTATTCCAAAACTCGTAAAAGACGGTTTTAAGGGGACTATTTACTCTACACTGCCAACTAAAGAGTTGTCGGGATTAATGCTCATGGACAGCATGAGGATATTGGCGTCAGAAGCAAAAGAGGATAAAAAACCACCTCTCTATAGTGAAAAAGATGTAGAAAATAGTATGCGGCTTTGGAAAACAGAACAGTATCATACAGATATTCCTTTGAAGGACAATATTACCGTCTCGTTTAAGGACGCAGGCCATATTTTGGGTTCGGCGATGATTGAATTTAAACGCGGCTCCAAGAAGCTCGTGATGACCGGTGACTTGGGAAATTCGCCAACTCCTCTTCTGAAGGATACAGAACCAATAACGGATGCGAATTATTTGGTTATGGAGAGTGTCTACGGTGATCGCAATCACGAATCTCGCAATGAAAGAAAGCGTTTTCTTGAGAATATAATTGAAAGTGTTGCTCTTCACAAAGGTGTATTACTTATTCCTGCATTTTCAGTTGAACGTACACAAGAAATATTGTTTGAGATAGAGCAAATGGTAGAAACAAAACAAATTCCATCTATTCCTGTGTTCATTGATTCGCCGCTTGCGATTGCCGTGACTGACATATATAAAAAATATGACGATTATTTTAATAAAGACGTAAAATACGGCATTAGCTCTGGTAATGAGATTTTTTCATTTAGTCAATTACACCTCACCAAGACAAGAGAAGCTTCAAAAGCAATTTTTGCCGCTCATGACCCAAAGATTATTATTGCTGGGTCTGGAATGTCGCATGGTGGTAGGATCGTACATCATGAAAAGCGCTATTTGCCGAAACAGACAACGACGCTACTCATTGTCGGTTATCAGGCACCCGGAAGTTTAGGTAGACAACTACAAGAGGGGGCAAAAAAAGTTACCATTTTAGGCGATGAAGTTGCTGTGAATGCTAAAGTTGTGGAGGCCAGAAGCTATTCATCTCACAAAGACTCTGATGCGCTTTTGCGGTTTGCCGAGAAAACAATTGATTCTGTGGAAAAGGTATTTGTAGTAATGGGAGAAATGAAATCATCTACTTTTTTGACCCAGCGTTTGCGGGATTACCTAGGTATTGATGCGGTTGCTCCGCGAGAAGGAGACAGTGTCATGCTTGATTTTTAAGTTCCTGTGAGAATTATGGTACACTGGGAGTATTCGCCAATGAAATTGACTTAATTATTATAAATAAATTTCTAATTTCTAATTCACCTAATTTCTAATAAAAACCCAAATTTCAAATGCAAAAATGTCCAAATTCTAAGAAAATTGTTTTGACATTGGGCATTACTGAATTAGACATTTTATTAGATGAATTAGGAATTAGGTGAATTAGAAATTATTTTTGATATGTTTCCAGAAGATCAAAAACATATACATCTTAAATTAAAACTCTGCGTTTCAGGGGCGGCTGAAACTGGACATTGTGGAGAGGGTGCGCTTGAGAAAGCGAAGGAGCTTGGGATGGAGATTGTTAATCATGGAGCAGTGCTTGTAACCGGTGCGACGACAGGTTTTCCTCTCTGGTCTGCAATGGGCGCAAAAGAAGCTGGAGGTACTTCTATAGGAATCTCGCCTGCGTCAACTGAACGCGAACATAGTGAAGTATACGATCTACCCCTTGATTATTTAGACATGATTATATACACCGGATTTGGATTTTCTGGCAGAAATCTGCTTTTAACTCGCTCATCTGATGCTGTATTTATTGGCTGTGGGCGTGTCGGGACGATTAACGAGTTTACTATTGCATTTGAAGACAAGAAACCGATTGGCGTACTTGAGGGAGATTGGGAGACTGACACTGTTATCAAGGATATTATGGAAAAAGGACACCGTCCAAACAAGAAAGTTGTTTTTGATTCTGATCCGAAAATACTTGTTGAACGGGTGATTGAGCTTGTGAAAGAGGAAAAACGGGAATACAGTCGTTTGTATGAATCTATTGCGGACGGGAATAGTATCGGTAATGGAGAAGATATTATTTTGTAGCATAAAACGTGATACACAAAATAAAGATTCCCCGATGCTTACATCGAGGAATCTTTATTTTGTGTATTACGTCGTTTCTTTCAAAATTTTCTCAAAAGTGCCTGGGTGATGCTCTGCTAAATCAGCGAGTATTTTTCTATTTAACACCACATTCTTTTCTTTAAGTGCGTGTATAAACTTGCTATACGAAACGCCGTGTGCTCGTATAGCGGCATTTATTTTGACATTCCACAGACGCCTAAAATCCCCTTTCTTTTTTCTCCTATGCGCGAACGCGTGCGCTCCTGCGTGTATTACTGCTTCTTTTGCTTGACGTTCTTTTGTGCTTCTACCAAAATTGTATCCTTTTGCTTGTTTCAGGATTTTTCGGCGATGCTTTAATGATGTTGTGCCTCGTTTTACTCTGGTCATGCTAGCTTATTAGCTTCATTAGCTTCATTAGCTTCATTAGCTTCAAATTAAACGTTTACCGTCCTAAAAAGCTAGTGAAGCTAAAAGCTAGGAAGCTAGTTAAATGGTATGAATCTATTCTTAATTTTGTTCTTCAAACTAATCCCTCCCCACTTACGGCGGGCAAGCTGGTCTGTTCTTTTTTCTCTTGCATTATAATGATTCCCGCCAGATTTTTTAGCGAGAGTTTTTCCAGTCTTCGTAACTTTTAGTCTTTTTGTGTAGGATTTGTTTGTCTTCATTATTGGAATGTTGAATGTAGAAAGTAGAGGGTCGTTTTAAACCATTTTCTACCCACAGCTCTCAACCTTCTAAATTATTTACTTTTCTCCAAAATTACCATCAACCCTTTCGGGCTTTTCTTCGGCCCGTCAGCAATTTTGTAATCTTCGGCGATTAAATTTAAAAGTCGTTCAAGTCGTTTCTGAAGAAATGTTTTATCCATATATTTTGCTCGTCCTCCCAGAAACAATTCCGCCTTCACACGATGCCCTTCTTTTAAAAATTCAGAGGCTCGCTTTGCCTTTAAGGCTAAGTCATGTTCTCCTGTACCGATCTTTACCTGTAGTGATTTTGTTTCTGCGCTCTGGCTTTTTGCCGCACGTTCTTTCCTTTTTAGCTCGTATTGAAATTTACCATAATCTGTTATTTTTGCAACCGGAGGATTTGCGGCGGGTGATATTTCTATCAAATCAAGCCCAGCTTCTTGGGCTTTTGCGAAAGCTTCACTAAACGACACTACTCCTATATTTTCTCCCTTGGGACCTATGACTCGTAATTGTGAAGCTCGTATTCTATTATTAATTCGTATTCTATCTTTTCTCATTCTTAGATATCGAATAGTATATCGTACTTCGTAAAAAAATCAATGCGAGTTGGATAAAGGTAAAGAAAGTATAAGAATGAATTCTTTTATGATATCGTAAAGATGTGATTTAATAAAATTAGGACTTACGTATCCCAAGCATGCAAAGTTGCTAAATATAGCGATAATTATGACAGAGAGACCTTAGTTTAAGCCAATTATTGGCTAGGCGCGTAAGTCCTAAAAATTAAAGCGTCGAAAATTATAAAAAATAATTCATTCTTTAATTCAATTTATGAAACAAAATGCTCCAGATATAAAGAAGAAGGATTCATGGAACACGGCATATAAAAATTTTCTCCACATCTCTTATTTCGCAGGATTTATTTTTCTAGTGTCTCTAATTTTTTACCTAATGAAAGTTGAATACGCAGGAGAATTCATGAGTATTTGGTGGGTCATAATAATTCTTGTTATGACTCTGGTGTGGTATTACATGGCTCAAATGTTTAAAAAACGAGACAAGAAAGCGATACGGTTTGGATACATTTTTTTATCTGCTATGCTTGCGTGGAACCTATTCGGTGGAATAAATATTTATGAAAATAGAATAAGTATTGATGAAATAAATATTGTTGCTGCCATTTTAGTTTTTGGCTATCTGTTATATCTTGTATATAAAGCAAGTAAGTCAGAAATAAATCTCCCAACTGAATCAAGTGGTATATAGTAAACTGTTGAATTCATAAAAAGACAAATAGCCAGAATCAGGCATTAAAAAATTGTTGAAGAGTCTAACTCGAAATATTAACCTTAAGAAAGCAACCGTCGTTTTTTTTGCAATATTTCCTAAAACGGCGGGAATTGCTGTGTACGCATGGGGTGAGCGAGGCAAGCACAAAGGGAAACACTGACTCTTGTCAAAGCTGTCAAACGAACACGCGAGAATGCCAAGGTAGACGGCGCAAGCAAACGACAGCTTGCGAGCGGGCCATGCGTAGGCGATGGAGCGTGTGAGCATGTACTCAAACTATCGCCAAACACGGAGAAGAAACGACCCGGGCCGGCGCGAAGGGCATGCTATACGCAAGTCGTTGTTACTTCTTGTTTTTTGGGGACAATCCGTAGATCGTGGGTTCGAGTTCCACCGAACCAACGATTTGGATATATCCAAAATATATTAAGAAGATGTCATTTCTAGTAGCCTTTTTTTGTGTTCCTTAAATCCTAAATTAACAATTAAGAGTGCTGTAGCTGGAAGTAAAGCAACTATAAACAAAAACAAAGACGATGCTAAAAGACTAGAAAAGCTGATGGTTTTCCAAATTAAATAATCCGTTATGGGTACTATAAGCATAAGACTTAGAAACATGAACAATAGTATTGCGTTCACAATATTATATAAATACCGAGCATATTTGTTGTATTTCAATAACAATATTGAAGTTATGAGCATGACGGCTAAAACAAGTGAGTAAATAATAGACTCTATAAGAGCTTCATTTACTCCACCTACAGATCGTACATAACGTACATCAGTTAAATTTAACAGAATCCAAAGAGGACTTAATAAAACACTAAGACCAAAAACAAAGATATTCAGATAAATAAAACTTTTATAGATACGTGGTGACATATATGTACAATTATAACATCTTACATTTGGTTTGACACATTCATTCAAGGTACATCCAATTTGACATATAAAACATTATCGTTCATAAATAATATCATCGAGCAGGTAGTACGCGTTCATAAAATCATATATATACTACACTTGGAATATGGCTATAAAAACAAAAAACAAAATAATTAAACAACTAACTGTTGAGTTTGCCCGCGAGGACGATGGGCGTTGAGTTGCTGAGATTCCCAAATTGCCTGGAGTGATGGCATATGGGTCAACAAAAGTTCATGCGCGACAGAAAGTGTACGCTATTGCGCTTCGAACACTTGCTGATGTGGTAGAACAAGGGAGCACACCTACATCGGTTACTCAGTTATTTAATTATGGAATGGCGCGCCTAAAGCCCGACGTGTTTTAAAGACACTATTGTTTATTGGTTGGCGAATTAAGCGTCAGCGTGGGTCGCACAGAATACTCGGAAAGGTTGGCTGTCCAGATTATACATTTGCGTTTCATGAACGTGAAGAAATTGGACCACGTATGCTTGCTCGTATTTCAAAACATACCGGTCTTGTTCCCACCGATTTGTAATTGTTTTATACTATCTATTTTATTACTAAAAATCCTTCGCCTTATGCGGAGGATTTTTGGTTCAATCTCTTCTAGACATCGTATATCTATTGAGCACAAGATGTTCAGATACACATTACAACAGCCTTTGTAAAAGTTCTTTCGGTGTTCCCACAATTTCATGTATCAATTTGTGAGGTGCCGGCTCTTCGTATAGATCGTGTGGGTAGGTACCCATGAGCATTCGCTCATCAAGTGCATAAATTGTTTTTCCGAGTACCGCCGCGGCGAAAAGTTCTCCACAAGTATTTGCGCCAATATATCCGTCTTTATTGAATATAAAGCATATATCTGCGACAAGCACCTTGCGGAAAAGATGATCGTACACCTTCTCGGCAACGCTGGTACGGTATGAGTCGTTTTTTAGCCGGTCACGTTCGTGAAGTTCTGCAAGCGACGGATCGTCTCCTTCAAAGTTCGGTGTAAAGACAGTCAAACACCCGTCTTTTTTTTGCGCTTCTTCGTTGAGCTTGCCGATAAAGTCGTCAAGGTCAAATCGAAACCGTTGGCTTGTGCAGAATACAACAGACTTCATCCTTTAAGTATAAAAAAACACCCGTTAGTGTGCAACTATGGATGTCTTGCTTTGAATTATACGATACCAATTTCTTTAAACAGAAAATACATCGGCGGCTCAAGTCCAGGGTTTTGTTTCCATGAGGACTGTTGGTTTGTAGTTGATACGAGTTGGGGGAGCAATTTCTTTTCTAGTGGTATGTTTTGCTCAGATGCAAATTTTTTGAGATGCTGTGCCATGTCCCTAACTTCTTTTTTTGTCGCCCATAGAGAGCTTTTTGTTTCATCTGAAGAGAGCATTATTTCCCCACTCCAATTTGTCGCTTCAAAAATTATCCAGTCATGAAATGTTCCGCCTACTCGGCTGCAAGGATTATGTAGCCGTTTTGTTAACTTTTTTTTAAGTGTCCTGGTGTGTAAGCCAACCTCTTCAGAAAGTTCTTTTTGAGCAGTTTCTTCTGGGGTATCTCCATCTTGATGCCCGGCTGGAATTGCAAAACCAAAATTATATTTTTTTCGTTCAATCAGCAACAATTTACTATCTTCCCAGACTAGTATCCCGACACTTTTATTGTCACATCGTTTTGTTCCCATATATGGTAATTAGGACTTACGCATAACCACTGATTTCATAATATTAGGCTTTAGGATTTTAGGCGCTAGGCTTTAGGAACTTTCGTTTTTTAGTACCTAACGCCTAACGCCTAGTTTTAATTTTAGTCTATATACTTACGCTACATCACCTTCTGTGAAAAAGCAAAAACTGGTATTTTGCAAAGTATAGTCTCTCGGCGAATTAGAGCATGTCACGAAACCTCTCTCTGCCTACGACACTTGATTTTTTGCTACGGCATACGAGTCTCGTCCTCAATATATTTCGGACTCCGACTTCGATGTCTCGCATCAAAAATCAGGTGTCTCGGCTCGGGAACCCAGGTTTCGCGACATGCTCTAAAAAACTGTCCTCCGCCTGAGGCAGAGGACATTTTTTGATGAACAAGCTTCACTCAATCCACCCAAGTCTTTTAAGTAGATCGCATTCCGCGCAAAGGTCTGGTTTGCGGGTATAGTTTTCTGGAACAATAATATCAGCGCTACAGCTAGTACAATCAAAGTGAAAAGGAGAACCAGCGCAACGATCATCATTGTTAAATCTTACTCTTGTTTCGTTTTCTTCTTGTCGTCGTTTTCGTGCGGCAAGGGCTTGTTTTCTGCCAATTGCGGCGGCAAGTGCCATGATAGTTTTCCTTTTAACATTGGATAGAGCCTCTAACCTTTAGACTACTTAAAAAATCTTATACGTCAATAACGGTTTCAAGCTCACAAGAATTAAAAAATCACACGACGTAAATTAAGCGACATAAAAAAAGAGAAGCCCCACGATGTGAAGCGTAAGGCTTCTCTCATGAGGCTAGTTAGGCGACGGCTGTCAGCAAGTCTGCGGTCTCCAAAATTGCTTTGTTGAGCCACTGCTGGATTTGCTCTGGACCAGTGTAAAATTCGCTGGTGAGCTGGTCATCCTTGAGAAGGCGACCACTCCATCCATCAACACTAATACGGCAACATACATCACCTCCATTCTTCACCGTGAAGTAAGCAACCACGAAGCCGTCTTTATCGATGACGTCAAACTCAAGGTCAAGGTCCAAACCGGCGGCTTCCTCTTGACAGGCAGGAAGAACCGCATCGCGTAATTCATTCAGCGCTTGTTGGCGCCTCTTTTCGCGACTCGCAGTGATGCCTTTCGCTGGATGATCGGGATGCTCTATTGACTCAACGTCATGAGCAATTTGGGCAAGCGTTCCTTCGTCACCAAGCGAGAGACCGAAGACGGTGACCTTGCGATTACTACCATGACCCCAGTCTCGGCTTGAGAGTATCGCCATCACGACAGCTCTATCATTATGATCGAAACGGATGCTCGTATTGCCCATAGTGAGTCCGTTGAGACGCGCTAAGCCAGTGATGCTGTCGCGCCCTGTCTTGAACTTAATGGTGACATTTTGCAACTGACCCAGACGCCGTATCTTTTTGACAAATTTTTGAATGTCCATCTCAAAAACCTCCAATGGTACAAATATGAATCTCTGGTCTCTGGTTGCAATTATACTATATTGAAATAGGCTTGTCAAGCCCAAAAGTGCTGAGAATGCAAAAGCTTAAAAGAGCTTACAAGATAAGGAGTTTATATGATCTTCATATTCCTCTGTATTAGCGGAGATTAATGAGCCATGTTAGAATCTGCACGCTTTGTACCTTGAAAATAATTTGGCAAAGACTGTAAAGAAAAACCCCCAATGTGCGAACATTGGGGGCTATCAAAGGTCTACTCACTACGGTTTTCCTCAACTCTTTTGTTCTTCGCACCACGAACGGGCGTTTTGGAACATGTGGAGCCATGGCGATGCGGCGAGCGTGTCTTTCCATTCTTCAGGCATCCAGGGCCATTGCCATTTTTGGAAGCAGCGTTCTGGATGAGGCATCATTGCCAGATGTCTTCCATCTTCCGAGCAAAGCGCCGTAAATCCGTTTGGCGAACCATTAGGATTGTATGGATACACTTCAGTCGGTAAATCAGACGGATCTGTGTATATAAGTGGCGCGAGATCTTTTTCGCGTACCATATCGTTCACGCTTGAGTCAGGGAAGATTAGCCTCCCTTCACCATGCGCAATCCAGACACCAAGAGTAGAACCCTCCATGCCGCGAAGAAGTACCGCTGGACTTGGCAAGATTTTCACCTGCGCAAAGCGGGACTCAAAGCGACCTGAGTGGTTATGGATGAAACGAGGTTGTGACGCTTCGTTGATTTCATTTCCTGGCACCCATCCTAGGAGCGCCATGAGTTGGCATCCATTACACACACCAAGGGAGAAGGTGTCAGGTCGACTATAGAACGAATCGAACTGGTCTTTGAGAATTTTATTGTATCGGATCACTCCAGCCCAACCCTTGCCACTGCCGAAGACATCCATGAACGAGAAACCTCCTGGGAACATTAGACCTTGGAATTGGTCCAGAGTACTTCTTCCAGTTTGCAAATCGCTCATGGTCACGTCGAACGGGCCAAGGCCAGCCGCAAAGCAAGCGGCAGCCATCTCTCGATCACCGTTTGTACCCTCCTGACGGAGAATCGCTACGGCTGGACGTGTATTTCCACTTTCCATTGTGGGGGCAGGATCAAATGTTAGTTGGTATACTGGCCGTCTCGATTTAGCGTGACAGCGTCGTTCCGATTTCACATCTGAGACATCGGTTTGAATCTCCTCAAGACGGGAGCTTGTTGCTTCCCACTGTACTCGAAGTTCATCAAGAGATGAAAGAAAAACCAAACCATCTTGACCGTCTTGTTTTATCACAACAGTCTGTGCTTGCATGGTTCGTCCGATCCTCACAAAAGATACGCCGTGAGAATCGAATATTGCCTGAAGGTTAGCTTCCTGCTCCGGTGCATATTCAAGCAACAACCCTAGTTCCTCCGAGAACAGCTTGGCAAGAACGTCAGCATTGTTTTCGAGATTGATTTCTGCACCGGAAAATCCTGACAAACACATCTCAACCAAGGTCGTGATGAGTCCGCCATCGCTTCGATCGTGAAGTGAAAGGATTTGATTATTACTGATCGCTTCTTGCACAGCCCTGAAGACACACGCTAAGAACGCTGGGTCATCGACGTCTGGAGAGGTATCACCAGTTTGGCCAAATGCTTGAGCGAGACTTGAACCACCGAGGCGGTTTTTGCCGTTGCCCAAATCAATAAGACCAAGATTACTATTTCCTGGTCGCTTGATGTCGGGGGTACACACAAATGCGATGTTTGGCACCGGCGCATATCCCATAATCACCAATTGACCGGGTGACTTTACGAGTGATCCGTCAATTGTGGCTGCCATGGATAGGCTGTCTTTGCCACCGTCGATTGCGATCCCAAGCGCGAGCATAATGTCGCGCATAGCAGTTGCCGCGTCGTAGAGACGTGGCATTTCTCCTGGTAGCTTTGCTGGCCACATCCAGTTGGCTCGACAGACAACGTCACCCAGATCACTGATACATGCACTGACCATGTTTGTAAGCATTTCGCCCACGGCCATTCGAGCACCTGCACCAGAGTTGAGTAACATCTTGATCGGTTGTTCACCAAGTGCTGTTGCGGCACCGGTAGTATCAAAGAAACCATTTGCTGTCACCGAAACGTTGGCGACGGGTATTTGGGCTGGTCCACAACATTGCTGTTGCACGATACGTCCAGTGACGCTTCGATCAACTTTGTGCACAAGATATCCTTTTGAACCAATTTGTGGCAGACGGAATATCATCTCAAGCGCTTCGTTCACGGTAAGGTCGGAAGGTGGCACAAAAGGTGCAAACTCACGTTCAATTCGTTCCGACTCAAAAGTTTTTTGCGCAAGTCCAGTAAGAATGCTGTGCAAGTCGAGATGTACTGGAGTTGTGTCGTTATCAGAGTCAATAACAGTGATGTGTCTGTCGTCAGTTACCTCTCCAACAACTTCACAGTTGGTTCCTTCACGCTCACAGATTGCCTGGAAGCGAGCAAGATTACTACGTCTTACAAGAAGTCCGTAACGCTCTTGGGTTTCCGCGCTCCAGATTTCAAGGACAGACATGGTCCTATCCCCGAGTACAATTTGGCGGATGTCGATCTTTCCGCCAGTTTTTTCCACAAGTTCCGTGAGTACGTTACTTGGTCCACCAGCACCTTGATCGTGGATGCTTTCGATGGGGTTCTCTGACCCCATTTCAATACAGGCTCGAATGACACGGTTGGCTTTGTTTTCCATCTCAGCGTCGCCGCGTTGAACGGAATTGAAGTCCAGGTCAGCGTCATTTTCGCCTTGGAGCATGCTGGAAGCAGCTCCACCGCCTACGCCAACACGGTACATTGGACTGCCGATTGCAACAATACACATACCTATTTCTGGGTCGTGCTTTTTCGTTTGATCGGCAGCAATTTGACCTTGACCTGCAGTGTAGAGGACTGGTTTACGAAACTCCAGTCGTTCATTGCTAACTACTTGACCAAATGTTCTCGTAAATCCTCCAATAAGCGGTTCACCAAATTTGTTACCGTAGTCGGAAACACCATCACTACCTTCAATAAGGATCCGTGATGGAGTTGCTTGACCCCGAATCTCTTCACCACCGACAATTTCGCCGGGGATTGGATAACCGAGTAGGTGCAAATTTCCTACACAATAGCCAGCGAGACCGGCAATTGGAAGTGACCCACGTCCAGCAGCACTATTGTCTCTGATTCTCCCGCCGGAGCCAGTTTCGGCACCAGGGAACGGAGCAATAAGAGTCGGGTGGTTGTGGGTTTCTGCTGTAGCAGTAATGTGCCAGACGCGTCCATGTATTGTAAACGAACAAGGTGTGCCGGGACTGATTGGTTCAAGTGTAGGAACACGAAAACCTACTATAGCTCCAGCATTGTCGTTGAATGCAAGGATACTGTTTGAGTCGTCCTTAGCTAAAAGTGGACTACGAACAATATCGAACAGTGTTTCAGACATCGTCACGCCATCAATGACAAGAGGGCTCCGAAAAACCCAATGTCGGCTATGTTCACTGTTGGCATTCCCGTCTTGGAAGAGTTCAACGTCAGTTGGATTTCTTTCAAGTCTTTGATACATTTCAATATTACGTCTGATGTCAGCGTCGTCCATCCCAAGTCCGAGTGTAGTGTTGAGTGCGCGAAGCGCATTTTCACCACATTCCAAAAGTGGAATGATCTTCACAGGTTCCGGCTTTACGGTCGGACCAAAATCAAGCAGTCCGTTTTGGTAGACGACTTGTGTCATTGGATCCAAAAAATCTGCCAATATCGTTGCTTTGTCTTGCGATCCAGTGACGATATAACGAACCGAGTGCTCGATCCTTCTGATCTTGGTAATACCCATTGCATGGGAGATGGCAACTGCGTTCGAAGAAAATGGTGTCTCAACATTGAGTCGAGGACCAATTTCAATAAAACTGCCAGGTGTCAGAGCAGGCTCCATTTGAGTGTTGCCCGATTGGTATGTTTCTGCAATGAGCCATTGAAGTTGTCGAAGCTCTCTATCGGAGAGCTTCCCTTGTGAATCGACGTAGAAGCAGAGTTCGCTTCCGTCATCCACATACCGATAGATACGTGTAAGCATTAGGATTCCTCCAGAGTTTGCTTAGTTCTAAGAATAGAAAATTGTCAAAAAACAAAATGCACCCTTACAAGGTGCGCTGAGGTTACGCTATCATGAAACAATATTTTAACCAAGCCATTTTAAACTTCCATATGTCTCACATATTTCTGTATTCGGGAGATTAATGAATGACGTTATTTATGGTGAGCTTGTCAAGCTGGAACCACATGGAAACGTATATTTTGGGGATGTGTGAGTTATTGAGTGGGAATAAAATACATGGAAAAGAGTTTGAAGTCGTTGGATAAAATTTTTGGAAAAAGATATAATGTGATTATTAACAAATAATTTAATTTACAGTCTGTGAACACAAAAAATCTAATTATAATAATTACTGTCGTGATCCTCGCTTTTTTGGGATATTCTTATTTACCAACTATTTTCGAGCAAAGTGAAAAACAAATACTAGAGGAAATTATAGAACTTGATGTTTCAAGAATTGGTCAGGAAATTCAAACTGGTAATGCAAAGCTTGTGGATGTGCGAACGGCGGAAGAATTAAAAGAAGACGGATATGCAGCAGGTTCTGTACACTTTGACCTCTCGAGACTTCAAGTAGGAGAGCTTCCGAGTTTCTCAAAAAATGTGAAGGTCTATGTGTACTGTAAAGGTGGAGTGCGTGCAGGTGTGGCAGAAGAAATTTTGGAAGAGGCTGGATTTAGTGATGTAATTAACATAGGGGGTTTTGTTGATTGGGAAGCTGCTGGTGGAGAAGTGGTTCGCTAAACTTAGATGGGGACAGGTCCATTATCATTGCGGCAAATGAGAAAAATCACCGTAAGGTGATTTTTTGCTTTTCATAAGGGAATCGGTCGCGAGTACTAAGTATTTTGTGAATGCTTCGCATCCAAAAAACCTAAGTACTCGCGACAAAGAAAAGCTGGGCGGAGGCGCCAGCCTCTTTGCGCGGCCTCGCCTCACTGTCGCAGAACGACATGTTCCGGTTTTCGAATCCCACCCGCAAGTGAGGGTTTTGCTTGCTCATCTCCACTCAACAAAAATGGCTCGCATAAGCGAGCTCATTTTTGAACGAGTGGAGATGCCGAGAGTTGAACTCGGGTGCAAAAAGGATTTTTAGTTGGATCTACATGTTTAGAATATTTTTTTGTTTGAGTATTGTGCGTAAAAAATATTCAAAATCACACAATACCGAGTTCTTTGATTTTGAAATGCAATCAGAACGGTTTACATTTCTATTCCGAAAATATTACACCTATATCTCCTTATCGGAAGTCAAGAGTATAGACGCCAGCAAAATGCTTTTATGCGTATGCTGGAGCAAGACCGTAATTACCTCCAAAAACGGAAGCAAATGCTAGTCGTGCTTTAGTCAATAAGTTTGCACTTATCTTTTTTGGTCAGTTTACGAGTTAACCAAGCTCTCCATGCACAATTTAAAAATGTTCTTTTTGTCGAGGCCTTTCATCCCCGAAATCTAGATTTAAATCTAGATTTAAATCTAGATTTCGGGGATGCTTAAATAGAAATACTGAAAAGTGGTGGCAAGTTTTGTGATTCTTGCCACAGGTTGTAGAACCATTTTTTGTGGTTCACGCATCATGATCGGGATCGGAATCAATTCCGTCCAGTGTTAGACGTCTGTTGCGACGTCCTGGATGAAGTCCTCGTTTTCGCTCCTCCTCCATTACGGACGCGAGCGAATCTGTTGAAGGTCCTCCTTCAACACCTTCGGGAAGTAACTTAGCGATGGTTTTTAAATTGTCTTCAGTGAGTGGCATTTTTTCCTCCATTGTTCAAAACCACATTTCAATATTCCTGGTCATTATTATCTTTTCAACGTACGTCCGATTTCTCGCTCAGTGTCACGCTTTTTAATTGTTTCTCGTTTATCGTGCTTCTTTTTTCCGCGCGCAACACCAATTTCAACTTTAATTTTACTGCCCTTATTATACACCGAAACGGGTACGATTGTCAACCCCCTTTGTTTTTCAAATCCGACAAGCTGTGAAATCTCTTTTTTATTCAATAAAAGTTTTCGCGCGCGATACGGATCATATTCTTTCGGAGTATTTGCCGTCTGATATGGCGGTACATGCATTCCCACGACAAAAGCCTCATTACCTCTGATGATAACGTATGCTCCGACAAGAGATCCCTGTCCCGTCTTCAGCGACTTCACTTCAAATCCAAGAAGTTGAATTCCCGCTTCAAATTTCTCAAGAATCTCGTAGTTAAAATATACTTTTTTGTTTTGCACGAGCGCCATATGCGCATTGTAGCACAGCAAGTGTTCAAGAAATAATAAGACGGTAAAATATAAATCGCACGTTCAAACGTACAGTTTTTTCACACAAAAAGGTGATGCGTACGCATCACCTTTTATATTTTCATGTTTTGTAGCTTGTCATTCTTTTTCTTTAGACCATAAGGATTCCTGTTTTGACTTTTTAGTCTTCCATCTTTTTATGTGCCACGCCACTCGAATCGACAAAAATTGTTTTAGCTACTTGCTCCTCTTTTTTACGCTTCTCTTTTTCTGCTGTTTTACGCTCCTCCTCTATACGTCTTTCTTTTGCTTCTGCTTTATACCCCTCTTTCACTTTACGTTCTGCTTCATCGCCATGCCTCCATGGCGATTCTTCGTTTGGCTTTCTATCCTTTTCTTTTTTACGCGCCTCACCCTTTTTATCGACAAAAATTGTTTCGTCTGCTTGTTTTTTCGCCTCTTCACGTTTTCCTTCTTCCGCTACTTTGCGTTGTGATTCGTTCACATTTCCCCATGGCGATTCTTCGTTTTTGTTCATATTTATATAGGTATCACATTAATACGATTAATTCTTCCTTATATTATAATTATACCGTAGGACTACGTCAAAGTGCTTGGTTTCAAAATAATCAACAAAACCTTTCTTTTTTTTGGTTTTTATGGTATGGTGGAGCGAATCATGTTGCCGAAAAATTCTAAAAAACTAAAAAACAAAGCACCTAAATTTTTAAAGAAAGGTGGCAAGGGTGGTAAAAAAAGACCTACAAAACAGCAGTTTTGGGGGAATCTTTTGAGTACTCTACTTATCCTGCTTTTGCTGGTAACAGTATATTCACTGGTGATTGAGAACCGTGAAGAGAAAATTGAAATTCCTATTTCTGAATTAGCGATGGATATTAAAAGTGGAATTGTCTCAAGTATCGTTGTTGAGGGAGAAAAATTAACGGTTACTTATAAAGAAACGGAAAAAGAGATAAAAGTAGAGGAAGATCTTGCTCTGGAAGATCTTATGGGAGAAGGTGAGACAACAGAGAGTGAAGAAAAAGAGTTTGTCACAAAAGAGGCAAAAAAAGAAGTGGGAACACCGCTTTCGGATACACTTATTAACTACGGGGTTACCGCAGAACAACTTGCCGCTGTTGAGATAGAAATTAAAAAAGAGTCAGGACTTGGTTTCTTTTTACTGAACGCCGCTCCGTTTTTAATTCCCATCATTTTTATCATACTTTTCTTTTGGTTGATTTCTCGCCAGATGAAAGGGTCTGGGGGTATGCAGGCATTTACATTTGGTCAATCAAAGGCGCGTATTACTGATCCGAATGACAAAAATCAGCGGATAACATTTAAAGATGTTGCCGGTGTTAAAGAAGCAAAAGAAGAACTAGTTGAGATAGTAGATTTCTTAAAGAATCCGAAAAAATTTCTGGACATTGGCGCGCGTATTCCGAAAGGTGTGCTTTTAATGGGCGCGCCTGGTACTGGTAAAACACTTTTGTCGCGAGCAGTTGCGGGCGAGGCGAAAGTGCCATTCTTTTCAATTTCAGGTTCGGAGTTTGTGGAGATGTTTGTTGGTGTTGGCGCGTCACGTGTGCGTGATTTATTTAAAATGGCAAAGAAAGCAGCGCCGTCAATTGTTTTTGTTGATGAAATTGACGCGGTTGGTCGCGTGCGCGGCACGGGAGTCGGCGGAGGAAATGATGAGCGTGAACAGACACTCAATCAAATTCTAGTTGAAATGGATGGCTTTGAGCAAAATGAAAAAGTAATCGTTATCGCGGCAACCAACCGACCTGATGTTCTGGATCCCGCGCTTTTGCGACCTGGCCGTTTTGACAGGCGTGTTGTTCTTGATTTGCCTGACATAAGTGATCGAGAAGAAATTTTAAAGATTCATAGTGTAAAGAAGCCGCTTGGAGAAGATGTTGATTTAAAAGTTATTGCACAGCGCACTCCTGGATTTTCAGGTGCAGATCTTTACTCCTTAATGAATGAAGGCGCAATTCTGGCGGCACGTGAAGATCGCAAGGAAGTAACTCAATATGACTTCATACGTTCAATTGAAAAAGTAATGCTTGGTCCAGAACGTAAGAGTCATCTATTGTCCAAAAAAGAAAAGAAGATAACTGCGTATCATGAAGCTGGGCACGCAATTGTTGCATCAGTGCTCCCATATTCTGACCCCGTACACAAAGTATCCATCGTTTCTCGCGGATACGCGGGTGGATATACACTAAAACTTCCGTTTGAAGAAAAGCGTCTACAGTCGCGCAAAGAATTTCTTGATGATATTGCGGTGTCGCTTGGCGGCTATGTTACTGAGAAAATGATTTTCGGCGATTTAACAACTGGCCCGTCAAATGACTTGCGCGTAGCAACAGCTTTAGCGCGGGACATGGTCACAAAATACGGTATGTCGGATGCTCTGGGCCCGGTTGCTGTTGAAGATACTGGCGGAAGATTGCGTCGCGAGCAAATACATACTGGAGAACGAGAATATTCCGAGGAAATTTCGAAGAAGATAGATGCAGAAATTTTTGGTATTATAGATGCAAGTCTACAGCAGGCAAAACAAATTCTTACAGAACATCGCGGTGCGCTTGATGCAATTGCCGAGGAGTTGATAAGAGTAGAAACTCTGGAGCGTGAAGACTTTGAAAAAGTTCTGATTGTGAATGGCATTACGCCGAAGAAAGAAGAGAAAACTGAAGCTACTAATAATGAATAATTATGTCTGAGAAATTTAAGCCAGAAAAAGAGGAAGCAAAAAAACAGAATCCACAGGGTTCAGAAAAAATGTCCAATAGACTATTGCCTGAAGATGATGTACAAAAACTACTTGATATGTATAAGTCGCATGGGCTAAAAGAAGAAGGGGAGTTTTTTGTTCTTAAGCAAGGGGGAAGAAAAATTTATTTTCATAAATGGGAAACAATACCCTTCGCAGAACCATCTGACACTGGAGAAAGAGCAAAATACAAGCTTGTCGGAGGAACACCAATTGAACTTCATATAGGAAATATATTGGGGATAAAAATTGAAGATGAAGATAGAGTCATCAAAAAAGTAAAAAAGGAGGAAAAATAATGCACACAAAACCCTTCGCCTTAGGCGTAGGGTTTTGTGTTAGTGTCCACCCCCCAGGATTCGAACCTGGAACCGCCAAGATATAAGCTTGGTGCTCTAACCATTGAGCTAGGGGTGGTTGCAACACAATCGTATAATAAAAAACCTCTTTTTTCAACCAGTTTTATTTTTTTAAACAACATTCCGACATTCTGCAGAATGTCGGAATGTTGTAAAAATTTTTTAAGGGAATAAGAAAAAATTCACCGACAAAAACACTCCGTCAGATTAGACGGAGTGCTTTTTTTATTGAGCACCGGAGTTACTCAAGGTCTGTAGATCTACGAGACGTCGATACAATCCATTGCTTGCCATCAAAACATCATGATCTCCTTTTTCAACAACTTGCTTATTGTTAATTACGTAGATTATGTCTGCTTTTTGAACTGTCGACAAACGATGTGCGATAGCAATAATTGTTACCGAACTCTCTTGTTGTAATTTTCTAAGCATTTCTTGAATAGCTTTTTCTGATTCAGAATCCAGACTCGATGTTGCTTCATCAAGTACAAGTACTTGAGCGCCATGCAAGAGTGCAAGATATGCACGTGCTATCCCAACTCGCTGCCTCTCTCCACCAGAAAGAAGCACTCCGCGTTCTCCGACCATGGTATCAACCCCTTGTGGAAATCTTCCAACATCTGCAAAAAGCGAAGTAAGATAAGCCGCATCAAGTGCCTCTTTAACTTTTACTTCGTCTGCTTTAGAAACACCGAAGCAAACGTTATCAAGAAGGCTCATGTCAAATATCTCGACATCTTGTGGGACAATAGCGAATTGTTTACGGTACCAGAATAAATCGATATCCTTTATATCTATCCCGTCAAGCATAATAACACCACCAGAAGGATTAACCATTCTGCAAAGGAGTGTAACAATAGTACTTTTACCTTCACCACTTTTACCTACAAGCGCTACCATTTTCCCTACAGGAATTGATAGATTCATGTTCTCTATCGCGGGCAAACTTTTCTCTGGGTAAGCAAAAGTTACTTTCTCAAACTCAATACCACTTTTTATGTCATTCACCTTTGGCACGATTGAGCCTAATTTGTTTTCAACAATGCTCGTTTCATCCATTACAGACTTAACTCTATTCATATACACAATATTGTGCATAATTTCTCTGTAAGAATGGAGGATGGTAAAGATATTACCAGTTACGACATTTCCTGTTGCAATAACAAACACGACTGAACCGAGAGTTGAAATTCCAGCAATGTAGAAATATATTCCTACGCCGAGTGTCAGCACAAAACTTAAGTGAAGAAGAGCTTCAATCACAAAATAATACTTCCGTATCTTTCTGTGCATAAAAAGGTCTATCTTTTCCATGTCAGTACGTACAATTCCAAAACGCTTCTGTTCATTTCGTTCCCGAACATAACCCTGTACCGTTCGTACATTAATTATCCCCTGACAAAAAATCCCTGTAGCATTTTCTTTAAGCTCACCCCATCTATCCCATTCGTGACAGAATTTCTCATACATAACATGAATGAGTATGATTGATGGGATAAACGGGATGAAAAATAGCACACCCAATTTCCAATCAATCACAAGAATAAAGAACAGATTCAGAATCAAGAAAAACACACTTGGTAGAAATTGCCAAAACAAATCGCCCATGAGTACAACCATTTTATTGCACCCATGATCTATCTTGGCAATCTTTTTCCCCGTATTTTCACGTTCATGATACGTTACAGAGAGAGAAAGAAGCTTCTCGTGTGCCATTTGTGGCCAGCGATTTTCTAGCCGAATCAATGCATCCCCAAACGGTAGTTCTTTCAAGTAATTGCCTACAAATGTTGCCGTAAGTGTTACTGTCGATATTCCGACTATAAGCAGAAAAATATTTGTAGTTGTTGCACTTACTCCAAGATTCGGAAGCATATCAAAAACTAATTTCAAGAGATATGTTCCAGATAAAGTAAGCAAGTTTGCAACAGCAAGCATGGCTAGCACAAAAAGAATCGTCTTCTTTTCACCACCCAAGAAACCCCAGAGGGTCTTAATGCCATCTACAAAGAACGAGAATGAAGTTTTTGTTTCTTTTTTGGATTTCATCGTGTCGCCTCCGTTAATCTGTTAATTTCGACCTTATTAGTTGACTCCTAGGAGACTCAACTAAAAAACACCCTGCAATTGGCAGGATGTTTTTGAAACCTTTGAGCTAACTTTCTTTTAATATATAGAAAAAGTTTTATGAACAAACGGTGCAAAAATATTCTGCCAATGTTGGACCCAGTTGACTGCTTCAAAGGAATTAATCCCGTTAGTGAGCAATACAAAATATCCCCCTACAATTATTGCTGGGTTCACTTGATTAATTACTAGATTTTTTCTGTTGTTCATACAATTTGTCGCTTTATGCGATAGTGTGGATGATAATATATATACAATAATTGTCAACCCCCCCATTTCCATGACTTCTTGCTTCTGGCAGGAGGTCGTTTATATCACTGCCATTCATTTCACCATAACATAGACAACATTCCGACATTCTGCAGAATGTCGGAATGTTGTCTATTCAAAATGGATGTTCTCTCCCGCGTCAATTCGCTTTTTGATAGACGAATGTTTTTTAAAATCAGGGTCTTCTTTAATAATGTTTTGTGCTTCGTTTCGCGCGGCTTCCACCATTTTAATATTTTTTATTGCTTCCATGCCAATATCAGTTATACCCCACTGTTTTTTGCCGGATAATTCTCCAGAGCCGCGCATCTTTAAATCTAATTCGGCAAGTTCAAATCCATTTTTAGCCTGCTTAATAGCTTTCAAGCGTTCTAAAGATTTTTTACTTTTTGTGTTAGCAAATATATAACAGTATGCTTGATGGGTGCTACGCAAAACTCGTCCACGCAACTGATGGAGCTGTGCTAAACCAAACCGCTCGGCGCCTTCTATGATAATCATAGTGGCGTTCGGTACATTGACGCCAACTTCAACAACTGATGTTGCGACTAGAATATCTATTTCATGTTGTAAAAACTGATTCATTATGTCCTCTTTGTCTTTTGGTTTTAATTTACTGTGCAGAATGTCAATTTCATAATCGGGAAAAATTTCTTTCCGTAATCGTTGCGCCTCTGCTTTTACTGATTTTACATTCAACGTAAGACGTTTGTCTGGATCCGGTTCATCTATACGTGGACAAATTACATATAATTGCCGTCCAGCGAAAAGCGTTTTTTTTATCTCTTTATATGCTATCGGACGCTCGCTTGAAGAAACAATTTCTGTAATAATTGGTTTTCGTCCTAGTGGCATATCGGTTAGTAACGTCAAATCAAGATCGCCGAATATGGTGAGCGCTAATGTTCTTGGTATAGGCGTTGCCGTCATTGATAATAAATGGGGAGCAGTCTTTCCTTTGCTCGCTAACTTAAATCGTTGCATGGTGCCAAACTTGTGTTGCTCGTCAATAATCACATACGCGAGGTGTTTAAACTCAACCGTTTTTTGAATGAGCGAATGGGTGCCGATTAAAATAGGGATTTCTCCGTTCGCAACCCATTTTAAAAGTTGCGCTCTTGAAATAGAGGTTGCTTTTTTCGGGTCAACTTTTGAAGGGAATTTTTTACATCCGCTTGAGGTAATAAGCCCAATTTGAATCGGCAGATGGGAAAAATATTCCATAAATGATTCAAAATGCTGTTGCGCGAGAATTTCAGTCGGCGCCATATACGCAACTTGTAGATTTCCGAAGTTTTGATTTTCAGGGCGTGACGTGACCACAGCATATGCAGTTGTTGCGGCAACTGCTGTTTTGCCAGAGCCCACATCTCCCTCCAAGAGTCGTGACATCGGCTCTTCTTTTTTAAAATCTGAAAGTACTGCCTCAATTGCCTTATCCTGTGATTTTGTAAAAGAAAATGGGAAGCGCTTAACAAAACTGTCAACGTGTTCTTTTTCCCACGACACTTTATGTGAGGGATTACTTTTATATTCACTCCGAGTTTTAAGGTGAGCAAGTTGAATAAAAAATACTTCTTCAAATGCGAATCGTTTTCGCGCCGAGTCAGCATCGTCTTGTTTTTGTGGTGTATGAATCCAGACGAGCGCGGTTTTTAATTTCGGCAGGTGATATGTCTTGAGAATATTTTCTGATAGAGAATCAGCAATTTGCTCATGAATTTTTTCAGCAAGCATTTTTTTGATTGCGTGATAAAACCAACGGGATGTGATACCTCTACTTTCGGAATATACCGGATAAAGCGTCGCTTTTTCTTCATCCTTAATACCAGTGATAAACGGAATATTGTCGGTGTATTCAAATTCAGGATTTGCGACATATAGTTTTCCTTTTCGTTCTCCTATGTTTCCGGTCAATCTTGCCACAGTTCCTTCTTTTAATTTTTCCGCAATATATGGTTGATGAAACCATACTGCTTGTATAGAGCCGGTGTGATCTCTGATAACCGCTTCTGTCATTGCCATCTTCTTACGGAATGCTTTTGCCTTTTTTACTTTCTCTATAGAGCCCGAAAAAGTCGCGGTCTCTCCTTTTTGTAAATTAGCAATAAGTTTATGGCTTTCAGTTGATTCATATCGCACTGGAAAATGAAAAAGCAAATCTTTCACTGTTACAAGACCTAATTTTTTAAGTGCCAACTTTTGCGTTTTGGTAAGTCGGAAATATTCTTCAATGAGGGAGTTGTGGTTCATAGAGTATGTTGGGAAACCCGGGTTCCCAGGCCGAGCCGCCTGTTTTTGTGGGTGAGGCGCCGAGTCGGAGCTCGAAATGTGCTTGTGGCACATAGAGGGCGAGACGAGTGTGCCGTAACCCAAAAACAGGCGGTGCAGGCAGGGAGGGGTTTCTCGACATGCTCTGTATTTAGCGTAGCGTATAGCAGTAAACCCGACAAATTCTGGAGTCTTGACCATTTTTGTTTTGCATGTTAAGTTGCTTCTAGAACTTACATTTCCATTACAATAACTAGAGGAGAACATTACAATGGCCACAATTAAGTTCTGGGGTGTTCGTGGTTCTGTTGCTGCACCAATTACCGCAGATGACGTTTCTCAAAAAGTCTTAACAGCGCTTCAAGCGTTTCATGCTTCTTTAAAGACCGGAAACTTAAGTCCAGAGAAGTTTTTGGAATCACTCCCGTTTTCCGTGAGAGGAACAATTGGCGGTAATACTTCATGTGTTGAGGTTCGATGCGGCGATGAGCGAATTTGCCTTGATATGGGAACTGGTATGCGGCCTTTTGGAAACTCATTATTCCCGCAAATGTTTGAAAATGGTGGGCTTACGGTTACGGTTTTGCTTTCGCATGTCCATTGGGACCACATTCAGGGCTTGCCCTTCTTTGGACCTCTTCATATTAACAAAGAAACCGGGATTAAAAATAGGTGGAATTTTTATGGCGGGACCGATTGGATGTCAACCGCAGAGGCATGTCTTCGGGGGCAAATGGATGCACCGGAATTTCCTGTTTCATGGCAGGAGATTAAAAGGGCTACACACGAAATCAACGCATCAAGTGTATGCGACATGATGGGTTTTCATGTTGGTGCAGTGAAAGTAAAAACTCGCAAACTCCATCATCCGCAAGAAACTTATGGCTGGCGCATTGAATATGACGGAAAGGTTATTGCCTATTCAACCGACAATGAACCTTACGATCCGTCTTGTCCAGACCCACGACTTCTTGAATTAGCAGAGGGAGCGGATGTGTGGATTACTGACTGCCAATACACAAAGGAAATGTACGAAGGAAAAGTTGGCGGAGTTGCGCGTCATGGATGGGGACACTCATATCCAGAAGCGGTTGCTGAAACTGCACGACGGGCTGGAGTCAAGAAAACTGTACTTTTTCATCATGATCCCGCTTCAGATGATAACAAGGTTTTGGAGATTGTTGAGATGTGCAAAGGTCTCGTAGGAGTTGGCCAAGAAGTTGTTGCTGCCTACGAAGGTATGGAGATTGCTCTTTAAACCAAAGGGCCGCTTCGCAAAAATTGCGACGCGGTCCTTTCATTATTAATTTACAATCACTGTACCTCGCTTAGTTGCGCGTACATGGTTGTGGTAGCCCCATTCTCCAATTTCGTTAAAGGTAAATGACCACGATTCTCCTGACTGTGTTACATCGCATGAATCAAATGAAGACCCAAGACAATCGTTGTCTGATTTTTGAGGATATTGAGAATGTATCGGATGAATTGCAGAGGCGACTCTCATACCAGATCCACTGTCATTTGTAAATTTCACAATATCTCCTTTTTGTATCTCAACGACTTTTGGAGAAAATCCATCGCTAGTATATTTAATAGTGTGAATGATAGCATTCTCAACATTAATGTCTTCTGCAATGATAGTCTTTACATCTTCTTGTTGTTTGTCTGTAGTCGCGTTGTTTGAGTTAAAGAAAAACAAACCACTGATTATGAGAACGAGCATGAGAACAAGACCCAAGATTACTTTATGGTGCATGACAAAAATGCTGTTAATAGTAATTGTTATTTTGTTTATTGTACATGTATTGCGTGATATCTACAAAAATATCTAGAGGTCTTGGTCTACAAAAGAAGTTGCTCGTATTTATGTTTCTCCCACTCTCTCAAATTCGTAAGGTGTTCATTACTTCTGCTGGAAATAGAAACGCAGTCTGGCCTGAAAAAAAGACAAGAAAGAAGAAAAAAGAAGTAGAGGTCGCAGAAAATGCGCATGTAGCATAGTGAAAAACAAAACTCCGACGTCAGTCGGGGTTTTTACTATATTGCTATAGGCTAATTCGTGCGAATTAGCCTATAGATTTTTGTTTTTGTGAATTACGAAATTTTGAACGTTAACGAAGAAAGAGTCGCGCGAGACGCAGTTCTTCGTAATCACAACTATTGTTTAAAAGAGTGCGAGCGGGAGTAAGGAGCATTTTTCCTTCTTTTTGATGCACGGCTTCAAGCGCTTTTTTCATTTCTTCAAATTGCTTCGGGCGTTTTATGTGCGCAAGGTCGTGATCCGGGTTTATCTTTTTTTCTGTCGCGAGTTTTTCCACGTGGCCAATTATGGTGCTGAGTACCATGTCGCGTTCTTCTGCAATCTCGGCAAATGATTTCTTGTTTTTCAAAAGCGCGCACGTAGCATCGTATGTTGATTCTGTTTTTTTCGGGACGTTCTTAATTCGTCCTGACCCGGGCTTTCCGCCACACGCTCGTATGAAATTCGTATGAAGTGTCGCGAGTTCTTTTGTGTCAAATTCAGTAAATCTTTGCTGTGCGTCTTTTGATTGCTCCCGAAATTCTGTGTCTTTCGTACAAACCTCGGGGTGTACTTCAAGCGCGCGAGTATTGAGTCCCGCAAGAGAAAGTCCCGCAAGCGTCCTCACTCGCGAGAGCGCTACGTACCCTTGCCCGTATTCAAATGTTTGCGAGAGGTCCATATGCGCGGCATCTAAAGACATTCCTTGGCTCTTGTGTACTGTCATTGCCCACGCTAGACGGAGTGGTATTTGACCGATGCGTGCAAGCACGCGCCCGCCATCTTCTATGAGCCATTCGTTTGGTTCCGTGAAGATAGTTTTGCCTGTATGCGTCTTCACAATGGGATATCCGTTATTTTTTGAAAATCCTGTAACAGCGCCGAGTGTGCCGTTTACGTATTGACGCCGCGTAATGTCGTTTTTCGTGAACATAACACGCGCGCCAATTTTGAGTGTTAATGTTTCCGGAGAAAGACATCCACGTTTGAGAGCGGCAATGAGTTTTTCCGGACCACGTGCTGTCATCTCAAATACTTTAGATTGCTCCGAGAGTTTATCAAGTTTCACGTCGTTAATGACATCAACATCGGCGTTATGGCTGTAGAGCTGTGTTATGTCGTCTTTTGGCGTCTTTGCGTAACGCGTTCGTAAGAGTTCTTTGTGCGATTCCTGAATGCGCTGTGCGCGAACGGCTGAAAGAAATTCAAGAAAAACTGTGTCTTCCTGCCGGTGTTGTTCTGAAAGATAGCAGGTGATAGGGTTGAGAGCGTCCCATGTATCTGATTGGTAGGCGAACTCATTACGAAAGGTGTCTTTAGCGATGAGAGATGTCTGTCTCTGTTCCTCGTCTTTGTTTTTCCTAAACACGGGTGGTAATTGAAAAAAATCTCCGACTAAAATAACTTGAAGTTCACCAAATGGCTCACGACTACGTCGTACTTCACGGCATACAGCGTCAATCATTGAAAGAGTTTGCGCGGAAAGCATAGATACTTCGTCAATGATGAGAACACGTGCATTACTAACACGTCTGACAATGTTTCTGTTTTGCCCAATGCGGTCTATGTCATATTTTGTGAGATTACTGCGCACACCAATACCGCTCCATGAATGAATCGTGAATCCTCCAATGTGAGTTGCGGCAATGCCGGTGGAAGCTGTAATCGCGGGCTCAATTCCACAGTCACGAAGGTAGGCAACATACCGATTGACAGCGTGTGTCTTGCCGCTTCCCGGTTCGCCAGTAAGAAATACACTGGCGCCAGTTTTTAAAACTAAGAGAGCTTCTTCTTGGGTCATGATAGGTGATATATAGCTAGAGCGCGATAAAATGTTGTCTGCAGTATATCATAAACCCTCAATGCGGGGCATTTTGAAGCGTACCCCTTAAAGTGGGCTCAAACAAGAAAACCTACACTTTGAAGATAAGTCCTTTTCTATTTATTCCAATGTATTAATCTGTTTTGTAGTGTTGCAAATACCATGTTTAGTAAATATCCGAGTAGCCCCGTTATAAGAATGGTCGCATACATCGCTTCGATATTGTAAGTTATCTGAAAATCAATAATTCTGCGACCAAGTCCAACATTTGTGCCGATAAACATTTCTGCAACCACAATAAGAATAAGGCAATAATTAAGTGCCACTCGCAGACCTACAAAAGTCTGAGGTAAGCTTTCCCAAAATAACACTGAACGAAACATCTGTAGTTTATTTGTTCCCATAATTTTTGCTATTAATATACGTAATTTACTTGCATTCATTATTCCATAAGCAGTATTAAATATGACAATTAATATAGACGCAAATACCGCAACCGCGATTTTTGATGCATCCGTAACGCCAAATATTAGTATAAATAATGGAAAAACTGCAGTCGCGGGCATTGATCTCAAAAAATCAATAATAAATTCAAAACTTTGATATAGTTTCTCTGAACTGCCCAAAGCGAGTCCAAGAGGTATTCCAACAAGGGATGTTATGGTGAAAGAAATTATTGTGCGCAGAGATGTCATCCAAAAATCTGTTGCTACCTCTTTACTCCAAATTAAATCAAATAGAGATAGGGTTGTCTCAATAGGTCCTGGTAATAAAAAATTATCTATTATGTTAGACCAAGATACAAATAACCATATAAAAATTAAAACTGATGGACCTATTAATGTGTGCCAATTTTTATTCATAAGTAATAAATTTACTGAATGATGACAAGACGGTATTTTTAATATCTTGGAATTTGTTGGAAGCTAAAAATTCGTTTGTCCGAGGATATATTTCTGAATTCTCAATTAACTTAAAAGAAGCGACCGGCGACTTTGGAAATACAGCAATGTCGCCAGCTAGATGAATCGCTTCTTCTATGTTGTGAGTTACCATAAGAATCGTTGGTCTTTCAAATAGATAATATTGTTGAAGTTTTTCTCTCAATAGTAGGTTATTCTCAAAATCTAAAGAGGAAAATGCTTCATCAATTAGAAGGACTTTTGGTTTTGTAATCAACGCGCGCATAAATGCAAGTATTTGTCGTTGTCCTCCAGAAAGGTTGTATGGATACTCATTCCAGTCAAACATTGCCCCGAATAATTCTTGAATTTCAATAAATCTTCCATTGATGCTTTCTTTTGAGAATTTTTTTATTTCAAGCGGAAAGATTACATTTTCATAATTACTCCTCCAGGGAAACAATGACTCTGAATAATTTTGAAAAACATAACTCATTCTTTCATAATCAATATCTATTGAACCGTTATTACTTTTGATGATGCCAGCGACAATACTCATAAGTGTGGACTTGCCACATCCGTTTGGTCCGAAAATCGCAACAATTTTTTCTTGAGGAATTTTTAAATTAAAGTTAGAGAAAATTTTTTTGTTTCCGTAACTTTTATATAATCCATTTATTGAAATCGCTTGCTTCATATTTTTAATTGCGCGACTTATAGATGATTCCACGCGAATCTATTTTTCCGTCAACAACTCCGTGAGTTGTAAATATTTGATGAAATGTCTCAATCGCTTGTATATCCTCTTCAGTAAAATCCTTATAGATTTTTACAAGATATAGCGGGGCATTTGAGATGAGGGTATCATCTAGCGGTGTATATCCTGACAAAAATTGCAAAGAACTATCAATATCGTTTTCAGTATCATCGATGGCACGACCTATTGCGTCAATAAAAGCATTTACTGCTTCTGGATGTTCATCGGCAAATTTGCTTCTAACTATGCCTGCTCCTGGATAAAATGGGTTAGAAATAGCTGTTAAATTGGGACGAGATACTGCTTCGCGCATACCTTGAGTTTTAGCAATATATGCCATTGGCTCAATTGCCAGAAGTGCATCAATTTGACCGTTTACAAGTGCGCTTACCTGAAGTCCTGGCGCTAATTCAATAATCTCAACATCAATACCAACTTTTAAGTTATGAGAAGAGAGTAAATGTGTTGAGATTGTTATCCATTGGATACCTGGCAGTATTCCCATTTTTTTGCCTTTCATGTCTGCAAATGAATTTATTTCACTATTTTTTTTAACCATTAGACTTTCTGTCCTAAAAATACCGTCTTCTCTAGCCCCAGAAGCGGCATAAATCTCTATAGACCCCGGCTTACGAAATGAAGCGAGCCCGGCAATGCCCATTGCTCCACTTGTTGATGTTATATCAGCCTGTTCTGATAAAAGTGCGTCGATGATTAAATTAGGCGAGTTGAGTTTTGTATATTCAATATCAAGACCAGCATCTTTAAAATAACCTTTTTCCAGAGCGATATAAAAAGGTAGGGCAGCAACTACTGGTAAATCAACAACTCTTATTTTGGTAATCTTTTGTCCAGAAGTTCCTATTATAGATGCTTCTTGGTTGTCTGGTTTGCTTAGGTTTGTAGCAATAATAGAAAAAATCGTTATAACAACTATAGCTAAAATGCTCAGAATATATTTATTTTTCATAATTTTTACAGATTATTATAATACATAACATTTTAACTGATCTGTAAAATTTGTCATATTTGTCGTCAATATATATATTTGACCCTTTTAAACCTTTATGATAGGATATAAATGTTGTCAATAATTCCGACATAATATGAGAAACAATAACCTTATTACGATACTTAACGATTTAGGGCTTAGCGAGAATGAATCGCAGGTGTATCTTTCCGCTTTATCGCTTGGTCCAACAACCATACAAAAGATAGCGAGAACAGCTGAAATAAAAAGAACGACTGTGTATACAGTCGTTGAGTCTCTTAAAAAAAGGGGTCTTGTAAGCATCGACGTTAAAGGTTTTAAGAAATTGTATGTAGCAGAAAGTCCTGAAAAGTTAGATAGGATTATTGAGGAACGACACCAACAACTCCACAAGCAGTTGCCAGAATTTATGTCGTTATATAATCTCCAAGGTGGAGAAAGTTTTATTAAATACTATGAAGGCAAGGAAGGTGTGAAGTCGGTGTATGAAAGCATGATACGAGACATAAAACCCGGTGAAAAATATATGGTTATGGCTAACGCGTCTAAGGTTTTTGATTTATACGGAAAATGGTTCTATAACTTTATTGAAAGAAGAGCGAAATTAAATATTAATATACGTATGCTTTTTCAAGATGATGATTTGGCGCGAGATCATAAAAAATATGAAAAAAACTATAATCATACTATAAAATTTCTTCCAAAGGATACTAAATTGATAACCAATCTTGTGGTAACCCCACAAAGAGTTCTTATTCACCAATTAAATCAACCGATTATAGGGATTGTGATTGAGAACAAAAGCGTTATACAAATGCATCAACAAACTTTTGAACTTTTATGGAAAACAGCAAAATAGTTGTTTTCAACCGTTGCCTTTAAGCCTGTTCACGATCTCGCCGCAAGAGAGTAAAAATACTGCCCGCCGTGCAGAGCCCTCTGCGCGGCGCCTAGAAGGCTCTGCCTGGCAGGGCATTTTGGCGATTCATTGAAGTTTGTCTAGTCTTTGGGCATAATGTTTACCAGATACATTGTAAAAGATTGAGGAATGTTCATGACCATCACGCATAGATACTCGCTTGCAGATATTGTTGAGCGAGAGTCTGATGGGGTGGTATCAGTGAACCTCCCCATTGAAGTTGTAAATTTGCTCACACAAATTCGGCAGTCGCTTGAGGATATTGATGAACTTGCTGACAGTATCTACGAGAAAGGACAGCTTGCGCAAGGTATTGCGGCCGCACTTACACCACAACAAGCACAGGAGTACATAAGAGATATTAATCTTGTTATGGGTTCAAAACATGCGTTAAATGAACTCACTAAAACCGTAATAGACGGCGAAGACTATTATGTTGTACTTGTAGCAGGACATCGACGTTACATGGCAGTGAAGAATCTTGTTGAAAGAAAGATGTCCGAAACAAAACGTTTTAATGGACTGTATCGTGTAGTTCTACATTTTGGGTTGATTGCGAGTGAAGCGCTGTCGGTTCAATTTCAAGAGAATCGTCATAAACAAGTACCGATTCATGAAGAGGTTGCCGCTGCGCGGGATTTCTATCGTTGGAAAAAACTAAAAGACCCTAAGATTTCTATCGCACAGTTCGCGCGTTCAATTGGACGTTCTGCTTCATGGGTACATACAGCTATGCGATTCTGCACACTTCCGGATTCACTTCAAAACCTTGCGGGTTTGAAAGACATTGCTGTACCTTATGGCATTCTCACTGAAGCGGCACGGCTTAACGAAGAATTGAAAAAGATCAATAAACCAATGGGTGAAGACGAACTCATGAAGCTTGTGATTGATGCCGTTGCAACACGCATGAGGGTTCGCAGATTCAAAATAATTATTTCTGCGCGGATTGAACATTTACGCAACGGACAAGCAACACTCTTTGGGGATGATATGCCTGAGCAACGCAGGCCAGTACGGCGCGTTGTTGCGCCCGAATTGATACGAGGACTATGGCAACTCCTTGAGTATATAAGAAATCTTGAAGCGTTGCGTCAAGCAGGTGCGTTTAATGGAGAAAGTTATTTAGATCCCGAAACCGATCCAAAGACATTCGCAGAGTTTTCACCAGGGAGTCCCATCAATCTCACCTTAAAAATGATAGAAAGATTACAGGGAATGGTCCCACATTTAAAGAAGCTTGCAGCTAAGGAAGGCGGAAGGAATCGAAAAGTCCTGAAAGATGGCGAACAAGCTCTTCGTGAAATCCAAGGAGTTTTTGAAGAACTTGAGGAGATTGAAATTGTTCCGCTGCGTAATGGTGCGGTAAAAAAATAGTATCCCAGTCTAGCTTACGCTGAACTGGGATATTTTTACTCTTTTTTAGAAAGTGTACGGTTAATATCGCATGGTCTTACTTGAGGGAATCTTTATTGTAGAGCTACAATATTCTTCAATTTTCTCTGAAACTCTTGAAAGGGTCTCTTGTTGATGTTCCATACGCCGCGGAAAGGATGGTTTAGCTCGGACAGAATTATGTGTGCAAAGTAAATCAGTATAGTAATTGAAAAGACCATTAAACCATGTATCCAAATGTTATGAACGCCTACAAAAATAAATCCAAACAAAAGCATAATGGACATAAAAGTAACCAATGTTTGAAGGCGTGATGGCAACTGTTCTCGCGCATAACTGATTCTTTTAGACCTTAACGTGGTGATGTCTGTAATTTTATTCATCAGTGCACCGAGGGCAAATTTGTCACTTTCATTTGTAATTTTAATCTTGTGTACAGCTTTAATTAATTTATATAATTCGTTAGACGTATCAGTATTGAACGAACTATTAATATTACCCATTTCTTCCCATGCTTTGCCTAAAACCGAATTAACGTAATCAAGTAGAGCAGTATATATTTCCTTCTTTGTTTCTTTGTTTTCATCAAGATAGATCAGAAGATCGCGTACTTCCTCCAAGGCAACCAACTCTTCTTCAACTGTTCTTGACAGAGAAGTGAAGCGTCCAAGAACATTTGTAATAAGAGACCCTATTATGATTGCATAAAAAACACCAAAAACTGTAAAGAATGCTCCCCATGCCTGGGCATCAAGAGCAACCTCGTCATAAAAAAAATATGTGCGTACAAAAAACATGAACATTAGCGCAACAGTGAGAGATACAAAAATGGAATAAAATGTTTTAAAGTTTTTCATTTTGCTATTTTTAGTATAGAAAATATTGGGTGTGTAGGGGGCTTCTTTGTTATGCGCGCACCTTTCTAACATTATAACACATTAATATTGATTGCACTAGTCGCAAACAAATAATCTCTCACTGATATTAAGGTTTTTGTTGAAAATAACGGTTTTTTAAGTGAAGTTTTGATACTCGGTTTTTTTATTGACAATATTATATAATTATGTTATCCTGTCATACAGACTGCCTAATCGTGGGCAGTGTTCGTTAACAACCCTAGAAGGGAGGCATCCTTATGTATTTTTTCCTATATGGAATTGCAGCAGCATTTCTCACTCTTGCCGTGCTGACGCTTGGCAAGTTGAGTTCTGTTAGGATCAAGATCGGCCTGTCGGTCGTTATGTTCTTTTTTGTCGGCCTAACTGGCTGGTGGATTATGCCAACTATGGCATGGAACTTTTATGGCAACTGGTGGTTCGTAGTCGTAATCAGCGGTGTTGCTCTCATTGTCATCAAAGTAGCGGGAAACAAAATGCCACCGTTGCTAGCGTGGTTGCCGATGATCTTCGGTGTAATCATGTTAACTGTCGTCCCATTTATAACGACATTTTCAATGTTCCATGCTGACAGTTATCGGAGCATCCTTGGAGCACCAATTCAAAGTGAATTTGGCGCGGATGTTTCGCCTGTTAATATCAAGCGAGTGCGCCATGTTGACCAGCCGTTGGCCAGACGACTTGGCGAAAAACTAATTGAAGAAATACCAGGACTCGGTTCCCGTGTTAATCTTGGTACCATGAACGTTCAAACCGTTAATGGATGTTTTGGTATCCGAGATGGCAATGGTTCTGAAAAGGACGTTTGTTTTGATAAACAACTTATATGGGTTGGTCCTTTGGTCCATGACAACGTCTTCAAGTACTGGGGGCATGGCACAACACCCGGTTATGTCATGGTCAGTGCTATTGATCCGACAGTTCTTTATATGGTTATGGCTGTCAAGCCAATCGACGAGAGTGCCCAAAGCCCTGCCAAAGACAACGGACGAATGGGTGCCGCGGACCTTACGCAAAGTGCTTATAAAGAAATGAATCTTCGTTACCTTATGAATGGCGGTTACTTCGGTTCTTATGTCAAGCGTCTCGTTCGCGCGAATGGCTACATGTCATCTGGGCTCACTGATTACAGTTTTGAGATTGACGATAGTGGTCGTCCACATTGGGTTATCACTCGTTACGATCGGACAGTTGGTTTTAATGGTGAAGACACAGTCGGTGTTGTCGTGGTTGATTTGCAAACGGGCGACATCAAAGAGTACGGAATTGATGATGCTCCCGTCTGGATTGACCGTATTCAGCCCGAGTCGGTGGTTACCCAACAGCTTAATGACTGGGGAAACTATATTCACGGATTTTGGAATTCTGTCTTTGCACAGACGGACATAATCAAGACTACGCCGGGAATGTCTCTTGTTCATGGTGCCAATGGTCAGGCGTACTGGTACTCGGGGCTACAGTCAGCTGGTTCAAGTCAAGGAACAAACAGTTTTGTTTTGGTGAACACCAGGACGAAAAAGGTTCGACGTTACTTGATTGCTGGCGCAAATGAGCAAGCGGCGCAAGCTTCTGCTGAAAATGCAAAAGGGGTGAAAGAAGCTGGGTTTAAAGCAACGAGCCCGATTCTCTACAACGTTAGAGGTATCCCTTCGTACTTTATGACACTCAAAGGCGAAGATGGTCTTGTTAAGATGTACGCTTTCGTAAGCGTTAAGAATTATGAGACAGTGGGTGTTGGAGGAAGCGCACAAGAAGCTCTGCGAGACTATCAGAATTCTCTGATCCAACAAGGTCAGGGCTTGAATGCTGATGATCTCGTAAAACGTGAGCGCATTGAAGCAGTGGTTCTCGGTGCCGTTAAGGACGGAAAATTCTTTTATCTGCGCTTAGAAGGGCAGGACGGAAAGGAGTTTTTTGGAACTAGCGATGTCAGTCCAGAGCTCAAATGGACAGAACCTGGTCATAAGGTTGTCATTGACGCATATGTGGGTGAGCAAAACAGTATACCCATCATTCAATTTGACAACACTGACCTAAAAATATCTACGCTCGAATAGAGCGCTAACTCGCAAAGCCCGACGGTGGTTAAATACCACCTCGGGCTTTTTTTGTTTTGACTAGGGTCAAGTCTATTTTAACGGCTCAATCCCGCTACAAGCGGGATTGAGCCGTTAAAATATTAAGCCTCACAAAGGTTTTTTGTGGAATTTTTAAAAGCTAGGTTTAGATATGTGAATCAGGTGGTTTATCAAAACCTTGCCTTCTCATAAAAATCGGAGACATAGAAAAATCGGTACGGTGGGTGTGGGACTCGAACCCACAAGCGGCGAAGCCGCTACGGATTAGCAATCCGCTCCCTTACCAATTCGGGGCAACCCACCAGAATCCTTAGCAGTATACCAAATTTTGGTAATTTTTCCAGTTGGAGGCGTGAGGTGCTCTTGTTATGTTCCTTATAGATAAAAAATAGAGGAGTTATTTTTTATGGGTGAAAAAGATGACGATGCTTTATTGATGAAATTTTCTAACCATTTTAGGCAGCTTTTTTTTGAGAAGGTTTTAGTAGAACAGGTTTGCAAAATGTGTAAAGCTCGGTTTTACACATTTTGGTTTTGAATTTTAATTTTCTTACTTTTTGTACTACGGTATAAAAAGTAAGATAAAATATTTTATCAATGTGCAATAGTGCAACACAATACCATGCGTGCGCCGGCGTTAATTAAAATCCTCCTTGCTTCGTTTAGTGTTGCGCCGGTTGTGTAAATGTCGTCAATTAAAATAATATTTTTATCTTTTATTTTCTCTGCGTTGCGCGCTTCAAAAGAATCAATTACATTTGCCATTCGTTCGGTGCGGTTTTTAAGTGTCGTCTGGCTTCGCGTATCTTTTATTTTATACAGTACGTTTGTTGAAAGTGTAAATGAAGTATCTCGCATGGTAAATTCTCGCGCTAAAAGTTCCGCCTGATTAAAGCCGCGTTTTCTTAGACGTTTTTTGGAAAGAGGAATTGGTATTACAAGAGGATGAACAAAACCTCTAAAAAGCGTCTCATCTGAAAGATCTTCGCAAAACCATTCATACATATATTCGGAAAGAAGTCGCGCTACGTCTCTGTTCCCTCTGTATTTCAGAGACCATATCATGTCGCGAACCGCGCGCTCTTTGTATTGAAATATTGTGAAAAATAAATTTTCGACTTTTCCTTCTACTTTTGGGAGTTCTGCAAAACAAGACTCACATAGATACACTCCATTTTGCTTACACCTAAAACACGATATTGGAAAAAATATGTTTAAGACAAGTTTAAAGATGTTGCAAATAGTTTGCATATGCTTCGTAAGTAATGTGGATAAATATAACACATTTAGTACACCAAATGTTTATTTGCGTGGTATAATTATATCTAGCAATCCATTGTGATGGATAGAATAATGGTATGTGAAGAGTATACTTGATAGAATAATAGTATATGAATAATGTTTCGTCGACATGAGCATTTTAGAACAGATTACGGAATTTCCCGAACGTTTTCTCAAGCGGTTTCGCAGTGGAGACAATAGTGTTGTTGGTATTGATATTGGCGCTTCTTCTGTCAAGGTAGTGCAGCTGCGAAGAAAGAAAGGGCAGGCAATTTTGGAAACATATGGTGAGCTTGCGCTTGGACCCTATGCAGACCTTGAAGTTGGTCAATCGGTACAGCTTTCAGTAGAAAAAATTGCTGAAGCTGTTAAGGATGTGCTTCGTGAAGCTAATGTAACGACCAAACAAAGTGCATTTTCTATTCCGCTTTCTTCAAGTTTAACTTCGGTCATTGAATTTCCCGCCGTTTCGGAGGATGAACTCAAAAGCATGGTTCCGATTGAAGCGAGAAAATATATTCCCGTTCCCATTTCTGAAGTTACACTTGACTGGTGGATTATTCCCCATCGTGAGAGGGGTATCGTGGGTTTGGAACCTGAAGCCAACAAGAAAGAAGATGCAGTGCGTGCTGACGCGAAGGGTAGGAAAAAAGACACTAAGAATGTTCTACTTGTTGCCATTCACAACAATACTATTGAAAAATATCGTCAGATTGCCAAATTAAATAACCTTAATGTTGGTTTTTTGGAAATTGAGACGTTCAGTGCTATACGTTCTTTGCTCGCAAGAGGTACTTCTACGTTCCTAATACTTGATATGGGATCAAGCACAACTAATGTCTCGGTAGTTGAAAGCGGTGTGGTGTATCGGTCACATGTTGTCAATCGTGGTTCGCAAGACATAACTGTTGCTCTCTCAAAATCACTTAGTATTAGTATTTTAAAAGCCGAAGAAATGAAACGCATGCATGGGCTTGTGGGTAAAGAAGGCGAAGGGAGTAAGGTTAACGAAACAGCGCGACTTATCATGGAGGGCGTATTAACTAAAGTAAATCGTGTATTGCTTGATTATGAAAAAAAGGAAAATGAAGCAGTTAGCCAGATTATACTATCAGGTGGCGGTGCCTTACTAAAAGGAGTAACTGAACTTGCCGCGCAAAATTTAGATACAGAAGTTGTGTACGGAAATCCGTTTGAGAAAGTTGAAACCCCCGCGTTCTTGGAAGACGTGCTTAAAAATATCGGTCCTAGCTTTTCCGTTGCGCTTGGTGTTGCATTGCGGAGACTGCAGGAAATTGAATAAGTGTAAAGCGCAAAACTAAAAACGCAAAACAACAACTTAAAATAAAAAATATAATTGTTTTAAATTTTACATTATTATTTTTCGTTTTTCGCTTTACGTTTTGAATTTTTTATTATGGCTGAATTTAAAACATCATTTATACCCAAAAAGTCGATTACGCAGACACAGAGTAAAAAGCCACAAAAGGGTGTGGATTTGGTATTGTTCATTTCACTCATTTTGTTTCTTGCAACCTTACTTGTCGCTGGAGGTGTGTTTGTGTACGGGACGTTGCTTGAACGACAAGAACAATCACTTATTCTTTCAATTGAGCGTGCGCGGGAAGCAATTGAGCCAGAGCTTGTTGATAGTTTGAAACGAATTGATTCACGAATCGAAGCAACTCGGCAAATTCTTGATGATCATCTTGTCATATCAACTGTTTTTAATCTTCTTGAACAACTTACCCTTGAAAGTGTGTCATTTGATGGGTTGCTTTTTAGTATGGAGCCGAATGGGAAAATTATTTTAAAATTAAGCGGTGTTTCGCGGGATTATTCTTCTGTTGCATTGCAATCTGTCATTTTTGGAGAGAATCGATTCATTGAAAATTCTATTTTTTCTGATTTACATCTTAATCCGCAGGGTAATGTACTGTTTAATTTCTCTGCCAATATAAATGATAGACTTGTTTCGTATAAAAACATCTTTGTTGATTCAAGTTTGTCAGGAATTTAGATTTTATTTATGCTCAAACACATTACACCAGCTATACTCATCATGGTTTCAATTGCGCTTTTCTTCTTTTTTATTGTGCCACGTTACGAAGAGATTAAAGATAAGCAAGCACAAATTGGACCTTTGAATGAGGCATTGAGTAATTCAAAAAAAGTACAAGCAGTTCGCGATAACCTGCTTAGCAGTTATAATAATATCGCAGATGCAGACCTTGATCGGCTCCAAAAAATCTTACCGGATCATGTTGACAATGTTCGCCTTATTCTTGAAGTTGATCGTATTGCGTCACGTAATAATATGATTCTTCAAAATGTGGTGACGCGCGGCAGTCTTCGGGACGAACAGAACATACTTGGTCCAGACGATTCGCTGTTTGGAAAGCTCCGTATTAATTTCTCACTTGCTGGCCGCTATGATTCATTAGTTAATTTTCTCTCTGAATTAGAACAGAGCCTACGGGTCGTTGATGTTGTCGCACTATCTTTTTCTCGTGGCGAGGGTGATTTCTATGAGTATGAAGTTGAAGTTGATACGTATTGGCTGAAGTAAATGTAAAATGTAAAAATCAAAAATAAAAATGACAGATAAAAATATAAAAATATTTGTTTTCTAAATTACTTTAATTTTGGATTTTGCATTGTAATTTTGCATTTTAATATTTAAATTTTGAATTTCTAACGTGAAAGATAAAACAAAAAACATTATTGGTGGTGTTATTATACTCATTGTCGTTTTTGCCGCGTACTCATTTTTCTTCGTTAAAGATGAAGATTCGGCGTTGCTTGTCTCTCAAAGCGCTGGAGGGGCGCGTGGCGAGTCTGAAATTGTACAGGAATTTCTCGTGCTTTTACATACACTCGGGAATATAAAACTTGACACAGATATTTTTGAAAACCCTATTTTTAATAGTTTGCGTGACGAAAGCGTTGAGCTTTTTGACGAACCTCAAGGAAGGGAAAATCCTTTTGCACCTCTTTAGTAAGTAGTTAGTAGCTTATTTATTTTTTCTACGATTTCTCTGCTTACTACTATCTACTTACTACTTACTAATTTATGGCATTTCTAGACCACCTTGTTCAAAAAGGTATTTTACAATCAAAAGAGCTGGACGAAGTTATTCAAGAGTCTGCTGATACGGGCGACATTGAGTCCGCGCTTAAAAAACGCGGCATTGACACGAATGCATTACTAAAACTCAAATCAGAATATTATAACGTTCCATTTCGGAATGTTGAATCGCAAAGTATCTCAACTGAACTTTTGCGTTATATTCCCGAAGAGTCCGTACGGCATTACCAATTTATTCCAATTGGTTTTGAGAATAGTGTGCTTGAAGTTGGTATGGTGGATCCCGATAATATTGAAGCGCGTGATGCGCTTCAATTTATTGCTTCTAAGTTAGGTGTTCCTTTTAAAATCTTTTTAATCTCAAGAAAAAATTTCAATGTCTTGCTTGAAAATTATCGAGGTCTGACCGGAAAGGTACATGAAGCGCTCTCTGAGCTTGAGACAGAATTAACCCCGGCGCAAAGACACGTGTCTGTACCAAAGATTGACAAGAAGATGGGGGCAAAGGAAGACATACTTGCTAAATCTGTTGCTGGAAAACCGAAACAGGCTACTCAAAAAGCTACATCGCAAGATTTACAGAAAGCTATAAATGAGAAAACGATGCTCGTTGAAGATGCTCCGATAACTAAAATAGTTGGGGTGATTTTACGTCATGCTATTGATGGTCGTGCGTCTGACGTACACATCGAGCCAGTAGAGGGGAACATCCGGGTGAGATTTCGTGTTGACGGAGTTCTTTATACAAGTTTAAAGTTGCCGATTTCGGTTCTTAGCGCGGTTGTTGCGCGCATTAAAGTGCTCGCCAGCTTAAAGCTTGATGAGAAAAGAAAGCCACAGGACGGCAGATTTCCAATGAAGCTTGAGGATAGAACAATCGATTTGCGTGTTTCTACTTTCCCTTCGTATCATGGAGAAAAAGTTGTGATGCGTATTCTTGATCCACAGCGCGGTATTGCTAAGCTTGAAAAAACTGGTCTTACGGGGAGGAACCTTAAAGAAGTACAGAAAGCAATCAAGGCGCCGTATGGTATGATATTATTAACGGGACCGACGGGTTCCGGAAAGACAACAACACTTTACGCGATGCTTAACGAGTTAGATCGTGATAAAAAAAATGTAGTAAGTTTAGAGGATCCGGTTGAATACAGTGTTTCTGGTATGAACCAGTCGCAAGTGCGTCCCGAAATTGGCTATACGTTTGCTTCTGGTCTTCGCACTATCCTACGGCAAGACCCGGACATTATTATGGTTGGAGAGATTAGGGATCAAGAGACTGCGGAACTTGCTATTCAAGCGGCTTTAACCGGTCATTTAGTTCTCTCAACACTTCATACCAACAATGCGGCAGGAGTGGTGCCTCGACTTGTGGATATGGGCGTTGATCCATATTTGGTTGCGGCAACACTTATTCTTGCTGTGGCACAACGGTTAGTGAAAGTTATTTGCCCAGATGCGAAAAAGCCGGTGCCAATTGAAGGAAGTATTAAGATTATGATTGATAAATTGTTTGAAGATTTGCCGCCTGAATTTAAAAAAACACTTCCTACCTTGAAAGAGGTGCATGAAGCGTCTCCTACAGCAGATTGTCCGGGTGGAACACGTGGTAGAACTGGAGTATTTGAACTGTTTAGTGTTGACCGTGCAATGGAGGATGTTATTCTTAAAAATCCAGTTGAGGGAGAGATTTTAAAGGTTGCACGTGCACAGGGCATGGTCTCTTTAAAGGAAGATGCGGTTATCAAAACAGCAGAAGGTATTATACCCTTTGATGAAGTCAATACGTTGTAATATAATAACAAGAACAATACTAATATACGAATTGTACGAATGATACGAATAATACTAATACGTATTCGTATACATTGGTATCATTCGTACAATTCGTATATTGGTATTATTATATTTGGCATGGAACAAGATAAAGGACAAAAGAAAAGGAGCGTTTTTATCATTGATGATGATAAATTTTTGCTGGATATGTATGCCTTGAAATTTAATGAGCTTGGTTTTGATGTTTTGACTGCGCTTTCAAGTGAAGATGCGCTTAATTTACTTAAAGAGAGCAAGCCGGATGCGATTTTGCTTGATATTGTTATGCCTGGTATGGATGGACTTGAGTTTTTGAAGAAAGTAAAGGAAGATCATGTTGCAGAGAGTTCTCTTATTATTGTATTGTCAAATTTAGGGCAAGAATCGGATATTGATCAGGCAAAACAAATTGGCGCTGATGGCTATATTGTAAAAGCAAGCGCAACACCAGGTGAGATTGTGAAGAAAGTTACTGAGTATTTAGAAAAACAAAAGTGAACAATACAAATATACTAATTGTACGAATGATACGAATAATACTAATACGTATTCGTATACATTGGTATCATTCGTACAATTCGTATATTGGTATTATCCTACTATGGACAAAGCAAAGCTAGATGAATTAATAGATATTGTTATAAAAGAGGGTGCATCTGATTTACACCTTTCAGCAGGCAGAAAACCCACTATCCGAGTGGCGGGTGATCTTATTTCTCTTGTGAAGCAGTCAGAACTTTCAAAGGAAGAGACGCTAGCGTTCTTGTCCTCTTTAGTGGGAGAGGAGCGTAAAAAAGAATTTCTTGAAACACACGAAATTGATTTTTCTTATTCAACTCAAGAAGGGATGCGCTTTCGGGGTAATGCGTTTGTCCAGCGTGGTGCCGTGGGTGTTGCACTTCGTCTTATTCCTGCGAAGATCAAAACACTTGAAGAGCTTAATTTACCGCCTATTCTTGAGACATTTGCACAGCGCAAGCAGGGATTCTTCCTCGCTGTTGGTCCGGTTGGACACGGTAAGTCAACAACTCTTGCGGCAATGATTGATATTGTTAACAGGGAAAGGACTGAACATATTGTTACTATTGAAGACCCCATTGAATTTGTTTTTGAAGAAGGTAATTCTATTATTGACCAACGTGAAGTTGGTTCTGATACCCAAGAGTTTCATTCTGCTCTGCGGTCTGTTTTCCGTCAGGATGTTGACGTGATAATGGTTGGAGAAATGCGCGGGCCGGAGACAATTGCAACTGCGGTGACTGCTGCGGAAACTGGTCATTTAGTGCTATCAACGCTTCATACTAATAATGCGTCACAGACCATTGATCGGATCATTGATTCATTTCCGCCCGAACAACAAGGACAAATAAGGGCTCAATTATCACAAAGTTTGGCTGGCGTTTTTTCGCAGCGGCTTATTCCACGTGTCTCCGGAGGGGTCATTCCTGCCTATGAACTTTTGATTAATAACAATGCTGTTGCCAACCTTATTCGTGAAGGGCGTACACATGAAATTAATGTAGTTATTGAGACCGGAACAGCGGAAGGAATGGTTAATATGGATAGGACACTCGCCGAGCTTGTCAGGCGTGGTGAAATTACACCCGAGAATGCACAGGCGTACTCATTAAATGCGGAAACGCTTAAGAATAATTGAGGCGCTAGGCTTTAGGCCCTAGGGAAAACGAAAATTCCTAACGCCTAACGCCTAACGCCTAACGTATGCTTTTCAAATACAAAATCATAAATCAGGGTGGGAAACAGCAGGAAGGAACAATTGATGCCTTAAATCGTAATATTGCTATTAATTCCCTGCAAAGAAGGAATTTTACTGTTGTTTCTATTGAGTCGGAGGAAAAACAGTCATTTTTTTCACTCCAGTTTTCTCTACTTGAACGTATACCAACAAAAGATGTTGTAATTCTGTCTCGCCAAATTGCGACACTTTTTACGGCAGAGGTGTCTGCACTTCGTGTATTTCGTATGCTTGCTGGTGAATCAGAAAATGAGCTTTTACGAAAGAAGCTTGCGAATGTTTCAGATGATATTCAGGGAGGTTCTTCTATTTCAGACGCGCTTAGAAAGCATCCATCAGTATTCTCAACTTTTTATGTTAATCTGGTTCGTGCCGGAGAAGAGACTGGAAAATTAAACGAAGCGTTTGCTCATCTTGCTGATTATCTTGACAGGACACATGAATTAACAACGAAAATGAGGAATGCGATTGTATACCCTGCGTTTCTTATTGCTACATTTATTATAGTAATGATATTAATGCTTACTATGGTAATCCCGCGTCTGTCTGAGATTTTGCTTGAGGCCGGACAAGAAATTCCCATATATACGAAAATCGTTATTGCGTTGAGTGATTTCTTTGTTAATTTCGGGTTTTTGCTACTAATTCTTATTGCTATTGGTGTTGTTGCACTATGGCGTTTTATAAGGACTCCAGCTGGTAGGCGCTCTTTTGATAGGTTTAAAATATCAGTGCCGTTTTTTGGAAAACTGTACAAAAAGTTATATTTAGCGCGTATTTCAGACAATATGTTCACTATGCTCTCAAGCGGCATTCCAATGGTTAAAGGGCTTGAAATTACCGCTTCTATTGTTGGTAATCGTATCTACGAGGATATATTTAAAAAAACCGCGGAAGATGTAAAAGGAGGAGAGTCAGTTTCAAAATCCCTCGCGGTGTATCGTGAAGAAATTCCGAGTATTATGGTTCAAATTATAAAAGTTGGTGAAGAAACAGGTGAATTAGGAAATATTTTGCATACACTCGCAAAGTTTTATGATCGTGAGGTGCGCAATGTTGTTGATACACTTGTTGGGCTCATTGAACCCGTGATGATTGTAGTCTTAGGGCTTGGTGTTGGATTTCTGCTGACCTCGGTCCTGATTCCGATATATAATATTTCAAGTGGGTTTTAAAGAATTGGCTCATATCTTTTGAGGCGAAGCCGATAAAAGTATGATTGCCAAACTTTAACCCCCTCACTCGAAAAATCATTATCCTGCTTTAAAGCAGAATAATGATTTTTCGAGTGAGGGGGTGCTCAAAAAATATGGTCGCTCCACTCCCTATTTTTTGGCATGTGGATAAAGGTAATATATGCTTGTTTGTGCGTGTGGTATACTATAAAAACATGAAAAACATGAGAATTTTTTCTCAATTTTTTAGAGTAAATTTAGGTCGAAAACAAGAACAATACAAATATACCAATGGTACGAATGATACCAATGGATACGAATATATCGCATTAGTAAAATTCGTATATTAGTATTATCCTATGATTTTTTATAAAAAAAGTAAAAACAATGGCGACCCTGGTAGCGCAGGATTTACCTTGATTGAACTTCTTGTTGTTATTGCAATCATTGGGATTTTGTCAGCCGTTGTATTGGCGTCTCTCAATAGCGCGCGTCAAAAATCTCGTGACGCAAAGCGCGTTGCGGACTTGAAACAGCTTCAGTTGGCACTTGAGCTTTACTATGATGATAACTCAAGTGTATATCCTGCAACACTCGCGCCACTTAAAACTGGTAATTACATTCCAGTAATTGCGCAGGATCCAACTGGTGGTTCATATAACTACTTTGCGATTGGCTCTGGCGCAAGTTGCACCAGTTATCATTTGGAAGCAACGCTTGAGAATGCGTCCAATCCCGCGCTTGACAATGATGCCGATGAACCCGTACGTACAACATGTACCGGTAGTGCTACTCCCGACATTGAGGGTGAGGATCCTGTATACGACTTGATGCCGTAGGTTCCGCAAGACTGTGGATGTACACAGACAAAGCTTACCAACCCCCTCACTCTGCTAGAGTGAGGGGATTGATGTTACAATAAAGAGATGTTAACGATGTTTATAGTCGGATTTGTATTTATACTCGGACTCATTGTGGGCAGTTTTATAAATATGGCGCTTGCCCGGTATAATACCGGTCTTTCTTTTAATAAACGATCGTTCTGTTTTTCATGTGGACACATGCTTTCATGGTATGATCTAATACCGCTTGTGAGCTTTATCATGCAAAGCAGAAAATGCCGCTATTGCCAAAGCAAAATCTCTTTTCAATATCCCGTCGTTGAACTAATAACAGGAGTGCTTTTTGTCTTTATCTTTTTTAAGCTAGATCCGTCTTTTTCCGTTTACTACTTACTACTTACTACTTACTACTTACTCATCTTCAGTATCCTTTTATCAATCGCTGTATACGACATCCGTCACAAAATCATCCCAAACGCATTCGTCTACTCTTTTATCATACTTTCATTTTTAGGATTAATTTTCGAAATCTTAAATCTGAAATCTGAAATCTTAAATCTATTGGCTGGTCCTCTTCTTGCACTTCCGTTTGCCGCCTTATGGCTTTTCTCAAAAGGGAAATGGATGGGATTAGGAGATGGTAAACTCACGCTTGGTATAGGGTGGCTTCTCGGTTTATCTTCCGGAGCCGCGGCTCTTATCCTCGCAATATGGATGGGGGCGTTTTATGGCATTCTAATACTTGCGATAAGTAATATGGAACGCATAAAAAGGCATTTGTTCCCGCACACAAAAACATTTACAATGAAAAGTGAGATACCGTTTGCCCCTTTTTTGATTTTAGGGACACTTTTTGCGTTTCTATACGACATTTCTTTTGCTGATATTCAATCACTATTTAGCAAGCTTCTTAGCTGATTAGCTTCTTAGCTTATTAGTAATTATGAACATGTTTCAAAAAATAAGACCTAAAAAGCTAAGAAGCTACAAGCTACAAGCTAATGGGGGATTTTCCTTGGTGGAGCTTCTCGTAACCGTTTCAATTTTTGTCGTCATTACTGGTATTGTTCTGATCAATTTTCCATCATTTAGCAGTAAAATTGCACTTGAAAACCTTGCAAATGAAATCGCTCTTGCAGTACGCCAGGCGCAGGTATTTGGCATTGCTTCACGGGAATTTGGCATTGGTTCTGGTATATTCCCAACACATGGCGCTCATTTTGACAGCGCGCAAACTACCACATTTTTTATTTATGCTGACACAAATGACAACAGTAAATATGACGGAGATGCGGAGTTATTAGAGACATTTACTGTTCGTCGCAGAAATTACATCAGTGAATTGTGTGGATTTCAATTTTCAGATTCAATCTGTACGCCGCTTACCAAACTTGATATCACCTTTTCACGTCCCGACCCAGAGCCAACCATTCTTGGAACGACAGATACTGGCGAAGCGAATTATTCGTACGCGACTATTACTATAAAATCCCCGCCTGGCAACACGAGAATGGTTACTGTGTGGTCAAATGGACAGATAGCGATTCAGTAAATTTACGATTTAAGATTTTAGATATAAGATTTAAGAATTTAATTTTTGAAACGTAAATCATAAATCGTATATCTTAAATCTGAAATTCTCCGACATGTTTTTAAACTCTAAAAAACAAAATACGGCAAAAATACACACCAAACGCGGTTTCACACTCATAGAGATGATTATTGCGGTTTCGCTTTTTGTGGTAGTTATGGTTATCAGTATGGGCGCTTTGTTGAGCATGATTGATGCGAACAGAAAAGCGCAGGCGCTTCGAACCGTCATGGACAATCTCAATTTTGCCGTTGAAAATGTTACTCGTGAGATGCGAGTAGGATTTGATTATCATTGTGGAACATTCGGAGATTTTGACGATCCGCGTGATTGTCCTTTAGGTGGGGATACTATAATCGCGTTTAAAGATTCAGAAGGTGAATTGTTAATTTTTAAGTTTGAAGATGGTCGTATTAAAAAATCAGAAAATGAGGGAGAGTCGTTTCTTAGTATTACTGCTCCCGAGATTACTATTGACATGAACGATTCTCGTTTTTTTGTACTAGGTTCACAGAGCGGTGACATGCTTCAGCCAAAAGTGCTCATGGTCGTGCGCGGCACTGCCGGATTGACCGACAAAGTCCAGACAACATTTAATCTGCAAACTACCGCGTCGCAAAGACTACTGGACATTTAAGATTTAAGATATCAGATTTAAGAATTTAATTTTTGAAACGCAAATCTTAAATCATAAATCATAAATCTGAAATTCTCCGACATGTTTTTAAATTTTAAAAAACAAAATACAGCAAAGATACGCATCAATGGTGGATTTACGTTAGTTGAGTCCCTCGTCGCTATCTCTATTGTTCTAATTTCTATTGCTGGGCCGCTTACGATTGTTGCGAAAAATCTTGCTTATGCGCGTTACGCACGTGATCAAATTACTGCTTTTTATCTTGCGCAAGAAGCTGTTGAATTTGTGCGCAACACTAGAGATAACAATATTCTGGAGGGCAACGACTGGCTTGGCGGCTTAGACGCGTGTATAAATGGCGTCTGCATTGTTGATTCCCCTGCAAATACAATTGAGATCTGTGGTGGCTCATGCGAACCACTTGAGCTTTCAAACTCAGGTATATATGGATATTCTGGCATAGACACTATCTTTACACGCGAAGTTTCTATTGAAGAAATTGTTGACGATCGTGAGGCAACACTTGATATAACGGTGCGCTGGACAGGGGGAACGCTTCAGAGGAATTTTACCATTAGAGAACATATTCTTAATTGGCAATAAAATTAGCTTCACTAGCTTCACTAGCTTCGTTAGCTTCATTAGCTTGTTAGGTAAAATGAATATATTTAGAAAAAAATTAAACAGTAAAAGTATTACACAATATTTAACGTCCGACCGTGTTCCTAAAAAGCTAAAAAGCTACAAGCTACAAGCTAGTGGTGGTTATTTACTACTGTTCTCCGTCGTGGTTTCAAGTATTGTGCTGGCTATTGGCCTTGGGATTTTTAATATAGTAAACAAATCGCTTATTCTTTCATCGGCTGGTCGTTCTTCACAGGTTGCTTTTTACGCCGCTGACACAGGAGTTGAATGCGCACTGTATTGGGATAGGAAACACGAAGGTTTTTCTACAACCGTTTTTGCAACATCATCTGCCTCAAATCCTCCCGTGAGTGGTGTAGTATGTAACAATGAAGATATTGCAAGCGAGCCGTGGATTATTTCCGAGCAAACCGTAAGTTCCGCGAAAACGACGTTTAACTTGACCCTAAACAATGGAACATGTGCAACGGTTGTTCTGTCAAAAGAGGATAGTGGAATAAGAACCAAGATTGAATCAAGCGGCTTTAATACATGCAGCCTTTCAAATCCGCGGAGAATTGAACGAGCGATAAGGGTGACGTATTAAATTAATAAGTATTTAGTATTTAGTATCTCGTATTTTGTATAACTCTCCAATAATTTAATTTCATACGAGATACCAGATACTAAATACTAGATACATGTCTTCACCAATTTCTCAAAAAATCAAACAACGTGTAAAACAGTTACGGAAATCTATTGATCACTACCGCTATCTCTATCATGTGGAAGATAAAGAAGTGATTTCTGCAGCAGCACTTGATTCTTTGAAGCACGAACTTGCAAAATTGGAAGATAAATATCCAGCGTTAATCACTACGGATTCACCGACTCAACGCATCGCGGGAAAGCCGCTTCCGTCATTTCAAAAGATCAAACATGGCATTCATCAATGGTCTTTCAATGATGCGTTTTCTCAAGAAGATATTGAGCAATTTGATATAAGAGTGAAAAAAAATTTAACTGCTCATTTTGGCAGCGCTATTTCTCCTACATATACTAGCGAATTGAAGATTGATGGCTTAAAAATTGTTCTTACATACAAGAAAGGTTCCCTGGTAACTGCCGCTACGCGCGGAGATGGAAAAGTTGGAGAAGATGTTACGTCAAACGTGAAAACCATTGAATCAATTCCTTTACGACTACGAAAGGGTGTTGACGTCGTAGTAGAAGGGGAGATTTGGATGGGGAAGAAAGAGCTTGCGCGCATCAACAAAGAACGAAAGAAGAAAAATGAAGCTCAATTTGCCAACCCGCGTAATGCCGCGGCTGGCTCTATTAGACAACTTGATCCGAAAATTGCGGCTGGCAGGCATCTTGATAGTTTTATATACGACCTCTCTTTTTCCGAGGATACATTACCCAAAACACAATATGAGGAGTTGAAACTGCTTCAAAAACTTGGATTTAAAGTCAACAAGCATTTCGTTGTTTGTAAGAACATCAAAGAGATACTTTCTTTCTGGGAAACATGGAAAAGGCGAATAGAAAAAGAAGATTATTTATTTGACGGCATCGTGGTAAAGGTCAACGAAAGGGAATATCAAGATGTGTTGGGGTATACCGGAAAAGCGCCGCGTTTTGCGATTGCGTTTAAATTTCCCGCCGAGCAAGTAACAACTGTTGTTGAAGATATCGTGCTTCAAGTTGGAAGGACAGGTGTTTTGACTCCTGTTGCGCATTTGAAGCCAGTTTCCGTTGCAGGTTCAACAGTTTCCCGCGCGACACTGCATAATGAAGATGAAATAAAACGGCTTGACGTGCGCGTTGGTGACACGGTTATCATACAAAAAGCAGGAGATGTCATCCCTGATATTATCAGTGTGGTAAAAAATATGAGGACTAGCCGTGAAAAACCGTATCATTTTCCAAAACGTGTTTCGGAATGCGGCGGCGATGGTAGAGTAGAACGTATCCCAGGACAGGCCGCGTGGCGCTGTGTAAACAAAGACTCATTTAGCCAACAAGAGCGAAAATTTCACTATTTTGTTTCAAAAAAAGCTTTTAATATTGATGGATTGGGTCCACAAATCATCAATTTGTTTTTAGAAAAAGGTCTTGTCACATCTTTTGATGATATATTTACTCTTGAAAAGGGAGACATGTTAGAACTGCCTGGTTTCCAAGAAAAAGCAGTCAATAATTTATTGGAGTCTATAGAAAAAAGTAAAGAATTAACTCTTTCCCGATTTTTAATTTCTCTTTCTATCAATCAAGTAGGAGAGGAGACGGCTGAAGACATTGCAGAACAATTTGGTTCACTTAATCGCATTCAAGACGCGTCTTTAGATGATCTCCAGCAAGTAGAAGGAATAGGAGAAATTGTCGCGGAATCTGTTTATAAATGGTTTCGCGATGTTGGAAATAAAAAATTATTGGCGCGATTGCTATCACATATCACCGTATTGTCAGTAAAGAAAAAAACGACACAAAAACTCCCACTTCACGGGAAAATATTTGTATTAACTGGAACACTTTCGTCACTCTCTCGAGATAAAGCAAAAGTAAAAATCAAATCTTTAGGTGGTGACGTGTCTTCTTCTGTCTCCTCTAAAACTGATTATGTAGTTGTCGGCGAAAATCTTGGTTCAAATAAATATAATACTGCAAAAAAATTAGGTGTAAAAATTTCAGATGAGAAAGAGTTTTTGAAGATGATAAAAACATAAATTCCTATATTACTACTAAATTCTGCCATGGCAGAGTTTGGTAGTAAAATGAAAAAGCCACCCGAGGGCGGCTTAGATTTTTTAATGCGGTACACAAAACCATAGATTGATTTGAACGACTGCAATAACGGCTTTATAATGCTTCATTCCGTATCAACAACGCCACGACGAATCTGATCAAGTTCCATGGACTCAAACAATGCCTGAAAATTACCTTCGCCGAACCCCTCATTATCACGACGTTCAATAAGTTCAATAAAGATAGGTCCTAGCACGCACTCGGTAAAAATCTGCAACAGCAAGCCCTTACCCTCGGCAGGAGAACCATCAATCAGGATACCGTTTTTCTTGAGGGGCCCCAAGTCAACACCATGGCCAGGAAGCCGACCATCAACCAGTTCATAATAGGTATCAGGAGTTTCCAGAAATGCCACTCCACGGGTTCGTATTTGTTCCATGGATGAGACAATATTCATTGAAGACAGAGCAACATGCTGGACTCCTTCACCGTGATATTGATCC
>CEPV01090822.1_pt1 | contig 58388 bp, 46 predicted proteins | sample 530451 | NCBI WGS metagenome assembly CEPV01 (sample SAMEA2620097, study PRJEB7988) | marine metagenome | isolation source: saline water (ENVO:00002010), including
TCTGGTCTGTGAGGTGTGCAATTAAGTAAACTGTCCCCCGAATTACAAAGAATCAACCTTCTCTACTCAACCAGATACCACTATCAGCCCCAGACCTTTCACCTTCTTGAAGAAGCACCACCGTTCTCTGTGGCACTAAGGGTGGCGCCAGGAGAGAGGGGTCATTTCCAGGACCTTCCGGTCCGCGTTCGGGGAGGCAGGGATGCCGACGTAGAGCGTACAGGGATGTATTTACTGGGCCGCATGCGGAGCGCGTCCTGGGAATGACCCCTCTCTTCTGGCAACTGCTGCTAAAGCCTATTGGAAGAGCAATGCCCAAGAATCGCCACCTCCTGTCAGTCTGTTCTCGTCGGCGGCTATCTCAGACCGGCTCTCAGGCGAACCCCAATTAGCCCCGTTGCCGGACCGCCTCGTACAAGCATATTCCCGTCGCAACGGAAACATTCAGGCTGTCGAGGGAATCGTTTGACGCCCCAGTGCGTTGGGTCCCATTCATAGGAATGTAGACTATGGCATCACACTTTTCTCGGGTCAGGCGGCGTAGGCCCGATTTTTCGGAGCCCATGACGAGTGCTACCGGTCCGGTCAGGTCCATGTTTGTTATGGGCTCAGAAGCGTCGGCGGCGAGGCCGATGACCCATATGCCCCACTGTTTTAGCCACGTGAGGCAGCGGGCTAGATTAGTGACCTGAATGAACGGGACCATGTCAGCCGCGCCGCTGGCGGCTTTGATCGCGGCCGGGGTTAGGCCCACGGCACGGTCCTTGGGGGCGATTACGGCGTCTACGCCGAGAGCTGCGGAGCTTCTGAGACATGCGCCGAGGTTTTGTGGATCGGTCACGCCGTCCAGTACCAGCAGCAGCTTCTGTTGGCCGCTGTCTCTCAGTAGCTCCTCGAGAGAATCATCGCCTGTGGTAGCTTCAGGTTTGTACAAGAGGGCGATCCCCTGATGTACACCGGCGGTGAGCTGATCCAGGTGCGATCGGGACACTGACTCGACCGGTAGGTTTCGTTGCTCGGCCAGGCGATGGATCTTCTTTACTCGTGCAGAGCGCGAAGCAGGAGCTACCAGGAGTTTGACAGCCCCGCTGCTGTCGGCCTGCAGTCTCGAATGTACGGCGTGCACACCGTAGACGATCTCCAGGTCCTTCCCATCTGTGTCCGCAATCACGACCGCCGATCTCCCAGTCTCGTCTCGGAATGGCTAACTCGTTTCACCTTCTTCGGCGACGGCTCCTGCGACGACCTTTTCGTTCACCGTCTTTACGACCCTTGGCCTTGGCTCTGCGTCTACCGCCCGAGCCGCTGTGCGAGACCATTTCACAATCGATCTTGCGCTCATCCAGATTGACCTTCACCACCTGCACCTTCACGGGATCACCGATCCGGAACGTTTGACCACTTCGTTCGCCGGCAAGACATTGCCTGCCCGCATCGAAGTGGTAGTAGTCGGCAGACAACGTGCTGACGTGCACCAGCCCCTCTACATACACGTTAGAAAGTTCAACGAATAAGCCAAAGCCGGTCACGGCGGAAATTAGCCCATCGAAGACATCCCCGACGCGATCCTCAATGTATTCACACTTCAGCCAACCGATAACATCATACACGGCGTCATCGGCTCTTCGCTCCGTCATGGAACAGTGATCGCCAAACATCACCATCTCTTCCATTTCATAGGGATACTGTTGGCTGAACTTTTTGGATTCGGAGCCGAATCGCTGCACGTGGGCGGACGGCTTGCCGCTGGCAATCAACGCCTTTATGGCCCTGTGCGTAAGCAGATCCGGGTATCTCCTGATGGGGGAGGTAAAGTGCGCGTATTCTTCGTAATTCAGCCCAAAATGTCCCTTGTTGCTCGGTTGATAGACAGCTTGACTGAGGGACCTCAGCAGTGCGGTTTGAATGACGTGTGCATTTTTTCGCCCCTTTGCAGCAGCCAGCAGGGCTTGATAGTCGGAAGGCTGGGGTAGCTCATCCCCCGATAGCTTCAGGCCAAACTCCGCAAGGAACTCTTGCAGATTGGCGAGTCGATCAGCGCTGGGCCCTTCGTGAATTCGGTAGAGACCAACCAGTTCGTGCTTTGTCAGAAATCGGGAGGCACAGACATTTGCGCATAGCATGGATTCTTCGATGAGCTTATGCGCTTCATTTCTCTCGATCGGTTCGATACGATCTACCTTGCCCTGTTCGTTAAACAGGAGTTGCGTTTCGACAGAGTCGAAATCCAGCGCGCCTCTGTCCGCTCTGCGCTTTTTCAGCACCCCATACAGCGCGTACAGCTCATCCAGGTTTGGCAGCAGATGTTTGTGTTGCGCGCGCAGCTTCTTCTTCGTCTCACGTTTCTTGCCACTGCCCTCTTCAAGCAGACGACCGACCAGCGTATAGGTCAGGCGAGCTTTCGATCGTATTACGGCATCGTAGAACTGATAACCACTGACGTTGCCCCTTGCAGAAATCGTCATCTCACATACCAGGGCGAGTCGATCGACATCCGGTCTGAGGGAACACAAACCATTGGACAGTTTTTCGGGCAACATGGGAATGACTGTTCTAGGGAAGTAGACTGACGTTCCCCGATTGAACGCTTCACCATCGAGTGCTGTTCCGGGTAATACGTAGTGGGATACGTCCGCGATGGCGACGAACAAACGCCAGCCACCCGATGATTTCCTCTCGCAATACACTGCATCATCAAAATCCCTGGCATCTTCACCATCGATGGTGATGAATTGCAGTGCTCTCAGATCTTTGCGGTTCTTCTTGTCCGGGGAGGCAACGCGGTCTGCCATGTGATCGACTTGCCCCAGTACTTCATCGGGCCATTCAAAAGGAAGTCCATGGGATCTAACGGCAATCTCCACTTCCATTCCTGCTTGCAGATGATCCCCCAAGACTTCGGTCACTACTCCCATCGGTTTGTTGTGCTTTGACGGCTGCGAGGTGATCTCAACTACGACGATCTGACCTTGATCGGCTCCGGATTCACCGTCCGGCTGAATCAAAACGTCGTGAGTCAACTGTCGATTCATCGGTTCGACCATGGCGATCTGCTGCGACTTATAGAATCGTCCCACCAGGCTGTGGGTGTTGTGCTCCAGCACCTCGACCACCTCTCCTTCGGAACGACCACGAAAGCTCTTGCCACGTATTCTGGCTACCACACGATCACCGTGGAAGACGGTGCGCATCTGCCTGCTGTCAAGATAGAGATCGCTGGAGCCATCTTCCGGAAGCAGGAATCCATAGCCGTCCCGGTGGCCTGTGACCTTGCCGGTAATCAGATCCATCTTACTGACAAGCCCGTACACGTCCTTGCGATCCGCGACCAGCTGGCCATCACGGACCATGGCATTCAGTCTCTTTTGCAGTGCGGTTCGATCGACCTTGGATTCGATCGCCAACAGATTGCAGATGCGATTGAACGGCAGCGGTATGCCGGCATCCAAAATATGCCTCAATATGTACTTTCTGCTGGCAATCGGTTGCGCATATTTGGCCGCTTCCCGGTCAGCATGTGGGTCTTCATTCAATTCCAGTGCGTCCTCTTTCCGATCCAAGTCCAGTTGCCAATGTCAGTCTCCCTACGGATGCTGTCCTGTCAGCTCGAGCTGACCCGCGAACCGCATTTTAGCAGCCATTGGGCCGCAATATGGATTGCATTCGTGGCATTGACAGCCCCTGATAGCCCTAGTAACCTGCGCCTCCACTTGGCCGAGGTGGTGAAATTGGTAGACACGCTAGCTTCAGGTGCTAGTGGAGCGTAGCTCCGTGGAGGTTCAAGTCCTCTCCTCGGCACCATCAGCACGGACGCGTCACGTCACATACTGACAAAATTCATCACCACCTCAATATACAGTGCAAGACACGACCACAAAACGCCAATGTGATGCCACGCAGTCAAGCGGCCATTGTTCGGTCGCCAAGGCACACGAGGGACGAGACAGCCAGGGACACGGAATTGCGGGACGGCACACGAGCTGATACGGCATAATACTTGCTGCACCCAATAGTCTACCAGGCGGGGTACGAACGATGAAGAAAAACGACCAGCAGACAGGTTTCACCCTCATCGAACTCATGATAGTCGTGGCGATCATCGGCATCCTCGCCGCCGTTGCATTGCCGGCATATAACGACTACATCAAGACAGCCAACATGGCCCGTGTAAACGCTCACTATGAAGAGGCCAAGCGGCTGGCTGAAACCACCTACGTAAAGGGATATGTACAGACCACGCTCGGTCAGGCAGCGACTGTGCCGGACACTGTGGTGGCTTGGGTAGAGATCTTCGATCGAGGCAGTCGCAGCTTGGCTCCCGGTGGCGGCTCTGCCTTCGCCACAGGCGCAGGCGACGCCACCACAGGTCAGATTGGTGTGGCGGTCGCAGGCACCTTTGTTGGCGGAGATGCGTCGGTCACCATCACCCGTCCCGCCTATGCAGATCTATCCTTGAGTGCCAGGACGATCGTGGCAGCGAGTAACCAATAGCCAAAGATCGTTGACCCAGCGTCCGGATCTAAAGAAACGCATTATTGAGGACGATGGTGTCCTCTCTGTCTGCACCCGTCGAGACGATATCGATCGGTATTCCACAAACATCCTCGATTCTATCCAGATAGCTGCGTGCGTTCTCGGGCAGGTCCTCCAGCAGTCGCTTGCCGGTCGTTGGCTGCTTCCATCCCGGCAGGATTTCGTAGACCGGTTCGGGCTGTTCCGCAGCGGGGTCCTTGTAGTCGGTACAGATCGCCACCGACTCCAGCCCATCCAACACATCCACTTTGGTGATACAGAGCGCTGAAATGCTGTTGATCTGGATAACCCTTTTCAAGGCGACCGCATCAAACCATCCACACCTGCGTGGTCGTCCGGTGGTGGAGCCAAATTCGTTGCCCAGATTGGAAAGGTGGCTGCCGACCTGATCGAACAGTTCCGTCGGAAACGGCCCGGAACCGACCCGCGTCGTGTAGGCTTTGGTAATTCCCAGAATATAGTCCAGATGCAGCGGGCCAACGCCGCAGCCACTGGCGATAGTTCCCGCCGTGGTGTTGGATGAGGTGACATATGGATAGGTCCCCTGGTCGATATCGAGAAGTGATCCCTGGGCACCTTCAAATAGTATGTTTTCACCGTTCTCTCTGAGGCCCTGCAGGATGCCCACCACGTCACCCACCATCGGTCTGATCTGCTCGCCCAGGCGCAGCGTTTCATCCAGGGTTCGCTGAAAGTTCACACGGTCAGTCTGGAAATAGCTTTCCAGTATGAAATTTTGATAATCCATCACTTCTTCCAGTTTGAGCGCGAACTGCTCAGCGTCGAACAGGTCTCCCAATCGCACGCCGCGACGCGAAACCTTGTCCTCATAGGCCGGCCCTATGCCACGACCGGTGGTGCCTATCTTCTGATTGCCCTTCACCTTCTCTCTGACCTGATCCAACGCAACGTGATAGGGGAGAATCAGCGGGCATCCCGGACTAACCCGCAATCGGTCTCGGACCTTTACTCCTTTTGCCTCGAGTTCATCGATCTCCTCTACGAGCGCCGAGGGAGACAGCACCACGCCGTTGCCGATCAGACAACGCACGCCCTCGCGGAGGATGCCGGACGGGATAAGATGCAGGACCGTTTTTTCACCGTCGATCACCAGCGTGTGTCCCGCATTGTGGCCGCCCTGAAAACGGGCAACTGCGCTAGCTTGCTCGGTCAACAGGTCAACCACCTTGCCCTTGCCTTCGTCACCCCAGTGAGTGCCAATAACAACTACGTTCTTACCCATTTGAGTTCACTAGCCTCTAATTACACTGCCGAGTCCGGTCCAGCCGATCCTTTCGTCCACGACGGGCACGCACTAGTTGATGAGATAGAGCAGCCCAGTGCCAAGCAACATGCTGCTAAGTCCCATTATACGCATACTGCGGTCATCCACTTCGGACAATATTCTCACTGCATCACGCCATCTGCGCGGGTAAAGAAAGGGTATGATTCCTTCAATTACCAACATCAGGCAAAACGCGATTCCGAGTTCACGCCAGAACAATGAACTATCATCCTCCGTCCAAAAAAAACCGGGTTGCCCCGGTTCAATCCAGTGTACTGTTCCGCAATTAGGTGTCCTGTCCCGTGGTCAAACAGCCGTTACTTGGACCTACTGTAATCACTATTGTCCCTTGGATACAGAGCTGCTCTCATTCAGGTAGCGGAAAAAATCACTGTCCGGATCGATCAGCAGAATGTCGTTCTTGTTGGCAAAGGTTTTTCTGTACGCTAATAGACTACGATAAAACTTATAGAATTCCGGATCCTGATTGTATGCGTTGGCATAGGTCGCCGCTGCAACTGCATCACCTTCACCCCTGGTTTCCTCCGCTTGCCGATAGGCATCCGCTGCAATCTCTACCCGCTGCCGTTCAGCGTCAGCGCTGATACCTACGGCCAGTTCCTGGCCTTTGGCCCTATGCTCCCGAGCTTCGATATCACGCTCCGTGTTCATGCGGTTGTAGACCGACTGACTAACCTCCGGTGGCAGATCGATCCGCTTGACCCGGATATCGACGATTTCAACACCAAACTCTTCACGAGCGACGATATCCAGTTCTTCCTTTAGCTCCGTCATCAATTGGTCCCGTTCCCCGGAAACCACCTCGTGCATGCTGCGTTTACTGATCTGGTTTCGCAGTCCCGTGTTGATTCTCTGGGAGAGAAGCAATCTGGCCTGACGTTCATCTCCCGCCGTAGCCTCATAGAACCTTTCCGTCATGGCAATCCTGAATTTGGCAAAGGAATCGACTATGACCGCTTTTTTCTCCAGAGTCAGAAAGCGCTCAGCGGGCGCGTCCAGCGTCAGGACCCGCCGATCGAATTTCTTGACTTCGTTGATGAATGGCTTCTTCAGATGCGGTCCCGGCACAATGTCCTCTTGACCCACAACCGCGCCGAATTCCAACAACACGGCTCTTTCCAGCTCAGTCACGATGAAGAAGGAATTCCACAACATAACCACAATCCCGGCCGCAACCAACAGACCGACTAATCCTTTGGTAGACATTATCTTCGCTCCCTTCGTGGTGCAGTAGTCTGTCTCTGTCTGAGTAATCTCTCCACCCGATCGGCCAGATTACTGAGATCGCTGGTACCTACACCAGGGCCGCCGATGCTTTCAGATTGCTGAACAAGTTTATCGAGGGGAAGATAAAGCAGGTTATTGCCTCCCTTGGTATCGATCATCACCTTGGTGCTATTTGCCATGACCGATTCGATCGCATCCAGATAGAGTCTTTCTCTGGTCACCTCGGGTGCCAGTTTGTATTCAGTCAACAGTTTGGAGAATCGTTGTGCCTCACCGGACGCCTCGGATATAACTCGCTGCTTGTAGGCCTCTGCTTCTTCCAATTGCCGCTGCGCCTCACCTCGTGCTTCGGGAATGATCTGGTTCGCGTACGCGTCCGCTTCGTTCTTCACTCTGACCTCGTCCTCTCTGGCCTTGATTACATCGTCAAAGGCCGCCTTGACTTCATCCGGGGGGGCGGTTTCGTCAATATTGACTTGGGTCACCACGATGCCGGTGCCATACACATCCATATATCGTTGCACCCGTTCTTTAACAAGCACTTGTACTTCAGCCCTTCCCTCGGTTAATACATCATGCATCTCCGACCCGCCGACCACGTGTCGCAGTGCACTCTGGGTTGCCTGGTCCAGGCTTTCATCCGGATCTTTAACCCTCAGCCAAAATTGCGCAGGATTACCGATGACGTACTGGATCGACAGCTTCACCTTAACGATGTTCTCATCCTCGGTGAGCATTTCCGCTTCGTGGGAACGGGACCTTACGTTGGTCACGTTGACCAAGCGCATCTCTTCGATCAACGGCCAATAGTGGCTGAGACCAGGCTCGATGATCTCATCCTTGAGCTTGCCAAGTCGCAACTCCACACCCAGTTCCTGCTGATCGACCGTATAGACGCCCGCCAGCAGGTATATGATCGCCACAACGAGAAAGACCAGCCCCAACACGCCGCGACTCAGACTGAACTGCTGCCCACCAGATGACCCACCTGATCCGCCAAACAGGCCCTTCAGGCTGTTCTGCAACTTGCGCGCGAATTCATCCAGGTCGGGTGGCCCCTGATTACCGCCCTGGTTATTCCAGGGATCTCTATTTCCTTTATTGTCGCCAGGCTCATTCCAAGCCATATCCTTCTCCAATGATCACAATTGCTGCTGATTCTATGTACCCACCAGCAGGGCTGCAAGGAATAGTTGCTCAAAAAGCAGACAGGAATTCCGCGCTCTGTTGACTTTCACAATACGTCGATCGGACCCGGCCTGACACGTGGATCAATGCAGGCCTGGATGCCCGGTTTCTTGGGTACGCTGATCGGCCTTTTTCAGCACCATGCGCAGTTTAGTCTCTTCCAGCCTGACCATCAGCTCCAGCAAACCGTCATCGTTGACCCGTTCGCTGGTGACGGCTCCCGAGGCATATAGGTCGGCTCTGAGCTGGCCCTGGGAAGGTTGCAGCGTCACCACGGTCTCGACCATACCAGCGCTGAAAATCTCCTTGATGCATTCGATCAGCAACTCCAATCCCCTCCCTTTTCTGGAAGAGATCCAAACACGCCAGGGGATCCCACGCGCGTCTCGGTCGACGCGAGGCTCTTCACCGGTAAGGTCTATCTTGTTGTAGACAACCAGTTGGCCCACTTCGTGGGCACCAATCTCTCTGAGCACTTCGTTGACCTGATGCTGGTTGGCAGCTTTCTCCTCGGTCGATGCGTCTACCAGATGCAGCAACAGCGACGAGGTCTTCACCTCCTCCAAGGTCGCCCGGAAAGCATCGATCAATGTATGAGGAAGATGGCGTATAAAACCTACCGTGTCTGCCAGTATGACGTCACCAACTTCCGGTACCGCAAGTTTCCGCAGCGTGGGGTCGAGGGTCGCGAACAGTTTGTCCTCTTCATCGACGTCACTGTGGCATAGTTTGTTGAACAGGGTGGACTTACCCGCATTGGTATAGCCCACTAGTGACACTGTTTTGATATCTGCCTTTGAACGGGCACGGCGGCTCTGCTTTCTCTGCCGGCGCACTTTTTCAAGGCGCTTGTTAACTCCCTTGATACGCTGGCGAAGCAATCGTTGGTCCGTTTCCAATTGGGTCTCGCCGGTTCCTGCAAGACCGATGGCTGCGCCCTGACCTCGACCGGCTCCTCCCCTTTGCCGATCCAGGTGAGTCCAGCCTCTAACCAGGCGTGTTGAAAGGTGTTTCAGCAATGCCAACTCGGTCTGGAGTTTCCCTTCATGTGTCCTGGCTCGCTGCGCGAAGATATCCAAGATCAGACCGGTTCGGGTCATGATTCTGCTGCGCAGTTCACGTTCCAGGTTTCTCTCCTGAGTGGGCGTCAGGTCATGGTCGAAAAGTATCAGTTTGGCGCCGACAGATTCTGCGGCTTGCTTGATCTCGGTCACTTTGCCGCTGCCAACGAAGGTTTTTGAATCCGGCCTGGTTCGTTTTCCGCCTATACAGGCAACGGGATTCAGCCCTGCAGAAACCGCCAGTTCGCGGAATTCTTCAACTCTCTCCCCCTCGAGTGTTTGAAAATCAATATGAACCAGGAGCGCAATTTCATCTCCCGCTGGTCTGTCAAAGAACAAGGGGGCGCCTCAGCAGACCGTCTCGCCAAGGTGCGCTACAGGCCGAATCATTCGGCTTCCTCCGCACTGTCCTCTGCTCCCGCCGGGGTTGGCATCTTGATATTGCGCGACGGCACCACAGTGGAGATGGCGTGCTTGTAGATCATCTGGCTGACTGAATTGCGTAACAGGATCACGAACTGATCGAACGACTCAATCTGACCCTGCAGTTTTATGCCGCTGACAAGGTAGATCGCGACCGGAATGCGATCCTTCCTCAATGCATTCAAAAAAGGGTCTTGTAGGGAATGCCCCTTTGACATAATAGTCTCCTTACATAAACCAGTTTGGCTGGCATTAGCTAGAATTAAGAATGTGAACCTGGTTCTATAGGGTTCCGAACAGGCTCCGTGTCGGACCCGCACCGGTTCATATAAGCCCAAGAAATCCGCTGCTACTCTACCCCCGATTCCACTACGTCTAATATGAAGTGAATCCTCAGTATTTTCAAGACCTCATCGATAAGGTTGTCGCAATCACTGCTTACGCCGTGCAGATCAGGCCAACTTCGTAGCCAGGTAAGCTGACGCTTGGCTAGCTGCCGCGTGGCGGTCATGCCTTGAGCCACCATCTGTTGATAAGTCAGTTGGCCATCCAGATACTGCCAGATCTGTCGATAGCCAACCGCTTTCATCGACGGTAAGTCTGACGACAGACTCCCTCTCTCATAAAGCTCGGTGACCTCTTCGACCAAGCCATCGGCAAGCATCTGCAGGTATCGTTCCTCTATCCTGTGAAACAGCGCGGATCTTTGTGCCGGTAGGATGGCAATCTGGCACAGTCTGTAAGGCAGCAGCGTGGACGCAACTTGCTCCTGCCGATGTTCGGTCAAGGTCCTGCCGGACACTTCGTATACTTCCAGGGCACGCTGCAGTCGCTGCGGATCGTTGTGGTGAATTCGGCTTGCGGAAGCAGGGTCCACCTCCTGTAGCTTCCTGTGCACAGCTTGCCAGCCCTTCTCCGCAGCCAGTCGCGCGATCCGTTTCCGCACCTTCGGATCTGCCGAAGGCAGATCCGCCAGACCCTCCCTGAGTGCCTTGAAGTACATCATGGTACCGCCCACCAGCAGCGGAATACGTTTCCTGGCGACGATGTCCGCCATCAAGGGTAGGGCATCGGAACGGAAATCAGCCGCCGAATAGGGCGCGTCCGGCTCTCTGATGTTCACCAGGTGCTGGGGGATCTGCTGCAGCGATCTTGCATCGGGTTTGGCAGTACCGATATCCATACCGCGGTACACCTGCGTGGAGTCGACGCTGATGATTTCAAAGGGAAAGCGCCGGGCCAACTCGACGGCGATATCGGTCTTGCCCGACGCTGTCGGCCCCATCAGAAAGACAACGGCAGGTAGGTTCTGCTCGTCTACCGGGCGTGTTCGCTCATCCAACATAAACAAACAAAGTCCAAACTTTCAACAGCTGGTGGGACTGGTGTGCTGTAGGGCTAACGTCCCCTCAGGAACAGGGCGTCCAACTCCGCCAGGCTTTGCAGCGTCCAGGTAGGTCTGCCGTGGTTGCACTGGCCACTTCTCTCGGTCGTTTCCACTGCGCGCAGCAGGGCATTCATCTCGGCGATTGTCAGCGGCCGATTGGCCCGCAACGAACCGTGGCAGGCCATGGTTGAAAGGAGTTCATCTCGATGCTGCTCCACCCTCTCACTGCTGCCATATTCGACGATATCAGCCAACACATCTCTAACGAGCTGTTCGATGTCGACATCCTTCAGAATCGCCGGTATCTTCCGAATCGCGATGGATTCTGTGCCGATTCTGTGCAGCTCAAATCCCAACAGGGCGAAGGATTCAGTCTGCTCGGCTGCACAGTCCGCATCCCGCTCGCTCACCTGCATGGTGATCGGTACCAGCAGCGGCTGAGATGTGATGCCGTCCGAGTCACAGGCTGACTTCATCCTTTCATAGGTGATGCGCTCATGGGCCGCATGCATGTCAACAATCACCAGGCCCTGTTCGTTTTCAGCGAGTATGAAGGTGCCGTGTAGCTGAGCGATCGCATACCCCAAGGAGGGAATCTCTTCTCCGTCCATGGCGGGGGCATCCGTGGATGTGCGCTCACCTTCCCCATGCAGGGCAGCATAACTCGTCAGCTGCTCGCGAATGTGACCACGATCGGGCCGTCCGGCAAACGTGATAGGTGTCTGCTGCAAAGACCCAGGAGTGTTAAGCGTTGCAGACGCCGCATCGTCATGGGAAGCATAGTGCTGTGCCGCACCGGCTAAATGGTCACTCGGGGTGACTTCAGCCAGCGCCTGACGGATGGCGCTATGGATAAAGTCATGCACCGTGCGCTGATCTCTGAACCGAACTTCCTGTTTTGTGGGATGTACGTTGACATCCACCTGCAGAGGATCCAGATCGAGAAACAGGGCGAAGACAGGTTGACGCCCCTGATAGATCACATCTCTGTACGCTTGTCTGATCGCATGGGAGATCAGCTTGTCCCGTATGATTCTGCCATTCACATAGAAGTACTGGTAGTCAGTCTGACTTCTGGTGAAAGTCGGCAAGCCGATCCAACCAGACAGACTGACACCGTTGCGATCGTCGTCAACGTAGATGGAGTTTTCGACAAACGTAGATCCAAATACAGCGGCGACACGACGCTGCTGATCCTCTGGGCTGTGTGCAGCCGGATAGCTACGTACCGACTTGCCGTTGTGCGTCAGGTTGAAGCCCACCTTGAAGAAACTCAACGAAAACTTCTTTATCACATCTTCTATGCGTTGGTATTCCGTTCTCTGCGTGCGCAGGAATTTCCTGCGACCCGGTGTATTGAAGAACAGATCGCGAACTGCAACGGTTGTGCCCATCGGCTGCGGTACAGGCGTTGCTTCAGATCTGATGGCAGTGCCCTCGGCTTCGATCTCCCAGCCAAGGCGCTCCTTATCACTGTCGTTGGAACTCAACGTCAACCGCGCGACCGAGGCCATGCTGGCCAGTGCTTCGCCTCTAAAGCCGAGGGTTGCGATGTTGTCCAGATCCTCAATACTGGCAATCTTGCTGGTTGCATGCCTGCACAGTGTCAAACGCAGGTCGGCTGCGGCGATACCGAGACCGTTGTCGCGCACCTTTATCAGCTTGATTCCACCGTTTTCTATTTCTATATCGATTCGATCACTTTCTGCATCGAGACTATTTTCGAGCAGTTCCTTGACCACCGCGGCGGGACGCTCGATCACTTCACCGGCGGCAATCTGATTCGACAGACGCTCGCTAAGCTGTTTTATTCTTGCCATATGTGAGGTCCAAATTTAACTACAGGCCATACGTAATGGGCTCGTTAGGTGGTCGGTATCTGCAGCACCTGACCGATGCGGATGACGTCATTTCTGAGCCGGTTTATCTTGCGCAGTCTGTCGGCACTCACCCGGTATTTCTGCGCGATGGCGGATAGGGTATCACCCCGCACGATGGTGTATCTGACCAAGCGGTTCTTTCCCTGTTTCTTCCACGCCAGAAACGATCCTGGTGGGGAGTTGTTCTCCATATAGATCTTAACGCCTTCGTAGATCGCCTTAGCCAGCCTTTTCTGGTGCTTCTTGGTCTTCAGTGCAGCGGCGTCGTCGGGATTCGAAATGTAACCGGTCTCGATGAGAATCGATGGTATGTCCGGACGCTTGAGAACCGCAAAGGCGGCTTGTTCAACGCCCTTCTTGTGCAGCCTGGTGACATTGCGCATTGATTTCAGTATCTCCGATCCCACTTCCAGGCTCGCGTTCAGACTGGCCGTCATGGCGAGATCCAGCAAGACACCGGCCAACAGGTCGTCCTTATCGTCCAGGCTGACGCTGTCAACGCCACCGATCAGGTCAGCCCGATTTTCTCTCTCAGCCAAATACTCCGCTTGTTCGCTGGATGCTCCCTTCTGGGAGATGGCATATACAGAAGCGCCACTCGCTTCAGCCGTCTTGAACGCATCGGCGTGTATGGAAATAAACAGATCCGCTTCGTTGCGTCGTGCGATTGTGGTCCGCTTCCTGAGCCCAACGTAATAGTCCTCACTGCGGATCATCACGGTCTTGTAGCCCGGCTCTTTTTCCAGCAGCTTCTGCAGCTGACGCGCAATAGCCAGCACAATATCCTTCTCGAACACTTTGCCATGACCAACTGCCCCCGGGTCGTCTCCACCGTGGCCCGCGTCGATAGCGATGATGACATCTTTCATCTGTTGGGATATTCGATCTGCCTGCCGAACCGTCGTTACCAGCTTGTCCCGGCCATAGAGATCTATGACCAACCGATCACCGTACTGCAGTATTGGCTTGAGCACGAAGCTCCTCGGCTTGATCTTGGCTGTCAGATCCAATACGACACGCAGGTCCTGCCGGTTCCTGACGGCACTACGCAGATTACTGACGGGCGTCCCGGCAAGGTCCAGTTCAGCCAGAGACGCATTCAGCCGGGCGTTTTGGATGTCGATGACCAATCGCAACGGATCGTTGAGGATGAATACGCTGTGATCCACGAAGCCACCCAGGTCAAAGACGAGCCGGGTCCTCTCGGGGGATGGGCGGATTCGAACACTGTCGATCGCGACCTGTTGGGCATTCGGTACTGCGGCAGTCGCAGCGATGGGGGGGTAGAAGAGGACTGACATCAGCGCCAGAAGGTAAGTGCCTTTCCCAGCCAGTCTGTAGATCATGGACTCAGTTTGCTGCCACTCAGATTCCTGGACATCTCTTCTCCCAGAGAAGAATCGCTGCGCCACGTCAATAGACGTCCCGTGTCCGTCACCTCCAGTCGTATCCACAAATCATCTGTGGGCAGATATCCAACTCCCTTTTCGGGCCATTCTACTAAACACAAGCCACCAATAGAAAAATAATCGTCAATTCCAACGTATTCTAGCTCTTTTGCATCGCCGAGGCGGTACAGATCGATGTGATAGACGCGCAGGGCTCCCAATTCATAAGGCTCCACCAGCGTGAAAGTCGGACTTTTTACCGCACCCGTGTGTCCCAATCCACGCAATATTCCCCGACATAGGGTCGTTTTCCCGGCGCCCAGATCGCCTTCGAGATAGATGACCGCTTGACTCCCAATAGCTTCCGCCAAGCGGCGGCCACAATTCAGCGTAGCGGCCTCATCGGGCAAGTGGATGCTTGTTGCAGCCGTCACGTGCCTCACTGATGGGTTGACCAGCTATGCAGATGAGGGCGCTGGCCACTCTCCTCGGTGTGGCCTGGCGTGATCTCTTGGGAATTCACCAAGCGCCTTAGCTCGGGCATTAGATCGGTTGCCAGGATGCCCCTTTCGCCTCGCTCTGCGGCAATAAGGTCAGCCGCTCGTGAATGCAGGCAAACTCCCAGTTTTGCCGCCTGGGAGAGCGACAGCCCCTGGGCCAGTAACCCACCGATGACCCCACTCAACACGTCACCCATGCCGGCAACAGCCATACCAGGGTTGCCATAGGGACACAGGCTTGTCTCTGCAGGGTCCCGCAACAGCGTGCCTGCCCCCTTCAGCAGCACCATACCACCGTATTTCCCCTGCAGATCGACGACCGCTTGGTAGCGATCGTGCTGAATTTCCATCGTCTGACAGCCGAGAAGTCGGGCGGCTTCCCCCGGGTGAGGAGTCATGATCCAGTCCTGCCGATTCATCGGCTCTCGCGCGGCGATCAGGTTCAAGGCATCGGCGTCCACAACCAGGGGCAGATCGGTAGCCAGGATCAGTTGCAGCATCTGCGCGGACCAGGCTGAACGACCGAGGCCGGGCCCAACCACGATGCAAGTAAATCGATCCATCAGCGGCTCCAATTGCTGTCTGGAATCCACGCCATGCACCATCACCTCAGGTCGTCTGGCGATCAGCGGTGCAACGTGCTCCGGACGGGTCACCACGGTAACCAGACCGGCTCCCACCCGTGCTGCAGCTTCGGAAGCCATGGAGACGGCGCCCGCCATACCATGGTCTCCACCCATCACCAGCAGGTGGCCGTGCTGGCCCTTGTGAGCATTTCGATTGCGTCTCGGCAAGTGACCCAACTGCGTTGCCAATTGCAGCCGGCAGGCTGATGGTTGCACATGGGTATACACCTCAGCAGGAACAGCCAGGTCCTCGAACAGCAACTGCCCCGTCATTTCGGGGCCAAAGTGGGTCATCAGGCCCTGTTTGCAGCCGATAAACGTTACCGTTACATCCGCTCGGACACACGCACCCAAGACACCGCCCGTGTCCGCATCCAGCCCGGAAGGTACATCCACCGCCAAAACACCTTTGCCGGACGCGTTTATGCACTCGATGGCAGAGCGAAAGTCATCACGAACAGGCCCCGTCAGGCCCGTACCCAGCAGGGCATCTACCACGACTTCTCCCTCGGCCAAGGTCCCATCCGAAAAGCGTTGCAGCGACAGCTCGAATTGCATCGCCCACCGGTACGCTCTCAGGGCGTCCCCCTGCAGCTTGTCAGGAGAACGCAGCCAGATTACCTGCACCTTCAGACCACGCTGAGCGGCGAGCCCTGCGATGACATAGCCATCGCCAGCGTTGTTTCCGCCGCCACAGAATAGGGTCAGCTCCCGAATACCCGGCCAGCTTTCGAGCAGCCGGTCAAAGCAGGCTCTTCCTGCCCGCCTCATCAGTGTGATGCCCGGGATGCCGTAGTCCTCTATGGCAACCCGATCCAGTTCACGGACCTCGGCCGCTGTATACAGTGACTGCGACTGGTTTTCTTGCTCTGTCATATAGGTGGATCAGTCCTTGGGATTGGGGCCTAGATTATAGGATACCCCGTGGGGCTAGTGCGATTTGAAAAAGGTGCAAGCGTTGCCGCCGGGCCATGGCCCCGCGATCCATTTTAGGCTAAATTTCTCCAATCCAGCGGGAGTTCCCATGCCAGCACCCAAATCAGCTGAATCCACCGACTTCGAGGTGCTTGCCTCGGATATCAAGCGCTGGGGACGCGAGCTGGGTTTTCAGCACATCGGCATCAGCAGGATGGAGCTTGGTGAACATCCAAGTTACCTGACCGATTGGCTGGCCAGGGGATACCAGGGAGAGATGAGTTACCTGAGTCGCCGGCGCGTCAACAGAAGCCACCCGGCTGAACTGATTCCCGGGACACTCAGCGTGATCACGGCCCGCATGAATTATCTGCCCAGCGACACGAAGCGGTTGGCCACGCTGTCCAATCCGCGCAAAGCGTACATTTCCAGATACGCGCTGGGTCGGGACTACCACAAGGTGATACGCAAGAGGCTGGTCAAGCTGGTGCAGAAGATTCAGGCAGCAACCGATGAGCGGACCGATCGGCGACCGTTCTCGTTTCGGGCATTCTCCGACAGTGCCCCGGTACTCGAAAAAGCACTGGCACAGTCGGCCGGTCTCGGATGGATCGGCAAGAACACGCTGCTGATCGACAGACAGGTGGGATCCTGGTTCTTCCTCGGCGAGATCTTTACGGATCTGACCCTGCCCGCAGATGCAGGCAGCCCTGAGAATCACTGTGGGTCATGCCGCGCGTGCCTCGACCGATGCCCAACGGGGGCGCTGGTGGGGGCCTATCAGTTGGATGCACGCCGATGCATCTCCTACCTGACGATCGAACTGAAGGGTCCAATTCCACTGCACCTGCGTCCGCTCGTGGGCAATCGGGTATTTGGCTGTGATGATTGTCAGCTGACCTGCCCGTGGAATCGATTCGAGCAGAGAACGGCGGAAGGTGACTTCGCGCCCCGCCATCGGTTGGATGCAGCAGACCTCATCGAACTGTTGGCGTGGACACAGGAGCAGTACCTGACCAACACCGCCGGTTCTCCCATTCGTCGCGCAGGCTACCAGGGTTGGCTACGCAACATAGCTGTCGCCATGGGAAATGCGCCTGCTGATGCAGCCATCGTAAAGGGTCTGAGGAGCCGGCTGCAGTACCCATCCCAGATGGTGGTGGAGCACGTCAAATGGGCACTCGCGAGGCAAGAGAGCGACCGAACGAGTGCATGATGGGCTGTCAGCTATTTCGCCAAGGCTCCCGGTCAACCTTGCGTGATATTGAAGAAATGGTCTCTGTAGTAGCGTAACTCGTCGATGGAATCTTTGACGTCATCCAGCGCCTTGTGGCTGCTCTGCTTCTCGACACCCGCATACAGATCGGGCCGCCATCTGCGTATCAGCTCCTTTACGGTGCTCACATCCAGATTTCTGTAGTGCAGAAAACTGTCCAGTTTCGGCGTGTAGCGAACCATAAAGCGTCTGTCCTGGCCGATGCTGTTGCCACAAAGGGGCGAGGCGCCTTCATCGACATGCTGGCGCAGGAATTCCAGCGTTTGCCGTTCCGCTTCAGACTCGGTTATCTTACTTACCTTTACCCTTTGCACCAGGCCGTTGTCGTTGTGGTGTTGGGTATTCCACTCATCCATCCCGGCAAGCAACGCGTCGTCCTGGTGAACCGCTATTACCGGACCTTCAGCGATGATATCGAGATTCGAATCGGTGACCACTGTGGCGATTTCCAGAATGCGATCGACCTCCGGATCCAAACCGGTCATCTCCATGTCGAGCCAGACGAGGTTTTCAGGACGAGACACTTGAAGCCACCAATCGAGCCACTCAAAACCACCACGGCGAAAGCACCACGGCGGGCAGTAACTTTCAATTTATAGTATATCTATTCCATCGGGATATTACAGCTAGCCCACTGCTGGCCTTGGATCCTGACACTCAAGAAGTGATCAAGTACAATTCAAGTCATTCACCTGTGGACGAGTTCGATCAATGCTTGCACCGATCGTAGAACCTGAAGAGCTGCAAAGCGAACTGTCGAACAGTCGTCTGTTGCTCGTAGATCTGTGCCAGGAGGAAACCTATTCGAGGTCCCACTTGCCCGGTGCAATTCACGTCAGCCCCCGGGAACTCATTGGTGGGGTCAAGCCTGCAACCGGCAAACTTCCCGACAGGCAAAGGCTGTCGGACCTTTTCTCACGCATCGGATTGCGATCGGATCAACACCTGGTTGCCTACGATGACGAAGGCGGTGGCTGGGCGGGCCGCTTTCTCTGGACCCTCGACGTTATAGGCCATGCGGCCCACTCCTATCTGAACGGGGGGTTGATCGCCTGGACGGAAGAGAAGAGACCGCTTGAAAGCCAGCCCAACCAACCCACTGCCGCAATGGTGTCGGTCTCTATCAACCGGCAGCCGATCGTTGATAAAGAGTACCTACTTTCGCATCTCGACGATCCTGGGGTGGTGATTTGGGATGCACGTTCAGCGTCGGAATTCAACGGCAGTAAAGTGCAGGCGGCGCGAGGGGGCCACATTCCAGGTGCGGTCAATCTCGATTGGCTGGATACCATGGACAGGAACCGCGGCCTGCGCATCAGATCGGATATCGAAAAGATCCTCATCGACCATGGCATCAGTAGGGATAAAGAGGTCATTACTCATTGTCAGACACACCATCGTTCCAGTCTGACCTACCTGATCGGCAAGTCGTTAGGCTACCGGATCAAGGCGTATGATGGTTCGTGGTCGGAGTGGGGCAATGATCCTCACACCCCCATCGACGTGTAAGACCTTATGAGGTCCATGCATCTCCTTTTGCAGAAGCTGACTCCGCACCACCTGCTGGCCAGATCAACCGGTGCCTTGGCCGACTGTAACTGGAGGTGGCTTAAGAACCTGCTCATCAAACTATTCATCAGGTCTTTCGGGGTGGATATGTCGGAAGCAGCCAACCCCGATCCGAATGCCTATGCAAACTTCAACGATTTCTTCACCAGACCTTTGAGATCGGGCGCACGATCCATCGATGCCGGTGCAAACACGGTCGTCTCTCCGGTGGACGGAGCGATCAGTCAGATCGGCAGCGCTGACGACAGCAGTCTCTTGCAGGCAAAGAACCTGTACTATTCGCTGCACGCGCTTCTGGGTGAATCCCGCGCGAGGAGCGATCGCTTTCGCAACGGTAAGTTCATCACCATCTACCTGTCTCCCCGCGATTACCACAGAATCCATGCTCCACTGGCAGGCAGACTGGTGGAGTCGATCTACCTGCCCGGAACGCTCTTTGCCGTCGATCCCTACACGGTGCACAACCTGCCCAACATTTTCTTGCGCAATGAGCGGCTGGTCACCGTGTTTGAAACGGCCTTTGGCAGCATGGCATTAGTGATGGTGGGCGCAATGATCGTTGCCGGTATTCAAAGTGTCTGGCGCGGCGGATGCTATCCCCCCGGCCGAGTGACGACCGACACCGTCGGCGCTTCGATGCAGCTTGAGAAAGGCGCTGAGCTGGGCCGATTCCAACTTGGCTCTACGGTTATCCTCCTCTTCAGCCCGGGTTCCCTCAGCTGGTCCGACAACCTAGCTGCAGGCCAGTCGATAAGGATGGGTCAGAGCATTGCCTCGCTGCAGGACTGAATCAGGCGCGCTCGGATGGAAAGGTCAACACCTCTTGAATGCTGCCCGCTCCAGTCACTACCATCAGCAGTCGATCCACACCCACGGCAACGCCCGCGCAGTCCGGCAGCCCGCAGGCCATGGCCGCCAACAGTCTTTCATCCACCGGTATGGTTGCTTTCTTGAGGAGCTGCCGCTGACGGTTGTCCAGTTCGAATCTGTGTCGCAGTTCAACCGCGTCGGTGAGTTCGAGGTAGCCGTTGGCTAACTCCATGCCCTCGATGAACAGTTCGAATCGCTTGGCGACCCGATGGCCTTCGCCGTCCTTGCCAACTCGAGCCAGGGCGCACTGGCAGGCGGGATAGTCGTACAGGAAGGTGGGTTCCGACAGTTCGGCCTCCACCAGGTGAGACGCCAGCAAGTCGAGACAGCTACTGCGCGTCGCCAGGGCACTGTCGGTCATGATCACCTCCCTTGCGACGCCCGCCTCGGATTGGGCTACTGCAAGCAACTCATCCAACGATGCCGTGTGTGGATTTAGGCCGGTGCTCTTGTGAAACGCGCTGGCATAGGGAACCCTCCTGATCTCCTCATGAACCTGGTGCCCGCTGCCGATGCATGCTTGGACCAGTGTTTGCACTTCGTCCATGAGCTCTGCAAGATCGAAACCCGGCTGGTACCATTCCAGCAGCGTGAATTCGACATTGTGCCTTCGCCCCGATTCACCAGCACGGAATGCCTTGCAGATCTGGTAGATGGCTGCTGGCTCGGCTGCCAACATACGTTTCATGGCGAACTCGGGTGAGGTCTGCAGATAGCGGTCTGATTGCCCGGCGAGCAGGCAACTCTCAAGATTCGGATCGGTGGCACTGCTGCTACCCAGCAGAGGGGTTTCAACTTCGATGACGTCTCGAGCAGCAAAGAACGACCGTATGGCGGCAAGGAGCGCTGCTCGCGATTGAGTCATCTCAAGATCAGCTTGCGGCTGCCAGCAGATCGGCTCGCTCTTGTCGGACAATCGTGCCCCCAGGCCGCTAAAGCGGGTGACCGTCAGGACTTAACCCTGTTCTGGTATTCGCCGGTGCGGGTATCCACCCGAACCACTTCGCCAATATTAACGAACAGCGGCACTTTCACGACCGCTCCGGTACTGAGCGTAGCCGGTTTGGTTCCGCCGCTGGCCGTATCGCCCTTCAGGCCAGGATCGGTATCGACCACTGCCAGCTCGACAAAGTTGGCCGGCATGACTGCTATGGGCACGTCATTCCATAGCGTGACACTGTATCTGTCCTGCTCTTTCAGCCACTGCTCAGCCTCGGCGACTGCGGCTTTGTCAGCCGCCAACTGTTCGTAACTGTCATCGGTCTTCATGAAATACCAATGTTCACCATCGTTGTAGAGGAACTCCATCTCCAGTTCCATAACATCGGCTGCTTCAATCGATTCACCGGATTTGAAGGTACGCTCCCAAACGCGACCGGTCTTGAGGTTCCTCAATCTGACCCGATTGAATGCCTGCCCCTTGCCCGGCTTGACAAACTCGTTCTCCAGAATCGAACACGGATCACCCTCCAGCATTACCTTGAGACCGGCTCTGAATTCACTGGTAGAATAAGTTGCCATGCGCGCCTCATAGCTGTAGCTAAAATTCAATGATACCTCTATCCGATACGGGTTGGCAGGTCCAATCCTGGCAGGAGATTCTGGCAGACTCTGTCACCACCGTGGCAGAGCTCACCAAGCTGCTGGATATCGAAGGAGTGCCTCTCAATGCAGAGGTCGATCCAGCGTTCCCGCTGTTCGCGCCACGCCCCTACCTTGCCAGGATCGAGCAACGCAATGGTGACGATCCGCTTCTCCTGCAGATCCTGCCAACAAACCTGGAACGCGCCGTACAACCAGGATTTTCCTTGGACCCACTCGACGAGCGAGCGACGACTTTGGATAGCGGCCTGATGAGCAAGTATCGTGGCAGAGTTCTGATCCTCGCAGCAGGCACTTGTGCCATAAACTGCAGATTCTGCTTCCGGCGTCACTTCCCTTACGATGAACACAAGCCCTCGAAGCAAGACTGGCAAGCCATATTCGCGTTCATCGAGGGGGATGAATCAATCCATGAGGTCATTCTGAGCGGTGGCGACCCGCTGGTCATAAACGATCAGCGGCTTGCTTGGGTTGCCCAACGACTTGCAGCAATCAGGCACCTCAAGAGACTCAGAATTCACACCCGACTACCGATCGCAATTCCGCAACGGGTGTGCGATTCGTTGCTGCAATGGATGGCGGCCACGACGCTACAAACAGTCCTGGTCACTCACTGCAACCATCCCCGGGAGCTCGACGATCTGGTTCTGAGTTCACTGCTGCGCTTGCGGCAATGTGGTGTTACCTTATTGAATCAAAGCGTTCTGCTGAAAGGAATTAACGACGACGCTGATGTGATCGTTTCGCTCAGCGAACGGCTGTTTGAGGCCGGGGTTCATCCATACTATCTGCACCTGTTGGACAGGGTACAAGGCGCCGGCCACTTCTGGCTAAGTGACGAGGAAGCGCAGCGGATCTATCACGAGGCGGTCGCCAGACTGCCTGGATATCTGCTTCCGAGGCTGGTCAGGGAAGTCCCGGGCGCCCGCGCCAAAATGCCCGCTGACGGTTTCATGATATAGTATGTGCCTCCTTCCTCTTCGTGAAAGCTAGATGGCCGCCAAGGAACCAGTCAGGCTTCTGATCCTCGACAGCTCTCAAAACAGTGCAGAAGAGAGCATCGTCTTGCTGCGCAATGCCGGCAAGGCAACGCGCGCCCATCAAGTAGAATCGGAGCCGGAGTTGATCGCCGCATTGAAAGAGCAGACGTGGGACCTGTGTCTTGCCAATGCCACCGTTAACGACCTGACCGCCGAAAAGGCAATCCAGTTGATCAAGAAGATGGAGAAGGATATCCCGTTCATCCTCCTTGCCGAAGACAATGACCTGCAATCCATAACCGATGGATTATTGATGGGTGCAGACGATGTTGCGCTGGATGATGACAAGAGACTGGCGCTCATCATTGACCGCGAACTTACCAACCTGGAGAACCGGCGTAGCAGAAGAAGAGCGCAGGTGACGCTACGGGAAACAGAGCGTCGCTGTCAGTTACTGTTGGATAGTTCGATGGTTGCTATCGCTTACGTCCACGAAGGGATGCACATCTACGCCAATCAATCCTATCTGACTCTGTTTGGATTCGATGAGATGGAAGATCTGGAGGGCGTGCCAGTCATCGATCTGGTGGCGGAAGAAGATCAGGACCAGTTTAAGGCTCTGCTGCGATCATTTGAGGACGATGCAGTGGAGGAGGAGGAGCTGACTTGTGTCGACTGTGAGGGTTCACGACTGATGACGCACATTTCGCTGTCATCTGCGAATTATGATGATGAACTCTGCACGCAGGTTATCTTCAGAAGCGTAACCGAAGACAGTGAACTGGCAGATCGCCTGAAAGAACTAGGCAGCCAGGATCTGCTTACAGGGCTCTACAACCGTCAATACTTCGTGGAACAGTTGGAGCGCGTGGTGGACCACGCCGTGGAAGGCGGACAGAATTGCGTAATCTTCTATATGAGCCTGGATGGATTTGCGGAGATTAAGACCGAGGCCGGTATCGCCAACGCAGATCTGGTATTGGGGGACATTGCGGCGGTGATCAAGCGGCAGGTAGAAGATGAGCATCTCCTCGCCCGGTTTGGCGACGACGTCTTTACCATGGTCTACAAGGGTGATGAGGCGGCCGCCGAAAAGCTGGGACAGACGATATGCAAAACCGTCGAAGAGCACCTTTCCGAGGTCGCTGGCAAGACCTTTCACCTATCAGTAAGCATAGGTCTTGCTCTGATAACCGAGAACTCGCCCAACGCCGCTGAGCTCATATCCAGGGCGCACCGAGCATCGGCATATTCCGAGGAAGGCACCGCCGTCCATTCTTACCAGTTGGAGGAAGGCGTTAATTCGGACGCAGAGGATGGCGAGGAGAGTTCCGATTCTGCGATCGTTTCCCTTATTGAGAAATCCATCGAGGCAAACACCCTGAAGCTGCTGTTTCAACCGATCATCAGTCTACACAGCGAAAACGACGAACAATTTGAGGTGTTGCTGCGATTGATCGATGATGATGACAATGAGCTTGTCCCGGCGGCATTTCTGGATCAGGCTCACGAGGCAGGTCTGGCAGAGAAGATGGACCGATGGGTGATACTGCAGTCCATGAAACTCCTGTCTGTGCACCGCTCCGAAGGCAGCGAAGCCCGGATCTTCATCAACGTAACCCACGAGACGATCATGGATGACACGTTTCTGCCTTGGGTAAGCGTCGCGTTAAAGGCGGCCCGCCTGCCAAGTGATGCCATCATCTTTCAAATCCATGAATCCGATGCCGCAACGTACCTAAAACAGGCTAAGAAGTTCACCGAGGGGTTGGCTGAACTGCACTGCAAGACTTCGATCAATCATTTTGGTTGTTCGCTAAATCCGTTCAAGACGCTCAAATTCCTTTCCGTCGACTATGTCAAGCTTGACGGGTCTTTTGCCCAGCAGATAGAGGACAGCGAAGACAAGAGAAGCGACCTGATCGACATGGTCAAGTCGTTACAATCCCAAGGCGTGCTCACTGCAATCTCAGGAGTGGAGAGTCCAGTGGCCCTTTCAACCCTGTGGGAAGCCGGACTTAATTTCATTCAGGGCAACTACCTGTCTTTTCCGCTGGAAAATATGCAGTATGAGTTTACCAGTGACGACATGTAGCACCGTAAGATACTACTCGTACGCGTGGCGGTCTCGAATGCCCATTAAGTAGAGAATGCCGTCAAGGCCAAGGGTGGAAATTGAATGTCCTGCGGTCGCTTTAACGATCTCCTTGGCGTGAAATGCAATCCCGAGGCCTGCCGAGCTCAACATCGGCAAATCGTTAGCACCATCACCAACCGCAATCGCTTGTTGCATGGACAGACCCTCCTTGGCTGCAATGTCGGCCAACAGTGCCGCTTTCTTTGTACCATCGATGATCGGTCCGACCACTTTGCCGGTGAGTTTTCCGGCGACTATCTCCAGTTCGTTGCAGTAGACGTAGTCCACGCCCAACCGTTCCTGTAAGGCTCTGCCCGCAAACGTAAATCCACCCGACAAGATGGCGGTCTTGTAGGCGAGTTTCTTCAGGGTCCTGAATAGATCCTCTGCTCCCTCAGTGAGGGGCAGTGATGAGGCGAGGTCGCTCAACACATCCACGCTGAGGCCCTTAAGTAGAGCCACCCTTCGTATCAGGCTCTGCTGAAATTCGAGCTTGCCCTGCATCGCGTCTTCGGTGATGCGGGTTACCTCATCCCCAACGCCGGCTTCAACGGCCAATTGGTCGATCACCTCTGTTTGGATCAAGGTAGAATCCATATCGAAGGCGATCAGTTTCCTGTTGCGTCTATAGATGGAGTCCTCCTGGACTGCGATGTCGACATCCAGGTCCGTGGCTGCCTTCATCAGATCCGTGCGCATAGCGGTTGGGTCCCTTGGCTGCCCGCCCAGTGAAAACTCGATACACGCCCGGGCTTTGTCCTCGTGATAGCTAAGCGGAACCCGTCCTGACAATCTCATTATGCTGTCGATGTTGAGATCATTGTTGAAGATGATCTCGGTAACCTTGGCCATGTGGTCTGCCTTGATCTTTCTGCCCAACAGGGTCAGGATAAACATCGACCTTCCCTGGTGTGCAACCCATTCCTCATAACTGCTTGCTTCAACCGGCGTGAAGTGTACCGTTACGCCAAGTTCATGAGCACGAAAGAGAACGTCCTTCAGCAGGGGTGATGACTCTGCTTCCTTCGGGACCCTTATCAGGATTCCCAGTGTCAGGTAGTTGTGTATGACTGCTTGGCCGATGTCCAGGACATCGACATCATAGTCCCCAAGCAGTCTGCTGATCGACGAGGTTAAGCCGGGTTTATCTTTGCCGGAAACATTGATCAAGATCAGCTCGCTCATGACGTTATTATCTCTGAACGAAGATCAAGATGACACAGCGCAGATCGCAGCGTACCGGTCCTGTTCATCATCGAGTTTCGGATATACACTGAACCTTTCACACATCGTTGCTCAACAATGCGACCGCACCCATACCTAAGATCTTCGCTGACGATCATCCTACTGATAACGTTGCCACTCGTCCTCAGTGCCAGCCTTTCCATCGCGTTACTGTCGACTCTGTTGGTGGACGATCTGGATGATCAGGCGAACAGTTTCGGTCAGACGACTGCCGATCTGCTGGCTGTTTCCTCTGAAGAATATCTCCTAGCCGGTGACCTGTTGAGTCTAAACGTGCTGCTGTCTGAACTGGTCACGAAGGGACATTTCAGCCATGCCTCCATCTATAGCGCTGACAGTCACCTGCTGGCCGAGGCAGGCAGATCGAATACGGTGGGTGACAGGGAATATACCGCTGAGATCCACTACCAGGATTCAATCGCAGGACACCTGCGCATAACACTCGCTCAGTCAGAGCGATCGTCTGCGGTTACAATCAGCGTCATAGTGGTCTGCAATCTGCTCTTGATCGCTATGGTTGCCTTGTCGGTTCTGAGGTGGGGAGACCGGATCTCAACCTATCTCAGCCGTCTGCACGAATCCGACGCAGCGACAGGTGATGTCGCCGGCGTCAATATGGACACGGAGTCGATCGAGGAAAGAGATTCGGTCGATCTCTTCAGCATACTGGTTATCAGACTCAAGCCCGTTCGTGTCGCCGTGCAGCTCCGGCACAGCATCAACCAGGCTATCTCCTTGTATAACGGTGACATCATCCAGCAGAAAGATGACGAGGTAGTCGTGATCTTCACAGCTGATGGTGACCATTGCTTTCAGGCGATCTGTACGAATCTGGTGATTCAATCCCTGGCCGATGAGCTTTTCCCCGAGTTGGAGATGGGTGCTGGAATTCACGCTGGTAGCGATCTCGATGCGCAGGACGCCATCAAGAAACACGCCATCTACCTCGCCTCGCTGGAATATGGGAGCCTACTGACGAGCGAATCCGTGTATTGCGATGAACAGGTTCAGCAGCGTGTCAAGATCTCGGAATTTCACAGCTCTCTCGCCCCCGAGAGCAGAGTTTTCGCCATAGAGTCTCTGCAGGATGGCTATCAGATGCTGATCGACAGGCAGGCCACACAACTAAACCAAAGTCGTTAGCAGCTACTCACTGCCCTGACTACTTAGGTTCACTTGGGACATCAATCCAATCCACTCGTTGGAACCCTCGTGGCAGCTTGCGCCCTCGGCGTGCCCGTTCGCCCTGGTATACCTCGAGATCACTGAATTTTAGCGAGATAAACCGCTTGCCGGAGTGGATTACCAGTGAATCCTGTTCCGTCAGGACGACAACGGCAATCATCATCTCAAGGCGGTCTGCGACCCTGGCTGCAGGTATATTCATGATCTTGATACCTTTGCCCCGGCCCATGACGGGTAGATCTGTGACCGGAAACATCAGCAGGCGGCCCTCGTTGCTGATCGCGGCAATCCAGTCACTGGCGTAATCGTTGACCCGCGCCGGTTGCATGGCGAGAGCTCCTTTCGGAAGACTCAGAACTAGCTTGCCCGCCTTGTTCTTCGTCTGCATATCACCGATGGTGGTGACGAATCCATAGCCAGCATCGGATGCCAGCACATATTGCTGATCCTTTTCGCCGATTGCTACCCCCTCGAAGGTCGACCCTGACGCCGGATTCAATCGACCGCTCAGTGGTTCCCCCTGACTACGTGCCGATGGTAGTGTATGTGCGGCGAGGGTGTAGGCACGACCGGTGGAATCGAGGAAGCTTGCCTCCTGATTGGTTCTGCCTCTGACTGCGAACTTATATCCATCACCCGATCGATAGCTGAGCTCGCGCGGATCCAATTCATGACCTCTGGCCGCACGAACCCACCCCTTGTTGGAGAGCACCACCGTGATCGGTTCTGTGGATATGAGGTCGGATTCCCGAAAGGCCTGTGCCTCGTCTCGTTCAACGATGGGCGACATTCGCGCGTCGCCATACATCTCTCCGTCGGCCATCAACTCCCTCTTCATAAGGGTCTTGAGGCGCGCCTTGGATTTGATGGTCTTTTCAAGATCCTGCTGTTCTTCAGCAAGGGCATCCTGTTCTTCCTTGATCTTGACCTCTTCCAGTTTTGCCAATTGTCTGATGCGTAGATCGAGTACGGCATCCACCTGTCGCTCAGTGAGCTTGAACTTCTTGATAAGCGCTTGTTTTGGATTGTCCTCATTGCGCACGATCTTGATTACGGCATCGAGATTCAAGTACGCGATCATCAATCCGTTCAATACGTGCAACCGATCGAGGATCCTATCGAGGCGATACTGCAGACGCTTCAACACTGTCGCAGATCTGAACTTCAGCCACTCCGCTAAGAGGGTGGTTAGATTCATGACCTGGGGACGACCGTCATTGCCGATCAGGTTGAGATTGACTCTATATGTACGCTCGAGATCGGTCGACGCGAACAGATGCGCTACCAGCGCCTCTGCATCCACTCTGTTTGAACGGAGCACGATCACCACGCGCGTGGGATTCTCATGGTCCGACTCATCGCGCAGGTCGACCACCATCGGCAATTTCTTGGCCTGCATCTGTGCGGCGATCTGTTCCAACACCTTGCTGCCGGATACCTGGTGCGGCAGAGCCGTGATAACGAGCTCGCCATTCTCTACGGTATAAACCGCTCTCGCCCTGATGACGCCTCTGCCGGTAGAGTAGATCTGCAGAATTTCATCCCGGCTGGAGATGATCTCGGCCTGGGTTGGATAATCCGGCCCCTTGATGTGCTCACACAGTTGCTTGACCGTGGATTTCGGCTTCTCCAGCAATCTGATGCAGGCACTGGCCACCTCTCTCAAATTGTGGGGAGGGATATCGGTCGCCATACCCACCGCGATGCCGGTGCTGCCGTTCAACAATACGTTTGGCAGACGCGCAGGCAGGACCGCAGGCTCCTCCAGTGTTCCGTCAAAATTGGTGATCCACTCAACCGTTCCCTGCCCCAGTTCCGACAACAGAGAGGTCGAGTAACGGGTCAGACGGGATTCGGTGTAACGCATGGCTGCATAGGATTTGGGTTCGTCCGGAGAGCCCCAGTTGCCCTGGCCATCAACCAGCGGATAGCGATAGGAAAAGGGCTGCGCCATCAGTACCATGGCTTCGTAGCTGGCTGCATCGCCGTGGGGATGGAACTTACCGATGACGTCGCCGATAGTCCGGGCTGACTTGGCATATTTAGCGTCTGCGTCAAGACGCAGCTCAGACATGGCGTAGATGATGCGGCGCTGAACGGGCTTGAGCCCATCTCCGACGTGGGGCAGCGCGCGGTCGTTGATGACGTACATCGAATAGTTCAGATACGCGCTTTCCGTGTACTTTAGCAGCGAGATCTTCTCCGTTACGCCATGGTCAAACGTCTCAGTCATTCTCTGCTTCCCAATCGATTATCGGCCATTGCTTCCCACGCACGTTCCCGTCACAACGCATCTACTGACTGATCTCCGCCCGATCGCCCTTCTTTTCCAACCAGCTCTTTCTATCCTGAGATCGCCGTTTCGACAACAGCATATCTAACAGTTCATCTACGGCTTTGCCGTCGCCCATGGATAGCTGCACCAGACGACGCGTATCTTCTGACATAGCAGTTTCTCTTAGCTGCAACGGGTTCATCTCTCCGAGGCCCTTGAACCTCTGAATAATCACCTTGCCTCTCTTCTTCTCGGCGGCAATTCGATCCAGAATTCCCTGTCGCTCCTGCTCATCCAAGGCATAGAAGACCTCTTTGCCCACGTCAATTCGATAAAGGGGCGGCATAGCGACAAACACGTGACCTTTTTTCACCAAAGCAGTGAAGTGCTTGACGAATAGGGCGATCAGCAGACTGGCAATGTGTAGACCATCGGAGTCGGCATCCGCAAGAATACACACTTTGCCATAGCGCAGCCCATCCAAATCGTCAGAACCAGGATCCACCCCCATGGCAATCGAGATGTTGTGAACTTCCTGCGATGCCAGGATTTCACCCGAATCCACTTCCCAGGTATTGAGAATCTTGCCTCGCAGCGGCAAGATTGCCTGAGTTTCCCTGTCCCTCGCCTGTTTGGCCGACCCGCCCGCAGACTCTCCCTCTACCAGGAACAACTCTCCCTTCATGGCATCCTGACCAGAACAGTCAGCCAGCTTACCGGGAAGAGCCGGGCCGGCGGTCACCTTCTTCCTGGCTACCTGTTTACCCGCTCTAAGTCGACCTTGTGCATTAGTGATGGCCAACTCTGCCAAGGATTCTGCTGCTTCGGTGTGCTGATTCAACCACAGGCTGAAGGAGTCTTTCACCACGCCTGACACGAAGGTAACTGCCTGACGCGATGTCAGTCGCTCTTTTGTCTGCCCTGAAAACTGAGGGTCGAGCATCTTCGACGAAAGGACATAACAGCACCGATCCCAGATATCTTCGGACGCGAGCTTTATGCCACGGGGAATCAGATTCCTGAAGTCACAGAATTCACGCATCGCTTCCAGTAGACCGGTGCGCATGCCATTTACGTGCGTTCCGCCCTGGGTAGTAGGCACCAGGTTGACATAACTTTCTGTTATCAGGTCGCCTCCTTCGGGCAACCACTGCACTGCCCAATCGACCGCCTCTTCATTTCCTGCAAACGATCCAACGAAGGGATCAAGTGGGATTACAGAATAACCCTCCGTTTCGGAATTCAGATAGTCCTGCAATCCTTGCTCGAAATACCACTCGAAATTCTTCTCTTCATTCTTACCTGCAGTTTCATCTACAAACGAGACCTGGAGACCGGGGCACAGTACCGCCTTGGACTTCAGCAGGTGCTTCAAGCGGGGCACCGAGAATTTAGGCGAATCGAAGTAGACTGGATCGGGTTTGAAGTGAACCAGAGTTCCGGTATTACGCTTGCCGACCTTGTCTACGACTTTCAGTTTTCCTATCTTCTTGCCGTTCTTAAAACCCATGTGGTGGAGTTTGCCGTCTCGTTTGATAAAGACTTCAAATTCAAGAGACAGTGCATTGACCACGGAGACACCAACACCGTGCAGACCACCGGAAAACTTGTAGTGCTCGTTATTGAATTTTGCTCCCGAGTGCAGTCGCGACAGTATCAGTTCCACACCCGGCAGCTTTTCCTTCTTGTGGATGTCTACCGGCATTCCCCGGCCGTTGTCGCTGACCGACATGGAGCCGTCTTTTCTGAGGGTGACCCTTATTTCATCTGCGAATCCCTCGATCGCTTCATCTATGCCGTTGTCCACCACTTCCTGAGCAAGGTGGTTGGGTCGCGTGGTATCGGTATACATACCCGGTCTCTTCTTGACCGGTTCGAGTCCGGAAAGTACCTCGATGGAATCCGCTTTGTAACTGGTACTGGTCATTAGATTTGCCAATGCCTTTTCTCACTTTGAAATGCAAACGCGTTGCAGTTGGGTGTCAATTCACTGTTAAGCCTTGTCATCACGCTTTGAGCGCTGCCCACTAACTTGCTCCAGGTCCGGTTTGAACTGCACATCGGTGACTCTGGAAATGCCGGATTCGACCTCGCCGCTGTTCGATAGTCGTAACCAACGATAGCCAGGCAACTTGTCGTCGATAGGGGGCCGCCTCATCCCGGACACAAACTGGCAGCAGGTTGACGGAGCGCCCATCAGTCTGACGCCTTTGCGCGTGCATTCAAACTGCTGATGCACGTGCCCGAAGAGGATGACCCGGACGGACGGAAAACGATCGACGACGGCAAAAAGACTCTCCCCATTTTCCACCCTGTGTGGGTCCAGCCAGGGGGAATTGATCGATGCGGGATGGTGGTGCATCGATATCAGGACGTGTTCGGCATCCGTCGTGTTCAACTCGTTCTGCAGAAACTGCAGCTCCTCCTCAGCCAGGCGTCCTCTCAGTTCCCCTTCAATGTGCGAATCCAGCAGCAGCACACACCAGTTGCCCAGATCGATTGCCTTTTTTGCGAGCAGGCTCCGATCAGAGCAGGTCGTCATGACATCGATCGAGTCGTGATTGCCGGGCAACCAGCTAACGGCCGTAGCGATTTGCTCGACTCCACTGACAAACCTTCGGTAAGCCTGCCTGGAACCATCGTGAGCTATGTCCCCGGTCGCCAGCAGCAGGTCGATCTTTGGGCACTCCTCGCGAATCAACTGCAGCACCGCCTGATACGACTTTTCGGTGTTCACGCCATAGAGGTATGCTGATTCATCACCGAAAAGATGGCAGTCAGTCAACTGAACGATGGTAGTGTGCATCACTCCCCTTTCATCTGTTGCATTGCCGGAATGCACAACCGCGGCTCAGGGCCCACTCGAAAATGAGTTGGCGATTTCAGGCGTCGAGGGGTAGAACCGCGACTTCGACAATGAGAAGTTATTCTTGGGCGCGCCGGTGATGGACGTTCCGACTCCGAGAGACGTAGTGAAAGATTTGAGAGAGTTGAAGTCCCGACGCAGCAGAATTCTGTTTGCGGTCCAATTGACGGGCAACGAGCGTTGCCGTTTATGCTTCAATCTAACCAAAACTGTCAGTCAAGTTTCAGCCCAGCTTCAACAGCACGAATGCTGAGATTATACCTCCTCCGCGGTGCATTTTCGCTAGTTTTAGGAAGTGTCAGGCCGGTCGGTGCAGGAGTCTAGATCCAACCCAGTAGCAGAGATTGCATGGAGTGACCGTTTGCCAGACAGTGGCTGAGCAGTTCACCTAGAAACCGATTCAGTTGCGCTTTCTCGTCGGGATGAAACATGCCACCGTTGGGATACTCATATCTTGATTGAAAGCGTCGATGCTGTTCGAAGCTGCAGACTTCAGCAGTTTTCAGATCATGGTAAACGCGCACCTGTATGTCGGGCCATCGAATCCAAGGACTGTAGCCATCACCATTCAGATGGATCGACAGGCAAGTGGTGTATTTGAATCGCTCGGTAACTGCGATCTTGACCAGGATGTTTCCCTCAGATTCCGTGTGGATGCCAATCTCGAGGCAGCCTGCGCCTGGCGCGATCCGGTCTTGCGCGGCCCCGCCATGCAGCGCGCTGTCCTCATCAAACAGATCCGGCATCAACTTCAGCAAGCGAATGTAATTGGCATCACATTCAGCCGCTTGACTCACCAGATCTGGGCAATACCGCTTTTTCATGATGCTATTATCAATCTCACTAACTTCAATTCAAACAACTACCTGGTTATTATAGTAGCAGCATTGTTGATCTAATCCCATCGCTGTTGAGCCAATCCCATCGCCGTTGATCCAATCCCATCGACGCGCTATCGATCTCCCATGCCTGCTAATCTCACCCGTCGTTCAGCTCTTGCATAAGCCTGCTCACGCGTGCGGATATCTCATCGCGGCAGCACCTGAATCCTGATTACGACATCAAACTCCTTGATTGACCGAGCATCGATGCGCTCTGAGGTCTGCGTCAAAATGTCAATGCCCACTTCCTGCATTACCCGAACCGCCCATGGGTTGACGCCACGACTCTCGATGCCGGCAGAGTGGACCTGATATTTAGAAGGCCCAACATGCTTGGCCACGATATCCCGAGCGAACCCTTCCGCCATCTGCGATCTGCATGAGTTGCCACTACACAGAGACAGTATCCTGATCATCCTTCCAACAACTCAACTGTGTCTTGGCCCGTGTCACGCCAAATGGTGCTCGACTAGTGCGGCCACTCGATCAAGTGCGCCGCTGTTTTCCTTCATAACTTTGAGGGCGCCGCGTCCCATCTCTTCCCTGAGATTGTTGTCACTGCCGAGTCGCCCCAATACGTCGACCAGCTCAGCGCTGTCCTTCACCTCCTCGAGTGCGCCCGCTGCAACGAAGCTCTGTGCGATGTCATCGACGTGAAATCTGTGCGGCCCCATGATGATCGGTAAGCCAAACGCTGCGGCTTCCATCATATTGTGGCCACCAATCGGTACCAGGCTGCCACCGACGAAAGCGATATCGGATACGCTGTAGAAGTAGAGTAGTTCACCCATGGAATCTACAATGAAGACGTTGCTGTCCCGGCGGCAGTCCTCTCCTTCGCTGTGCCGTGTGACATTAAAGCCGCGATTCAGACACAGTTTCGTGACTGCATCGAATCTGTCAGGGTGCCGTGGCACCATGATCAATAGCATCTCAGGTACGCTCCGCCAGATCGTCTCATATGCATCGAGCAGTATCTCTTCCTCTCCCTCATGAGTGCTGGCTGCGATAAACGTCAACCGATCCGTGCCGATTCTCTGCACCAACTGGGGCTGTCTTTCACTGAGATCTTCGGGAAGCGTCAGGTCGAACTTTATGCTGCCGGTTGCAGTTGACCTTTGCGGTGACAGACCCAGAGACTCGAATCTTCTTGCCTGCGACTCGCTCTGGCTTGCGACATGAGTCATGCGTGCAAGCATCGCCTTGGTGAGGCCGCCTATCCTCTCATACCCTTTTGCTGACTGAGGAGACAAGCGCCCATTGACTAACAGGACGGGAATGCTGCGCCTATGGCACTGATGGATGATGTTAGGCCACAGTTCCGTATCGATGATGATCAGCATCTTGGGTCTGATCCGATGCAGGAATCGATTCACCATGCCGGGCAGATCATAAGGCGCGTACATGTGATAGACCGAGCTGCCAAGGAGGGCACTGACGCGTTCAGAGCCGGTCGGGGTCATGGTAGTCACAGCAAACGCCGCCCCTGGAAACCTGACCTGCAACTTGCGAATCAGTGGAACCGCTGCAATGGTTTCCCCGGCGGAAACGGCATGCACCCAAATCAGTTCATCTTCCGTAATGGGTTCGCAGATGCCAAACCGTTCCAACCAGCGCTCGGAGTATGCCGGTTCTCTTACGGCTCGAAAGGCCAACCGCAGCACCACTGCGGGGAAAACCAGATAGAAAAGAAGACTGTAGAGACGCGTGAACACTCATTTATCCAGAGACATTTCGGCTCGTGGACATGCTAACACAGAGTACGAGTGGATGACGTCTGCTGCTATACTAGTGCGCTGTCCCACCAGTGTGTGGACATTGCGCGGTTGATACGCGTTGCCAATGCCACCCGATCACTCAGCCAATCGACACAGGGGGTCGAATGCCACTTCGGATCAACGCAGATATCGCCATCATCGGTGGTGGCATCACTGGTCTGTGGTTGCTGAATACACTGAGGAAGAAAGGCTATCGAGTCCTGTTGCTGGAGAAGGAGCGTCTCGGCAGCTACCAAACCAACGCATCACAGGGGATGATCCATGGCGGTATCAAGTATACGCTGGGTGGTTTTCTAACAGATTCATCACAGCAGATCGCTGCCATGCCGGCGGTTTGGCGATCTTGTCTGCGGGGGGATGGCATACTTGACCTTCAGGATGTCAACATACTGTCCGACCACTACTACATGTGGAGTACCGCCAGTCGAATGTCACGTTTGTCGGCGTTTCTGGGAAGCAGGGCTGTCCGTGGCAGAACAGAGAAGTTAACGCCGGCGCAATTGCCGCCCGCATTTGCAGACAGTCGTTTTAAGGGAACGGTGTATCGGCTGGATGAACTGGTCCTGGACGTCAACTCGTTGATCAATTCCCTTTACCAGAAGCAGAGGGATCGTATATTCAGACTCGATCCGTCCGATCCTGGGGGCCTTACCCGAGACCAAGATGGAAGCCTGGCCGGAATCGTTTCCGAGGGCGGTGTATACATAAAGGCAAAGCGTTATATCTTCGCAGCGGGCGAGGGAAATGAAAAGCTGATCGATTCGTGCGGATTACAGGCACCACGTATGCAGCGTCGCCCCTTGCATCAAGTGTTGGTGAAGCATCGGTATCCTCATCCTATCTATGCCCACTGCATCGATCTTAAGTCTGGCAGTAAACCACGGTTAACGATAACCAGCCACCCCTCTTCCCAGGACTCAACCGTATGGAATCTTGGGGGTGAGCTGGCGGAATCCGGCGTAAACCGTGATGAACAAGAACAGATTACTTCTGCTAAATCCGAGCTGGCAGCAACGCTGCCCTGGATTGAGCTGCCGAATGCAGAATGGCGAACCGTCAGGATCGATCGCGCCGAACCCGCCCAGTCGGAACGGAACCGACCGGACAGCCACTATGTGAAATCCATCCTTAATATCCTCATCGTCTGGCCAGTCAAGCTGACTTTGACGCCCAGTCTGGCTGAAGAGGTCGAAGCGATACTTTCCGTACAGAAGATTGAACCCGATTGCGACCAGGAAGCGACTGACGAGGCGGCCATTGGATCACTGCCCAAGTCCGAACCCGTTGTTCCGCTGTGGCAGTCACTTTTCAACTGATCAGGCAATGCACAAACGTCCAATTTCCGACACAGGCTGCTATGTTTCCCCGGTGGGTCTGGGTACAGTGAAGTTTGGTAGAAACACGGGCGTGAAGTACCCGCAGAAATTCCGTATTCCAAGCGACAGGTCCTTGGCGAACCTGCTGACAACAGCCAGAGAACTGGGGATTAATCTACTGGACACGGCGCCTTCCTACGGCACCAGCGAAGCGCGGTTGGGACAGTTGCTGAGGCATGAACGAAGCGACTGGGTGATCTCCACCAAGGTGGGTGAGCAATATCTGGACGGCGTGTCAACGTTCAATTTCGGCGCTGACGCCGTCACACAGAGCGTCGAAACCAGTCTATCCAGGCTGGCAACGGATTACATCGATATCGTACTGGTGCATTCCGATGGCCGTGACAGTCACATCATCCGCGAGCTTGATACCTTGGATGCTCTAAGTCGTCTGAAGGATCGGGGCACGATCAGGTGCTTTGGCGTTTCCACCAAGTCTGTCGACGGCGGATTGCTGGCGCTTGACCATAGCGATCTCGTCATGGTTACCTACAACCTAAACTACACGGACGAAGAGCCCGTTCTCGATAAGGCCCGACTGAGCAACAAAGGCGTCTTTGTTAAGAAGGCCCTGGCCAGCGGGCATCTTCCGCAAGATCAAAATGGGGAAGCTGCTCTAGAGGATGCTTTGTCGTTTGTCTGTAATCATTCAGCTGTAACTGCAGTGATCGTTGGCACCATCGATGAAACTCACTTGCGGAGCAATGTCGCCATCATGAATCGCTGGTTGTGATCGGTCTACAGTTCACGGATCTTGTCTACCAACTCGCTGGTTGAACTGTCATCGACAAACTTGAGCACCTTTACATCTCCGTTGTAGCGTTTGACGATGTCTGCGCCAACAACTTCCTCGAGTTTGTAGTCGCCCCCTTTTACGAGCACCTCCGGTTTAATCCTCTCAAGCAGCCTTTCCGGCGTGTCCTCGGAAAATGGAACCACCCAATCGACCGACTCCAATCCGGCGAGAATGGCCATGCGTCTTTCAACCTGGTTGATTGGACGACCCGCACCCTTGACTCGCCTGACCGATTCATCGTCATTCACGGCAACGATGAGCCTGCTCCCCAGGGTGCGCGCTTCAGACAGGTAATCAACGTGGCCGACATGCAATATATCGAAACAACCGTTGGTAAAGACGATCTTTTCACCGCTCGTGCGCGCGGATTCGACTGCAACCGCGAGTTGCTCTTCGGACAAAACACCCTTTTCAAAGTCGAATTCAGCAGCCACCTCCCTACGCAGCTCGGGAGCGCTGATGCTCACCGTTCCGGCATGCGTAACCACCATGCCGCCTGCAATATTGGCCAAGGCGATCGAGTCGACCAGGGACTTTCCCGCTGCCAGTGACGCCGCCAGAACGGCAATGGATGTGTCACCCGCTCCCGTCACATCAAATACTTCCCTGGAACGGGCGGGAAAGTGCATCTCCTGCATACCCGGGCGGATCAGAGTCATACCCTGGCTGCCCTGGGTTACGAGGAGCGCCCCGATCTGGTGATCCTTGATGAGTTGCTCACTCTTTGCTGCCATCTCTTTCTCTGACTGCCAGCCGCCGATCGCTCTCTGTAACTCCCGCCGATTGGGTTTGATCACCATTGCACCACGGTAAACTGCGAAGTCCTTGAACTTCGGGTCCACCAGAACCGGAACCTGTCTGCTGTCCGCCAGCGAGATAACCGACTGGGGATCCGTCAACGTTCCCTTGTCATAGTCAGACAAGATCAGTGCGTCCACATTGGCAATGCGAGCTTCTGTGTGGCGCGTTATCTCTTGCACACTGAAATCAAGGGGAGTTTCGAAATCGGCGCGAAGCAATTGCTGATTGCGACTGATCATTCTTATCTTCGTGATCGTCCGAGAGTCAGCTGTACTCGGCAGATCACAGACGACACCGGATGTTTCCAGTTTGGCCTGCAGCATCTCACCGGCTTCGTCCCGACCCACCACTGCGATCAGTACCGCAGTGCTGCCCAGAGCAGCCAGATTCAGTGCAACGTTAGCCGCTCCACCCGGCCGGTGTTCTATCTCGTTCACCCTGATCACAGGAACCGGTGCTTCCGCGGAGACCTCTGTCGTATCGCCGTGCCAATACCGATCCAGCATGGCATCACCGACGATAAGGACTCGGGTATTGCTGAAGCCAGGTATCTTCAAACTCATGGCAAGACCTCGACAGAACGCGACCCATCATATCACACGCCCTATAACAGCTCTTCTTATGGGATCTGTCTTCAGTACCTTTGGGCGCCGCCATCAGGCTAGAGTCACGCTTTATATCGCGGTAGAATTCGGCGTCTCTTCTCTCGACCGGGAGTCTGGTGGCCAGTCCACAGAAACAAGAAAGCCGCGCTGAAAGCCGCGCTGAAAGCTACGCTGATTTTTGGCAACCTAGATACTGGACGACCTGGCTGGGTTTTAGCACCGCTTGGTTGATCACCCGCTTGCCTTACCGACTTCAACTCCATATCGGCAGCGTTATCGGTCGTATCGGCTATCGATTGGCAAATCGCCGGCGCCACATCGTCGACGTGAATCTGTCACTCTGTTTCCCGGCGCTGTCCCTCATCGAGCGGGATGATCTGGTGAGAAAGGTCTTTCAGTCCAGTGGTATCAGTATCGTGGAGACTGCTAACGCGTGGCTGCGCGACCCGCTAGACTTCCGCCCGCTCGTATCCATCACGGGTCTGCACCATCTGGAAAGTGCCGTCAACGAGGGTAAGGGGGTCATTCTGTTGGGCATGCACTTTTCGACCCTTGATCTCTGCGGTGCCGTCCTCAGCACTTACGTTGAGTTCGACGTTATGTACCGGCGCAACAAGAACCGGTTGCTTGACCTGATTATGAAGAAGGGCAGGCAGAAGAACTTTCCCAAGGCCATCAACCGCAACGATATTCGGGGAATCTTGAACAGCTTAAAACAGGGCCATGCAGTGTGGTATGGTGCCGATCAGGATTATGGCAGAAGGCATTCGGTGTTTGCCCCTTTCTTTGGAGTTCCGGCTGCATCCATCACCGCCACGGGAAGATTCGCCGCCATGACGCAATCACGACTGATACTGTTTACACATTTCAGGAACGAGGGTGGATCCTACCGTATCGAGCTGAGTGCACCCATCGAGGATTTTCCCACCGGTGATGAGGTGGCTGATGCCGGCTTTATCAATCAGTTGGTTGAGCAAGCCGTCCTTAAGCAGCCGGATCAGTACTGGTGGCTGCACAGGCGCTTCAAGACTCGACCGGAGGGCGAGAGCAGACCCTACTGAGATATGAAGAGATGGAGTAAACGCGAGCTACATCGTTTCGTGCAGGAGAACCAGGTACTTCTGGGTACGTTGGAAAGACCGGCATTGATGCTGACGCAAGAGCAACAGGTCGTTAAATTTTTCTACAGGCGCAAGTTCATTTCAACATCCCTTCTTATCCCTCAAGCCAAAAGGTTTCGATCCAACAGCATTAAACTCAAACAGCTCGGGATAACAGCTCCCGACGTCAGCGAGCTGATTTACTGCCCGGACATACCGGTTCACATGGCGGTCTATGAATATCTCAAAGGGGATGACTTTAGGGTACTGTGTTCGAGGAACGACTACCAGTGCATTGATCGGCTGCCCTCCTACATCGCCTTGTTGCATGAAAGGGGTGTATATTTTCGAGCCATCCACCTGGGTAATGTCCTGCAACTTGATGAAGATGAGCTCGCCTTAGTGGACATTACCGATCTGTCTGTTCGACGCAAACTAACGATATTTCAGAGGGCCAGAAATATCGCTCACCTGTTTAATTCAGTTGAGGACAAGCTGCTGTTCGCCAACTATGGAATCAGACGCTTTCTTGACGCCTATTACGGGTCGGTTAATTTGACCAACGGAGATATCAGGTGGCTTGAATGGCGACTCAAGATGAGTCTCTCCGCTGATCTGATCTCCTAGTGTGCTGTGCCGCAATTAGGTGGTCACTACTCGCTCGGTATATTCTGCTCCTAACAACGCCCAATTCTGACCTGATGTGCTGGGCCCGTTTTGCACCACAGAGAGCACAGAGAACACATAAAGTGTAGCTAGAGTTGCTCTCTGTGTCCTCTGTGTGCTCTGTGGTTGAATCCTAAGAAAGACTGGATCTGAGAAGCAGGCCGCTAGCTATAGAATCCCCTGCCTTTCCCAGCAAAATACTAGCTGTCGCTTGTGCTAGTCTGAGTCTTGTCAAACAGCGGCATCTGCCAGAATTTCTGACGAAATGCCTCGTTGGAGAAATTCTCAGTCAAGCGCAGGTACGCGAGTTGGGTCTGCTGCTCCCTCTCGGTTGCTGTCTGGCTGCGGGCCGCGGCCATCTTCGCAGCGAGATCGTCCGCCTGACCAATCTGAAAGTGGAATCCTGTATTACCAACCACCTCTGCCGGCCCGCTGGCATCACTGCTGATTATGGGAACTCGCGCTGCCATCGCTTCCAGCAAGACCAGACCGAAGGCTTCTCTCTCCCCGGAAGTTAAAACAAAAACATCCAGTGCTCTTAAGTACTTGGCTGCGTTCTGCAGATGTCCTAAAAAGACCACCCGGTCAGTTATCTCGAGTTGTCGTGCCAGTAATCTGAGTTGAGCTTCTCTGCCTCCAGCACCGATCAGCAGCAGAGTTGAGTCGTTGTCATCCATCCTGGCAAACGCCTGAAGTAGCGTTCCGTGGTCCTTCTTGCCAACTAATCGCCCGACCGTTCCAAAGACAAACCCTTCCGTCGGCAGACCGAGGGCCTCGCGTGCAGCGGCACGACTCATCAGTTGACGCTCAGCAGTCGGGAGATCCAGGCTATGGTGCAATGTAAACACACGGTTTTGCTGCCTGAGTGATGGGCAGGCTGTCAGTACGTCCTCCCTTACCGTATTGGATACGGCAAGGATCTTTATGTTTCTGCGCCAGAAGGTTAGGAAAAGGTGTCTGGTAATGCGATTGAATACGTGGTGTTCATGTGCAACACCGAGCAGAAGCGGCATGGGAACAAAGTAGCTGATGACCCCTGCAAGATAGATGGCTTTGTACCTGTGGGCGATTACGATGCTGAATTTTCCTTTTTGGCAGAGCCGCAACAACCGGTATATCGCCTTGAACTTTATGCCTCGGAGAGACCCCTTGCCAAGCAGAAAAAACAAGACTCTTTCGCCGCCTGTCCTTCTCTCAACGTCCTCGCCAGCGTCACCCCTTAGATATACTGTTGTAACGGCATAGCGATCTGGATCAAACAGTTGGACGTACTTTGCACATACGGACGGGAATGGGCCCTCCTGGTCATGGGAAATCTGCAGCACCCTTACCCTGTTCACTGATTATTCGGCTTTCGTAACCAACAGGTTCTCCAGGAACAGATACTTGAGATCGGATCCAAAGAACATGTTTAAAGCATCCTTCGGTGAACAGACCATCGGCTCCCCCCGACGGTTCATGGATGTGTTCAGGACCGCTCCATTACCCGTGAGCTTTTCCATCTCTTTTAACAGGGCGTAGTATTTTGGGTTGGTTTCTTCATCCACCACCTGCACTCTGGCGGTACCATCTTCGTGCACGACCTCGGGGATCCTGCTCTTCCACTCTTCTGAAACATCGAACGTGATGGCCATGAACGGGGCAGGTTGACGCGTTTGGATTACATCGAAGGCAATCGTGTCCAGAATGCTCGGGCAGAACGGACGCCACCTTTCACGGAACTTGATCTGCTCGTTGATCCGGTTGGCGATGCCTTCATAGTTGGGGCATCCGAGAATACTACGGCCACCCAGAGCGCGTGGTCCAAATTCCATTCGTCCCTGACACCAGGCTACCGGGTTTCCCTTCACTAGTAGCTGGGCAGTCTTCTCGGCGACATCATCGACTACTTCATACTTGGTTTTCTCAGGGTGAATCTTGCAGGCTTCTATACACTCCTGCAACGAATACTCGGGACCAAGGAAGACATGAGTCATGGGTTCGACAGGAACGCCTCTTGCCTGACTGGCATGCGAAGCTGCGCCAACAGCCGTGCCGGAATCGCTCGCTGCAGGTTGTACGAACAGTTCCTTCACATATGGCAATTTCACGATCTTCTGATTGAGCTTGACATTCAGCGCGCTGCCGCCGGCGAACACCAGCTTTCCCGTCTCCCTGAGTATATCGCCCAGGTAGAAGTCCAGCAGTTCTATGGATATCTCTTCAAAGAGCTTTTGCATCGAAGCGGCATAGTGGATGTAGGGATCATCTGCAATGTCCCCCTTCCTTGGCGGACCTAACCAGTCGACCAGCTCCTGGCTAAAGTAGAATCCTTTGCTTCCCTCTTTGTATCTTCGCCATCCGACCGTATTGACCAACTTAGTGTTGACTCTGATCTCTTTGCCATCGAACTCTATCAGTCGAGACAGGTCATGCAGGCTGGCATCACCATATGGCGCCATTCCCATGACCTTATACTCGCCATCCAGCATTTCAAATCCAAGGTATTCGGTAAATGTCGCGTAAACCTGACCCAGAGAGTCTGGATCGTAGAACTCCTTAATCTTGTGTATTTCACCGTTTTCACCGTAGCCGAAGAACGTAGTGGCAAATTCACCTTTCCCATCGATCCCCAATATGGCGGTCTTTTCCTTGAATCCGCTGAGGTGATAGGCGCTGCTGGCATGGGCCAGGTGATGCTCGACCGCATCAAATTCTATGCTGTTCCATGATATGCCGAGGTGGTCCAACACCCTTTTGACTTTCCTGACATTGCGACGATAGTGTCTGTTGCCATTGAATATGGCATCCAGAGACCTGTCCGGTGAATACAAGTAGCGCTTTGCATAGTGCCATCTGCCTTTTGACGCCAAGCTTATCTTGGCGTAAGGAAAGGCCACTACATCAACATCGTTAGGTTTAACGCCGGCATACTTCAAGCAGAACTGAGCAGAGTGGATAGGGATCTTGTTCTTGGCATGTTTTTCCCTGATAAACCGCTCCTCTTCCGCGGCAGCTACCAGTTTGCCATCAATGTAGAGGGCCGCTGAGGGATCATGCGTCAGTGCGCCTGACAGACCCAATACTGTTAGAGACAAGTTGATGACCCCTGGGAAATAGACGAAGGGGTATTTTAGCGTATTTGCAGTAGTCCCGCCTTACCAGCCGATGGTAGCTAGCGCCGGGCACTGCGGATGACTATGCGGCCGATTGCTTTTGCAGCAGGCGTTCGAACTGATCGCTCAGATCTGGATATTCAACCCAGTTATCCAGGAACCGATGAATATCCTTACTAAACGCGCGGCGGAAGGAGTGCTCCGACTTATGCTCTTTCATCGCGTCGAGGTCGATGATTACAGGGCCCGATGCAGCCATCAGAAAATTGCTGGCTTTCAGGTCCCCATGGGAGATTCTGGCTTCACTCATGTCGTTAAGCAGTGCCACAATCTGTTCCATCTCCCCATTGGGTTTGTCTTTACTTGCCAGACATCTGATCGCGTCAGGTGCATCCACAAATTCAGAGACAAAGAAAGCGGTGAAGCACAGCGGCCCTAATCGCTTCTCCATCATCGCTACCGGCTTCATGGCAGGAATCCCAAGGAACTCCATTCGATGCGCATTGCACCAGGACATCCAGGCTCTGCTTCTGCGCAATACGCGCCGGAGCCCATGCCACGCGTTCTTGATGTTGTAGCGCTTAATGACCAGTAACTTGCCGGATATTTCAACCAGAGCAACTGTTGAACTGTTGCCATTCTTGAGCAGCTTGCCATTGTCAATCAACGCATCCGGATCTGACATGAACTGCTGCATCTGCTTCGTATAGGCAGACCTTTCACACACCTGGTAGCCGTAAAAGTCTGATCTACACACAAAGCGGGTGCACTCTCTGAAGGTCTTGTCCAAATAGTCCTTCTTGCGCGTACTCCTTCTCTTTTGAATCTCCAGCAGCAATCGATCGTTTCTCGACGCATCACTCGGCCACTGTCTGATCGCTTCATAGGAGGGGAAAACAAGCCGCACCAATTCATCATCTCTAGCGTAGAACTGAGCAAAGAACAGTGCGAGATTAGCGATGCACCTGGACTCGGACAGGTTCTCTCGAAGGTACCTAGTTTCGACGCCGCCACCATCGATCGTCTGAAGTCTGCCATGGCATAGAAGAAAGTTAGCGAGGTGAATGTCCTGTTGGAAGATGCCCGCATTGTGCAGTCGTGCCATGGTTGTCATGACATGAGTGAGAATATCTACTCTCTCGCCGATGGTTGTTGATCCCTGCCACAGATCATCGAGTCCCACCGCTTCATCAAGATATTCGAAGCCCAAAACTCGACCATTGCCGTCTTCAAGGTCACCAACCCATTTGAGCTGTGGGGTCCTAACCCCTGCGCTTGCTATCGCATCCACGCCCTTCTTCTCTTTGGTCAGGTGCCTGTCACGAGTGCGGCCGAGAAACACCTTGATCACGACAGATTCACCGTTGCATTGACCCTGTGCGACCAAGCGTTTACCTGGCAACAGACGCAGTATTCTCTGGCATGTGACCTGTTTAGTTCCCTCCTCTGTAACAACGCTGAGTTCGAAGGGAACGTCAATGTCACGTTTCGCTGCGATTATTTCGATGGCTGACAGCTGTTGGTGCATCCTTTTCCTTCCTTACCACTTCTTGTTCTTCCTTGCTCTTCCCTGCAAACGACTCCGCTGGGGCTCTTCGGTTGTTAATCCCTGCCTTCAAAGAAAGACAGGATTTTTTTGATCAGGTTGCGGTCACCGGATCCGATATGACTGTGGTTTCTGTACTTGAGAAAAAAACTCAGTCTGTCGACGCGACTCAGTTGATGCTTGGCGACTTTGTCCAAACAGGCAAGGTCTTTAACTATACCCCTACTTAACATTGGGCCAAACGAACGGCGCCCCTGAGGACAATCGATGAAATAGACCTCGGGCTCCCCCAGCCTCGTTACCAGGATGTTTCGCCACTTCAGGTCATTGTGAATAAATCCATGCTGATGCATGGTGCGAACATATCTGGAAAGCTGGTCAAAGACCCCATCAATCCAATGATGATCGTTCAGCAGTTCACTCCCCATTATAGCTAAACTGTGGAGGTCTACTGTCCCCACCAATTCCTCGGTTACCAGCGCGCCTCTGCGTGAAACGTTATATCCTACTTCTTCGCCATAGGCAACCACTTGAGGAGTGGGTATTCCGATGGCTTGAAAGACCCGCAGATTTTCCCACTCAGCCCGCACTCGGCTTCTGCCCACATACCGGCGCAGGTGTTTTCCGGCACCCTGGTACTTCTTAACGTAATAGCACTTACCTGCGACCTTTACCTTGACCAGGTGGCTGATTGGACTGCTCGTCACCACCTCGCCCTGCATGGCGAAGACGTCGTCCAGGGAACTAAACGCCGATCCAATCGTGGCAGCGGCCCCACAATCGACACTCCACACGCCAGCAGTCATAACACCTTTATCTTTGCATCCAGTCGGGCAGATCATGGTCCGACTTCAGGTACATTTTGCATCCTCTGCGAAAAACCGCTTCCCAGAAAGTCCGGTCCTCCAGCAAAGTGACTCGCAGAGGTTTTCCGCTGTAGATCTTCATAAATCGCAGCAGATCCGTTCTTGTCAATCCGTTACCCAAGGCTGAGAACAAGAGACCACCGATATCTTTGACCCGCCAACGAGTAGGTGTGTCATTGCGTACCTGGGCCCGATGCAGATCTATGACAAAAATCTGCGGATCAATGCCGCCGTCGCGTTCAAGCATGCTTCTCGTCGCCAGGAGAAGATGGCAGATGTAGAAATCACGATGATTGACACCGTGCTCGTGCATTTTTTTGCTGATTTCGCCCACTTTCCTTAGCAGCGACAGTTTCTGCCTAAACGATGGCCTGTCGTCAGACCACCGGCTACAGTACTCTTCCAGACTTTCAGTAGCGTCCAGGGCCTCGGTTACGATAAACGAGTTGAGTTTGGCGGGATTCCACCCCTCGACGCCATACGCGACCGGTGTCATGGTGTCGATACCCAGATCTTTGAGTCTTTGGATGGCCCGCCACTCATTGCGCGCACTCAAGACCGGCCACTTGAGCTGCAGACAGTTCTTGACTATCTCCCACCAACCGACCCCCCAGTGGATCTTGGCATAGTATGCCCTGCCCCCGAGGTCAAATCGCACCGTTCTTCTGCTTTCCAGGCTTCGATAAACCTCACCTTCCAAGGTTCGTGCGCGCTCGTATGGATCATGATCCTGCCAGGCTTGTGCGAACGTATCATTCAGATAGAACATGCTAGGTAAAGTCCATCCAATCGTGTACTACTAGGCGTGCCCGACTAATTCACCACATGGCAGATGAGATCTGTGGCACGGGAAGGCATGCTGTAGATGTCCGCTACGGCCGCGTAGTTCATGCCATTATTATGCCACTTCTCCCGCTCAGCGGATGTCAGCATTTCGGCGAGGGCATGATTGAATTCAGCCTGTATGAAGGGCGAAGCGATCAGTTTACCCGCCCCGGCGGACTCTACATAGTGGGCATAGCCACATACATCCGTTGTTAGCACCGGCAGTCCGGCGACAATAGCTTCCAATAGCACAGTGCCAGTATTTTCGACATAGGCCGGATGGACCAGCAGATCCGCTCCCAACAGAAATCTCGGAATGTCGTCTCGCCCCATGTAGATATTAACTTGCTTCCCCAGGCCCAACCTGTTTGCCATCCTGATAAACTGATTCGGATTGTCCTGTCCTATCACGATCAGTCTGGTTTTGTCCCTGATCGGTCCCGTCAACGCGTTCATACCCAGCAATACTCTGTCCAGTCCTTTGGTGACAAATCCAGACCCAATGAGCAGAAGCAAATGTTCATCGTCCTCGATGCCGACTTCCCGTCTCAACTCATTCCCCACATCGCGGGCGTTGGACGGCGCTATTCTATCCCGTGATATTCCTGGTGGTAACATGTGGAATCTGGCCTTGGGCGTATTGTAGTGCTTCAGGAAGAACGGTTTCTGTACTTCAGAAATCATCAGGATTTCGGTGCGTGAATCAGGTCTGAATACTGCCTTTTCGTAACGGGAGAAGTGTTTGTACCTGGGTATGGAACGGTATAGTCGATTCCTCTGTGTCTGCGCTTTCTCTTCGTAGCAGGAATCGCCCGCGTAATATACGTCCAGATCCGGCATCTTGTTGAATCCAATGACGCCATCGACCGGATGATTTTCCAGTTCAACCTTCATCCAATCGGAAAACCTTTCATAGCGTTTATGATTTGTGATTGCGTTGACCGGCACGATTACGACCGTAAAGCCGGCAGGTATCTCGCCTTGCCAGGAGAGGGTATACACCCTAATCCCATAGCCTCGTCTCTGGCACTCCAGTGCAATCCTCAAGAAGTCCCGCTGCAGTCCCCCAAAGGGAAAGTACTTGTACAGACAGAAGGCCAGGATTCCTCTCTTCGGCGCGGACCCACAGCGCCGGAAGGTGATCTCTTCGATGCGGGAGCAGGCTTCCTGGGGCAACGTGTAGATATTGGCGTGGCCCGCAAATTTCCGGCCGTTTTCCTGCCAACGCGCTCTTTTGTTGGACAGCAGCATCTCCTTCAGCTTGCGATTGAGCTCCTCCTGGCGGAACGGGCTGGCTACCAACATGCCCGCTTCTGCCTCCGTGACGTAGTGGCCGTATCCACAGATATCCGTGGCGAGTACGGGCAGTCCTGCGACGATCGCCTCCAGCAGGACGATCCCGGCGCACTCGTCCAGGGCCGGGTGAATCAGCAGATCAGCACCCAGCATAAACGGTGGCGCATCTCTGCCGGACAGAATCTGCACATTCTTGCTCAATCCCAACAGGAAGATCTTGCGTCTATAGGAAGCCGGGTTATCGTCGCCTATGACGATGAAGCGGGTTTTCTTGCGGATGCTGGCAGGCAGTGATCTAACCGCATACAGAGCTCGATTCAGTCCCTTCTTGATGAACCCGGATCCCACCATCAGCACTAGATAGTCATCTTCCGCAAGCGCGAATTCCTCCCTGAATTCCCGGCGGATCTCCGCCCTATTCTTCGAGTCGATTCTGTCTCTGGCGATGCCGGGCGGCAGAAAGTACATCCTCGAATCGGGTGTATCGTAATAACGCTTGAAGAAACCCTTCTGGACATCGGATATCCACAGCACTTCTGTCTTGCTGTCTCTGGAGAAGACCGCTCTTTCATATTCGGCAAAGTGCTTATAGCGTGGCAATTGCCGGTACAGCCAGCTTCTCTGGGTACGAGCCTTCTCCTCGTAGCAGGAGTCGCCGGCATAGTAGAGGTCCAATCCGGGCATCTTGTTGATGCCGATAACGCCATCCACAGGGTCGCCGCGCAACGCCTCCTCTACCCATTGACTGAACTTCTTGTAGCGACTGTGGTTGGTGACCGCGGTGACCGGGACGATGATGACTTCAAACCCCTCCGGCACCAGACCTTTCCACAGCAGCGTGTAGACACGGATCTCGTGACCGCGCTGCTGGCATTCCAACGTTATGCGCAGGAAGTCTCGCTGCAGGCCGCCAAAGGGAAAGTATTTGTACAAGCAAAACGCGAGTTTCATGTAGCACGCTCTCTGCTGTTCTGATCAGGGCCTGGCGCTATCTTCATCATGGCAGTCAGTTCGCTCCAGACCGCTGCGGGTGTCAACGGTGCAAAGCACGGTGGATGGATACCATTCGAATCAGACGCCAGGGCGAACTTACATCTCCTCTTCATGCAAGGAATACACGGTAAGTGATCACTCACTACATTTCTCTGGTTGGCACCGTAACTGCCGCTCAAGCCAGGGTCTGTCGGTCCGAGGACGCTGACCGTCGGTACTCCACAAGCGACGGCGAGATGGCCCAGACCGGTATCACCACTAACGACCCCTTCGACGGATGCCATGATCCCTATCAGTTCTCTGATCGTCAGCTTCGGCAAAACGGTTACATCCGGCCCGCACCCGGCGATCAACTCAGCCCTTTGCTTCTCGATTTCATCTCCCCATGGCAGCAACACCCGATAGCCGCTGTCGTTCACCTGTTGCAGCAACTGTTGCCAATAGACTAAAGGCCACCGTTTCGATTCCCATATCGTTCCGTGGTTGAACAAGATCTGTTTAGTATGACAATATTCTTCGAACCCTTCACTCAACGGTCCCGCATCGGGACGGATGCCATAGCTTCCTAGATCCGGCGGTACGTTGTATTCGAGCGCTTTGGCAAACAGCGATCTGATCCTCTCGACGGCATGCTGGTTGCGGGAAACCACCACCTTGTGGCGGTAAAGCAGCGAGCAGAGCGGCTCCCTGGCCGACTCCCAGCTCAGCCCTACCGATCTAACGCCAGCCAGTCGTGTGATCAGGGCACTTTTCATCAGCCCTTGTGCATCGATCACCAGATCATAGCAGTTACGCCTGAGCGCCGCTCTGAACCGCCTGAATTCTTCACCGACCAGCGCCGCCATGATGTTCTTGCGCCAGCGTCGCATGGCCACCGGTATGACCTCATTCACCGCTGGATGGCTGGCAGGAATATCGGTGAATGCCTCCTCTACAACCCAGTCGAACGTGATCCCGGGCACCAGGGCTCGGGCGTCGGTAACTGCCGGCAGCGTATGAACGACGTCTCCCATGGAGGAGGTCTTGACCAGCAACACGTGAGTCATTGCGCAAATCAGCCCTTCAGGTTCACTCGAGAACACCCGCTACTTTCATCTCCTCCAGTACTTTACTCGCCCCAAGCTCGTTCAGGCAATCGGTATGGCCCAACGGGCAGGTTCGCTTGAAACAAGGGCTGCAGGGAAGATCAAGGGAGATGATGGTGGCCCGGTCCGACAGAGGGGGAGTGAATTGGGGTGACGATGACCCGTACAGAACGAACAGTGGCCGCTCCAGGGCAGCCGCAATATGCATGAGCCCTGAGTCATTTGTCAGCACCGCCCCCGCCTGGCCGATCAAGTCGACGGCCTCCGGCAGCGTGGTCTTCCCTGTCAGATCAAAACAGTGTCCGCGCATCTGTGGTGAGACCTGCTCGCGGAGATCTCTTGCTGTAGGGATGTCTTTGCTTGAACCGAATATCCATACTTGCCAGCCCGCAGCCAAGAAATGCTCTGCCACCTCGCCGAAGTGAGCAATCGGCCACTGTTTCGCAACGCCATATTCTGCCCCGGGACAGACGCCCAATATCGGGCGAGAAAGGTCCAACTGCAGCTTTCGGACAGTGTCTGCAGCGGCATCCACATCGGTCAGCAAGTGGGGTCGGCAAACGGGCTGCGACAGCTCCATACCGTTGGCATAGGCGAGGCTGACAAATCTTTCCACCATCAAAGGCAGCGTCGACGGACTGAGTATGCGCAGGTCGGTTAAGACCCCAAAGCGGCCCTCGCCGCGCCAACCGATTCTCTCCCGGATGCGTGCAAATGCAGGTACAAGCGCGGATTTGAACGAGTTGGGCAGCACGTAAGCCTGATCATAGGATTCATGACGAAGTTCCAACCCCATCCTGTACCTTTTTGTCACGGCTAGTTGGCCGTGATCGATATCCAGAAGCCAGCCCCTTCTGATCTCCTTCATGCGCGCCAACAACGGGTAGGTGGCCGGTGGTGCAACTACGTCGATGGTGCAGCCCGGGTTTTCCATCTGGAGGGTGGCAAATAAGGCCTGCGCCATCACCATATCACCAATCCAAGACGGGCCGATGACGACGATTTTCTTAGCTGAAAAACCGTCGGCAGCCATTACGGCACACTACTGAACCAGCGTCGACCATTGCGGATGCTGCTTTCTGCGACCCATCACCTGATCGAAATACATGGATTGCAGCTTCTCGGTAATGGGGCCGCGCGCACCGCATCCAATGACTCTGCCATCCAGCTCCCTGATCGGCAGGACCTCCGCTGCGGTGCCTGTAAAGAACGCTTCATCGGCTATGTAAACCTCGTCACGGGTTATCCTTCTCTCGGTGATATCGAGCCCCAGTTCCACCGCGAAGTCAAAGATAGTGGCCCTGGTGATCCCTTCCAGGCAGGACGTTAATTCGGGGGTATGCAGTCGTCCCTCCTTTACCAGGAATATATTCTCGCCGCTCCCTTCCGCGACGTAACCTTCATTGTCCAGAAGCAACGCCTCATCACAGCCACTGTCGAGCGCCTCTCGCAGTGCCATCATGGAATTGATGTAGTTGCCGTTCGCTTTCGCCTTGCACATGGTGATGTTTACATGGTGCCTGGTATAGGAGGAGGTGCGGACCCTGATCCCTTCATCCCTGGCTTCAGGGGTCATGTAGTTGGGCCACGACCAGGCAGCAATGATCGTGTGGGACTTGAGGTTCTCGGCTCGCAGCCCCATGGCTTCTGAGCCGTAAAAACACATCGGCCTGAGATAGGCTTCATCCAGCCCGTTCTCGCGAACCACCGTACATTGAGCCTCATTCAGTTCGTCTTTGCTGAATTGGATGGGGAAACTGAGAATATGCGCCGATCGATACAGTCGGTCTGTATGCTCCTTCAATCGGAAAATCACGGGGCCTCGGTCCGTCTGGTAGGCACGTACGCCTTCAAACACACCCAATCCATAATGGAGCGTGTGGGTTAACACATGCACATTTGCTTCCCGCCAAGGTACCAGCTTGCCGTCAAACCAGATGACACCGTCTCGATCAGCCAGAGATTCTGAAGACATTTATGTATGACCTTTGTGTGATGTTCCCGCTACTGCTATCCATCCGTTAGTTGCTGCACCCCATCCGTTAGTTGCTGGACCGCTAGCCTGCATCTTGCATAAGTTTACGCCAAACATCGACAACCTTCTCACGATAGGGCGCCAGTTCGGAGTAAGCAGATATGAATAACTGTCCGCCGAGGGCCTGAAAGTGTACCGCTGACCTGTATGCAAGATAAGCATCCCGGAGCAGATCGACATCCGCTTTATCCAACAGATTGACTTCCTGTAGGATTCCCAGTAAACGATAGTTATCGGTGAATCGACACAGCTCCGGGTGTCTGTCGCTCCAAGCCAAGACCGCGTATTGGACCATAAATTCTATATCAACGATAGCTCCCAAAGCGTGTTTCAGATCGAACGGCAGCTTGCTGTCTTCCTGTGACTCATCGCTCTCACGCCTTTCCAGGCTGCGCATCTTCTGCCGCATCTCGACGATATCATTCCTGAGTTGATGCGGCTCTCTCGATCTCTTTAGAATCGCGCCACGGATCTCCTCGAACCTTTCCCCTATGTGTGGATCGCCCGCCACAAACCTGGCTCTGACCAGGGCCTGATGCTCGTAGGTCCAGGCTTTGTCCTGCTGATAGGTTTCAAATGCTTCGATGGAGGAGACCAGCAATCCCTTGCCGCCGGCAGGTCTCAAACGGACGTCAATATCGTACAGAATTCCTGCCGAGGTGAAGCTGTTTAATATATGGATGATGCGCTGTCCAAGGCGGTTGAAGAAGGTACTGTTGGCCACCTGTTTGGGCCCTTCGGTTTGCCCATGTACGGCACCGTTGTGGATGAAGACCAGATCAAGATCGGATCCAAAACCCAGTTCGTAGCCGCCCAATTTGCCATAGCCAATCACTGCAAAGTCGGGGTCGCAGTATTCACCATCTTCTCGCTTCGGTCTGCCGTGCCGCTCGACCAGATGGCTCCAGGCAATGTCCAACGTCTGCTGCAGAATCGCCTCGGCGAGAGCGGTTAGGAGATCGCTGCTGACCATTACGGAACGCAGATTGGAGAGTTCCAGCACGGCAGCTTTGAGCTGGCACGCGTTCTTGAATTGGCGCAAGTGATCCATCTGCTCTTCCAAATCACCGGCTGGAGCAGCGGACAGATGATTCGTCAGATCCCTCTTAAGGTCGGTCTCACTGGGAATGTCATCCTCGCCACTGTAATCACCCAGCTCATAAAGCAACAGCGGCTGTTTTCGTAGTTGCTCGGCCACCCAGGGACTCTTGCCGCAAAGCTTGATCATCCTTTCCAGCGAAGCGGGATTCTCTAACAGGTAAACCAGGTAGGTGCTTCGCCGCAGGATCGCTTCGACAATCGGTAGGGCCCGGCCGAGAGTCGTATCGGGATCCCTCTCCCTACTGACCAAACTGAGCAATTTGGGCAGCAAGCGATCCGTTCTTTCCGCCTCCACGGCCTGCGGCAAGTTCTTGTTGCGCGCCGTCTTGATGCTGTTGATCTGTCCACTGGCCCAACCGCTGTCGGAAAAGCCGCTCTGTTCGAGAAAATCGGTCACATCCTTCTCTTCGATGTCGCTCCATAGGCGCTCCCAGATCAGATCGCTCTCCGACGGGTCATTCGTTGCATCGGCTTCAGGTTGTATGATCTGTTGAAAGCAGGTCGCGACGTACTTTCTGTGCTGATCGAGGGCGTTCACGTAATCGGACCAGTCGGCCATGCCCATAGCTAACGCCAGCCTTGACCTGGAGACAGCGCTGCTGGGAAGAATCTGCGTCTGTCTATCCGACTCGGCCTGTATGGCGTGCTCGGAATTCCTGAGAAACAGATAGGCTTGAGTTAGCCCTGCCACGACATCTTCTGCCAAATCTCCCCTCTCTTGCAGTCGTCGCATGGCTCGCAGGAGCTTCTGTTCCTGCAGAGCGCTGTCGCGCGCACCCCAAATCAACTGGTAGGACTGCGCTATAAATTCGATCTCCCTTATGCCGCCCGGGCCCAACTTGATATCATTTGCCAACTCTTTTTTTTTGGCTTCGCTGTTTATGAGTCTCTTCATCTCCCGCAGTGACTCGATAGCGCCAAAATCCAGGTACTTCCGATAGACGAAGGGATTCAACCAATCCAGAAACGAACGTGCTTCGTCCGCATCTCCCGCTACAAATCTAGCCTTGATGAACGCGTACCGTTCCCAGTCCCGGCCATCCTTCTCGTAATAACGTTCCATGGCGCTTCTTGCCAGCACCAGCGCCCCGCTATCCCCATAGGGTCGCAGCCGCATATCCACCCTGAACACAAAGCCGTCATGCCTCGACTCACTCAACGTGCTGATCAGCTTTCTGGCAAGCCGCAGGAAGAACTCCTGCTTGGACATCTCCTTCTGTGAGCGATCCCTGGTGTTGACATACCCCTGTTCGCCATAGAGGAAGACCAGATCGATGTCGGAGGAGAGATTCAGTTCCATGCCCCCCAATTTTCCGAGCGCCAGCACGACTAGCCGCTGTGGTTGCTGCGTCGACGAATCAACAGGCGTGCCATAGGCTTCACAACTTTCCGAGTAGAGTGCCTCAAGAGCACATTCGATACAGGCATCTGCCAGGTTGCAAAGATCCAGGACGGTGGTTTCGAAGTTCGCATCAAGGGTGAGATCGCGCCAGATGATTCTGACCATCTCTCGCCTGCGAAAACTTCTCAGTGAAGTCATCAAATCTTCATCTGAATCCAGATTCAGCCGATCGGTCAATCGCCCCTTATAAGCATCGTTGGGATAAGTGCGGTCGAGGTCGCCGCTTTGTTGCAGATCGTACAGAAGCTTGGGGTAACGGACACAGCTTTCAGCTACATAGTCGCTGATGGACCAGACCTTCCGGAGGGCCTCGAGCACACCCATATCGTCTAGTTGCTCTCTCGAGTATCCACCCCGTTCGGTGAATTTATCCAAGTGAGCTTCAACGTTGTGTAGAGTTTCTGTGAGAGGGTCAGTTTGCTCTGACATGACTTCCTACCGGCAGAGCCAGCAAACACTTACACGTTCCTATTCCATTCCCGACAGCGGTGCCACCCGCAGCACTTCCTCCACTGTGGTCACTCCCGCACCAACCTTCTGAGCACCGCTTAAGCGCAGAGTTCTCATTCCCTCTTTCATCGCCTTGAGTCGCAAACTGCCGATGTCGACGTCGTCTGTGACCATCGCCTTAAGGGGGTCGCTCATGGACAGCAGTTCATATATGCCGGCGCGACCCAGATAGCCCGTGTCCCGGCATTCAAGACAGCCAACGGGCGTATATATTTCCTTTGGCGACTTCATCTTCCAGGGAGAGATCAACACACTCCAACCAGCCGAATCCACTGCGGCTTGGCGTTTGCAGTCGGGGCAGAGAGTTCTCACCAGTCGCTGCGCCATTATGCCGAGCACCGTCGCCTTGATCAGATAGGGAGCCACTCCCAGTTCCAGCAGGCGCGTAATCGCGGAGGGGGCGTCGTTCGTGTGCAGGGTCGAGATGACCAAGTGTCCTGTTAATGCGGCCTGAATAGCCATGTTGGCAGTTTCCAGATCACGAATCTCTCCAACCATGATGATGTCCGGGTCCTGCCGCAGCAACGCTCTGACACCGTCAGCGAAATTCAAGTCGATATTCTGCTGCACCTGCATCTGGTTAAAGCTGCCTTCAACCATTTCGATAGGATCTTCGATGGTGCAGACATTGACTTCCGCGGTCGCCAATTGCTTCAGACTGGAGTAAAGGGTCGTCGTCTTGCCTGACCCGGTCGGCCCTGTCACCAGCACGATTCCGTTGGGATTGTTGACCATCCCCTGCCACTTGTCATAGTCCTCATTGGCGAGCCCAAGTTCTGCGAATGACTTGAGCAGTATGTCCGGATCGAAGATCCGCATGACCATTTTTTCGCCAAACGCCGTCGGCAGGGTGGATAGCCGCAACTCCACTTCGTGCCCCTCTTGGGTTTTGGTCTTTAGGCGGCCATCCTGTGGTTTTCTCTTCTCCGCCACATTCATCCGACCCAGGGTTTTGATTCGACTGGTTACGGCTGTCATCACTTGGGTGGGCAATTCATACACCAAGTGCAATACGCCATCAATTCTGAAGCGTATGCCGCTCTTTTCCCGACGCGGTTCCAGGTGTATATCGCTGGCTCGCTGGGAAAAAGCATATCCAAGCAGCCAGTCAACGACATTGACTATGTGTGAGTCGTTGGCATCCGGTGACTGTATCTGCCCCAGCTCCAACATCTGTTCCAGATTAGACAATCCGCCACTGGTAAATCCCTGCGCACTCGCCTTGTTAACCGATCTGGCAATGGTGAAGAATTCCATGCTGTAACGGCGTATATCGGCGGGATTGGCCACCACTCGGGTGATCACCTTGCCAGTTTGTGACTGCTGAATCATCGCTTCCCAACTGTGAACATAGGGTTGGGCGCTGGCGATCACCACTTCATCATCAGTGACCTCTACCGCCAGGATGCCGTGCCGTTGCGCAAACGGATACGACATCACCTGGGTGACCGCTTGGGCATCGATCTTGAGTGGATCGATTCGGTAGTATGCCTGCCCGGCCCGTTCGCTCAGCCAATGGGTAAGGGTTTCGATATCCAGGGTCTCTGTTGGGTTCTTCTGATCGGAAAGATCCTCATCTGCAATCAGCTCCAGAGGATTCCAGTTGAGTTGTTCTTTGGAACGGGGACGCGAACTCATCACCTCCGCGTCTTCTGAGGCCAGGCGGCCATCAGTAACGAGATCGTCCAGAATACCTCTGAGGTTTAGAGTGATATCGGGTTTTTTCGCGTTAAAGTCTTCCTGTATAGTCACCGTCGTCCCCTTCGGTTCGGATTCACGCGGTCTTATTTCCGCACGACCAAGACCATGTAACCTAGCTTACACCTTTTTTAGCTACTTCAATAATTCTAGTCGGTGGCAACTCCCTGTCAGCCAACGCGCCACCTTGTTATTGCGGATCGAATGTTTTAGCGGTTTGCATTAAACTTCACCTCCCGCCAACTGGTTTGGATAGTCGGCCAAAGCAGGGCGAAACCCGGTCTATCAGGCGCACATAATGAAATCAGCGACTCCCTCGGTTGTCTCGATGCTGACAAAGCTGATCGCCACTTCATCGATCAGCAGCATCCAGCCCCAGCACGATCAGGGCAATCTGGCGGTGGTCGACATGCTTGCCGGTTGGCTGCAGCAACTTGATTTCAAAGTAGAGGTCCTGCCTGTCCCGGAGAAACCCGGCAAATTCAACCTCATTGCCGTATTGGGCCGCGGAAGCGGTGGACTTGTACTGGCCGGTCACACCGATACGGTACCTTTCGATGGCGGGCTGTGGGATCTGGATCCGCTAAAGCTGGTGGAGAAGGATCAGCGTTTCTATGGCCTCGGAACTTGCGATATGAAGGGATTCTTTCCTCTGGCGATCGAGGCGGCGGGGAACTTCAGAGCACAGGACCTCGACCGCCCGCTGATCGTCCTGGCGACGGCCGACGAGGAGTCCACCATGAGCGGGGCTCGCGCACTGAACGCAGCCCAATTGTGCCATGCACGGGCCGCACTGATAGGAGAGCCCACGTCGCTGCAGCCGGTATTTCAGCACAAAGGCATCATGATGCTCTCCATCCGGGTGACCGGAAAACCGGGTCACTCATCCGATCCGACGTTGGGTAACAGTGCCCTGGATGCCATGTCACCGGTGCTGGCCAATCTGCTCGAGTACCGAAGCGAGCTGCAGCATAGATATCAAAACGACTCGTTCAAGGTGCCGCACCCCACCGTAAATCTGGGCTGCATACAGGGGGGAGACAATCCAAATCGGATCTGTGCCTGCGTTGAGCTCGAGATTGATGTCAGGATCCTGCCAGGCATGGAGGACGTTGAAGTGCTGCAGGATCTCGATTGTCGCTTGAAGTCGATTCTGTCGGCGCTTGATCTCAACGTATGCGTTGAGTTGCTGCACCCGGCGGTGCCGCCTTTTGAGAATCAGCACGATTCAGATCTGTTGGACACAGTCGAAACGCTGACAGGCGCAGACAGATCTTGCGTGGCGTTCGCCTCCGAAGCGCCTTACCTGCAACGGCTGGGCATGGATACGATTCTGCTCGGACCCGGCAGTATCGATCAGGCTCATCAGCCCAATGAATTCCTCGAATTGAATCAACTTCAACCGACAATTGATCTTATCCAGCACCTGATTCAGAAGTACTGTTGCAGATAACTTGGACCTCCCACAATTCCTGTAATCCCCCTCTGATTCAC
>CEPV01030296.1_pt1 | contig 57795 bp, 50 predicted proteins | sample 530451 | NCBI WGS metagenome assembly CEPV01 (sample SAMEA2620097, study PRJEB7988) | marine metagenome | isolation source: saline water (ENVO:00002010), including
GTGCTGTGGGCAATGCCCACGAGCGTACAGGCCGACTGGGCCTTGAACCTGCAGCGGCCCGTCACCGAGATCGCACGGGTCCAGTACGACCTGCATATGCTGATCACCTATATCGTTACCGTGATTGGGATCATGGTCTTCGCCATCATGTTTTACTCGATCGTGAAGTTCCGCAAGAGCAAAGGCGCCCAGGCTGCCAAGTTCACGCACTCCACGAAAGCCGAGGTCATCTGGACCGTCATTCCCACCCTGATTCTGATCGCAATGGCGGTGCCTTCCACCAAAGCACTGCTGCTGATGGAAGACACCACGGAGTCCGACATGGTGGTCAAGGTGACCGGTTACCAGTGGGGCTGGCATTACGACTACATGGAAGAGGACGTTTCCTTCTACAGCAAGTTGACCACGCCGCAGAGCCAGATTACCGGGACGGAGACCAAGGGCGAGAACTACCTTCTTGAGGTCGATAACCATATGGTCTTGCCCGTAGGTAAGAAGGTCCGCCTTCTGCTGACCGCGCAGGACGTGATCCACGCCTGGTGGGTTCCTCAGCTTGGGGGCAAAAAGGATGCGATCCCGGGCTTCATCAACGAGATGTGGGTTCGCGCCGATGAAACCGGCACCTTCCGCGGACAATGCGCAGAGCTTTGCGGCAGGGACCATGGCTATATGCCGATCGTTGTCGACGTGGTCGACGAAGCCCAGTACCAGGCCTGGCTGGACGGCCAGCGTAACAAAGGCTGAATCTAGCCTCATTTCCAGGCTCGCAAGAATTATTTCAACAGGAGTATGCGCATGACTACAACAGTCGCCGATCACCACCACGACGAAGTGCCCAAGGGCATTACCCGCTGGCTGTTTACCACCAACCACAAGGACATCGGGACGCTGTACCTGTGGTTCTCGTTCATCATGTTTCTGGTCGGCGGCGCCATGTCGCTGGTGATCCGGGCGGAACTCTTTCAGCCCGGCCTGCAGGTGGTAGATCCGCATTTTTTCAACCAGATGACGACCGTGCACGCACTGATCATGGTGTTCGGTGCCGTCATGCCCGGGTTCGTGGGTTTTGCCAACTGGATGATCCCGATGATGATCGGGGCGCCTGACATGGCCCTGCCGAGGCTGAACAACTGGAGTTTCTGGCTGCTGCCGCCGGCTGCGCTGCTGCTGGTGATATCATTGTTTGTTCCAGGCGGCGGTCCTGCTTCCGGCTGGACACTCTATCCGCCACTGACGATACAGGGCGGCATGGGCATGGATTTCACGATCTTTACCGTGCATATCCTGGGGATGTCCTCGATCCTGGGTTCGATCAACATCATCGCCACCATCCTCAACATGCGCGCCCCCGGCATGACGCTGATGAAAATGCCGCTGTTTGTCTGGACCTGGCTGATCACCGCTTTCCTTCTGCTGGCGGCTATTCCGGTACTGGCCGGTGCGGTCACCATGCTGCTCACGGACCGTCATTTTGGTACGGCCTTTTTTGATCCCGCCGGTGGCGGCGACCCGGCCCTGTTCCAGCATATTTTCTGGTTCTTCGGCCACCCCGAGGTCTATATCCTGATTCTGCCGGCCTTCGGAGTGATCTCGCAGGTGATTCCGACCTTTTCCCGAAAGCCGCTCTTTGGATACACATCCATGGTGTTCGCCAGCGCCGCCATCGCCTTTTTGTCTTTTATCGTCTGGGCCCACCATATGTACACCGTGGGTATGCCGCTCTCCGGTGAACTCTTCTTCATGTATGCGACCATGCTGATTGCGATTCCAACGGGCGTGAAGATCTTCAACTGGCTGGCAACCATGTGGCGCGGCAGTCTGACCTTTGAGACCCCCATGCTGTTTGCTGTATCGGTAGTCTGTCTTTTCACTATGGGCGGTCTTACGGGACTCATGATGTCCATCACCCCAGCGGACTTTCAGTACCACGATACCTACTACATCGTCGCGCATTTTCACTACACCATCTTCGCAGGTTCAGTGCTGTCGATGTTCGCTGGTATCTACTACTGGCTGCCCAAATGGACCGGCCACATGTACGACGAAACCCTCGGCAAATGGCACTTCTGGCTGACCGTGATCGGGTTTAACGTCACCTTTTTCCCGCAGCATTTCCTTGGGCTTGCGGGTATGCCCCGGCGTATTCCGGACTATGCCCTGCAGTTCACCGAGTTCAATCAGATATCCACCATCGGCTCATTGGTGATGGGATTTGCCCAGCTGATCCTGCTGGTCGTGGTGGTGAAAGCCATCCGCGGCGGCAAAAAGGCCAGCGCCGAGGTCTGGGAGAATCCGGAAGGTCTTGAATGGTCTCTGCCGTCTCCTCCGCCTTACCATACCTTTGCTACTGCGCCAGAGGTGCGGTGAAAGCCTGATGACTGCCGTGGCAAATGACGCTCAAAAAGCGGGTATCCGCAAGACCGTGACCATACTGGTGGTGTTCGTGGTGGCGGTTTTTACCTGGAGCATCGTCAAGTATCTTCTCTGAAGCTATGGTCTTTAGCCAACCATGAACCAATCTTCCCGGAAAAAGAGCAACCGCCGCGTGGCGGGCTGGCTCTCGCTGTGGGTGGTGGGCATGTTCGGCTTTGGCTACGCACTGGTGCCGCTGTATGATATTTTCTGTGAGATCACCGGTCTTAACGGAAAAAGTGCGACGCTGTCCGAGGTCAGTGCGAAACCGCTCGAAATTGATCGCTCACGCACGGTTACGGTGGAGTTCACCGTAAATGTGAGCGGCATACCCTGGCAGGTTGACCGGCCAGAAACCGTACGCCTTAAGGTTCACCCGGGTGAGTCGATGACGGTGACCTACGCTGCGCACAGTCTGACCGACAGCCGGTCTGCCGGGCAGGCAGTGCCGAGCGTAACGCCAGCGCGCGCCGCCCGGCATTTTCGGAAAACGGAATGTTTCTGCTTTACCCGCCAGGAACTCGCGCCCCGAGAGAGCAAGGTCATGCCGGTCACCTTTGTGGTGGATCCCGCGCTTCCAGAGGAAGTCAAGACGATTACGCTGTCGTACACGGTGTATCCTGCCAAAGACATTGAACCAGCCAATTCATGAGCATGGCTGGTGGATAATTAGTTTATTCATATATTCATAGAAAAGAGGACATAACACATGAGTGCAGCACACGGTGGTTACTATCTGCCCGATCCGACCAAGTGGCCCATGATCACGTCCATGGGCCTTTTTCTGCTGGCTTTGGGGTTCACTTTGCATCTGCATCATCTTGCCCCCGGCCCGTGGCTGATGGTCGCAGGTGCGGCCATCATCGTGCTGATGCTCTATGCCTGGTTCGGCCAGGTGGCGACCGAGAGCGAAGCGGGCAAGTTTGACGGTCAGGTCGATACCTCATTTCGCATGGGCATGGGCTGGTTCATATTTTCCGAAGTGATGTTCTTTGCTGTATTCTTCGGCGCGCTTTTCTATACCCGCATTCTCTCGGTGCCCTGGCTGGCAGGGGAAGAGATGCTGTGGCCCGGCTTTGAAGCGACCTGGCCGACAGCGGGGCCAGCGGGTGCGACTTATATTGGTCCGGATGCCCATGACGTGGGGTCCGGACAGTTCTCCAGCATCGGCGCTTTCGGGGTACCGCTTTTGAATACGGTGCTGCTGCTTTCCTCAAGCGTGACGGTAACCGTCGCCCACTGGGCCCTTAAAAAGAATCAGCGGGGGCGGCTCAACTTCTGGTTATTCGTGACGGTGGTCCTGGGCGCGGCGTTTATGTATTGCCAGGCGGGCGAATACATGGAGGCCTACAACCATCTCGGACTGACTCTGGGCTCGGGCGTTTACGGCGCAACTTTCTTCATCCTCACGGGATTTCATGGTTTCCATGTGACCGTAGGGGTCATCACGCTGACAGTCATCCTGGTGCGATGCCTGCGTGGACATTTCAAGCCGGATGAGCATTTTGGCTTTGAGGGTGCCGCCTGGTACTGGCACTTCGTGGATACGGTCTGGGTCGGACTATTTATCTTCGTTTATATCCTGTAGCATTCCAATAAAATCCGCAGGCACTGCCGAGTCCTCGGGCAGTCCCTGCGGTTTCATCAGGATGACAACTTACTGCTGGCTTTGCACGGCGGCCCGCTGGAGGGATTCACCGGGCTTCAGAATTCCGGTGTAGAGCCCGGCGACAATCAGTAGAAGCAGAAACGCCCAGATCGCGACACGGTAAGTGAGTGCTTTTACCGTGCCGGTTCCGCGGCCTTTGTCGCGCATCATCGAGAACATGGCAACTCCAAGGCTGATGACCACGGCCAGCAGGAGTACCAGGATTACGGTTTTCGCAAGCATCGAGAAATCGTGGTGAGAGGTCGCCCGGGAATGTTACCAAATTCACCGAACTTTTCAGTGAACTGAGGTGTCGACACGACGGATATCGCACCCCCTGGTGTTACTCGGCGCGGCAACCGTATGTGCCCTGCTGGTTGCATTGGGGTTTTGGCAGTTACATCGCGCTGAGGAAAAGCAGCATCTGCATGAGGCCTATTCAGCCCGGGTGGACGAAGCGCCGATTCAGGTCACAGGGGTCCTGCTGGAGCCTGGCCGCTCGAATTTTCCAGCCCAAGTGCGCGGCCGGTTTGATGGACAGGGGCAGTTTCTTTGGGATAACCGAACCTATCAGGGTCAGCCGGGCTTTGATGTGCTCACCCCTTTCATCATTGACCCTGGTGAGACCCGGATTCTGGTTGACCGGGGCTGGATTCCGCTCCTGAGCTCAAGAAAAGACCTTCCGAGCCCGACCGTGCCCCAGGGCATTCGAACGATCAGCGGCCGCCTTGTTGAGCCGATGCACGGCTTCACCCTGGAAGCGCGCCCACCAGCGTATGATGCTCCCCTTCGTCAGAATCTCGACCTTGCGGCGTTTGCCGATTCTGCGCCCTATGCAATGCATTCCTACGTATTGCGGCTTGGTCCAGACGAGCCCGACGGGTTTGTTCGCAAGTGGCCTGCTCCGGACGAAAAGGCGATCAAGCGTCACCAGGCCTATGCAGTTCAGTGGTTTGCAATAGCGCTTGCATTTGTTGGCGTAGTTGGCGCCATGCTTCGGCGCGAGATCAGAATAAGGAACAAGCCTGCCAGGAATGAAATCGATGAATGATGTAAACCCAAGGCCCATTTCCCGGGCGGCGCAAAACCGTAAGCGCTGGACGCTAGTTGCGCTGATGGCACTTTTTTTGTTGCCAGTAATTGCGGCATGGCTGTGGAAGCCTGATACTTTCCGCAATCGGGGAGACCTGATTGATCCGCCCCGACCTCTGACTAACGTGCAGATGGTGTCACCCGACGGGAGCACGGTGGATCTCGACACATTTTTCGGCCGCTGGACCTACATCTTCTTCGTGGACGATAGCTGTGCGGATTCCTGTAGAAAGCTGAGTGATGCGATTGAGCGCGTGCGCCTGAGTCAGGGAAAAAATGAGAAGCGGATTCGTCTGATGGTGGTGACCTTGAATCCGGATTCGCTGCCTTCTTTAAGGCAGATTCACATTGCGATGCCGCGGACCATCGTGCTTGCGGTTGATGCTTCCCAGAGGGTGCATCTCCTTTCGCAGTTCGCGCTGCCGGCGGATGTGCCGACCCAAGAGGTACGCAAAATCTACCTGGTAGACCCGCTTGGAAATCTCATGATGAGTTACCCCGCCCGGAGTGATCCTAGCGATCTGCGAAAAGATATCAGTCGCCTTCTGCGGGCGTCCCGGATCGGCTAGATAGGGCCTTTGATCCCGTATAATTCATTGCCGTCATGAAAGCGCAGGTCTCCACATCATCGCAGACCTCGTCAAGTCTCGGGCAGACTGTATACGCCTACTATGAATTGACCAAGCCCCGAGTGGTGGCGCTGATCGTTTTTACGGCCATCGTCGGCATGTTTCTTTCAGTCGACGGTATGGTGCCTGTCTCGGTGCTGATTTTTGGAGCGCTCGGCATCAGCCTTTCTGCCGCATCCGGGGCCGCCTTCAACCATCTTCTGGATCGGCGGGCTGACCGGATCATGGCCCGCACCTCCGGTCGTCCACTACCAAGCGGTGCCGTCGACACCGCCCCTGCGCTGATTTTCGCCAGTGCGCTGGCGGTGGTTTCCATGCTGCTTCTGGCCGGCATGGTGAACACGCTTACGGCGGCGCTCTCTTTTGCATCCATGATTGGCTATGCCATGATCTATACGGTCTGGCTCAAGCACGCGACCCCCCAGAATATCGTGATCGGTGGCGCTGCCGGTGCGATGCCGCCAGTACTCGGGTGGACTGCGGTCACCGGTGAGGTTGCATCCGATGCGCTTTTGCTGTTCCTGATCATCTTCTGCTGGACGCCGCCGCACTTCTGGGCGCTGGCGCTATACCGGCGGGATGAGTACGCAGCTGCCGGCATTCCCATGCTGCCGGTCACCCATGGTGAGAGCCATACGCTGCTGCAGATGGTGCTTTACACGGTGCTGTTGCTGGCGGTCAGTGTGCTGCCCTTTGCAACGGGGATGTCAGGCTGGATGTATTTTGTGGGTGCACTCATTCTCGGGGTGATCTTCCTGGTTTTTGTAGTCCGCCTGTATCTCCACTACAGTGACGCGCTCTCGAAGCAGACCTTCGGCTTTTCGATCCAGTATCTTGCGATGCTGTTTGCGCTGATGCTGATAGATCATTACCAGGCGCCGCTCAGAAATCTCCTCGTAACACCCTTTATCTAGCCAGATTGCATCAGACAGACGCCGGGGCGCTTGAGGGACCCGGATCAACCGCCATGAATCGTTCGAGCCGGGAAAAGCCCTTTGCTATCGCCTGTGAACGTAACCGTGACCCGATTCTCACGGTCTTAAGGCAGGTCCTTCCGGAGCGTGGCCGGGTTCTGGAGGTCGGCAGCGGTACCGGGCAGCATGCGGCATATTTTTCCGCCGCGTTCCCGCATCTTGAGTGGCTTCCCAGCGATTTGCCGGAGAATCTGGAAGGGATATCACTGTGGCGCGAACAAGCCGGTGAGAACTGCCTCGCGCCGATCAGCCTCGACCTTCTGGCAGATCGGCTGCAATTGCCCCAAGCCGATGCGATCGTCTGTATCAATACCCTGCATATCGTTGCCTGGCAGGGCGCGTGCAATCTGTTTGAGGCCGCAGGCCGCAGTCTTGCGCCAGGGCAGGTGGTGTATCTCTACGGACCCTATCGTTATGCAGACCGGCCGCTTGAACCGAGCAACGTGCAGTTTAATCAATGGCTGAAAGACCGTGATCCTGTCAGCGGTATCCGAAATCTCGATGACCTCACAACAGTCGCTCGAGATCAGGGCTTTGTTCTGGATGCCGATGCACCGATGCCGGCCAATAACCGTTCACTGTGCTTCAGGTGCGTTGACGATCGCTAGACCGTTTGCCCAGGGTCCTGCACCGGCGGGGCTTGGGATATCAAAGTCGGTCGCGCATTGCGTACCAGGCCATTGCCAGCGCCAGCAACGGGGAGCGAAAGGTGCTACCCCCGGGGAAGCGGGGCGTTGGCAGGCGGTTCATAATGTCAAAACGGCTGGCTACACCATCGACCGCCTCGGCAAGCATGGCACCGGCGCCGGTCGCGAGGGCGACGCCCGAACCGGAGTACCCCGATGCTGAGAAGACGTTTGCACTATGGCGCTGGAAATAAGGTAGCCGCGACATGGTGATGGCCAGCGTGCCGCCCCAGCCATACTCGACTTTCGCATCTTTGAGATTTGGGTAGATCCTGAGCATATACCTTCGAACAAAAGCCTTGATGTCCCTGGGGAAGCGATAGCCATAGCTTTCACCGCCACCGAACAGCATCCGGTTATCGGCCGAGCACCTGAAGTAATTGACCACAAAGCGTGAGTCCGAAACACAGGCACCGTTGGCAATGAGTCTGTGGACGGTATCATCATCCAGTGGTTCGGTTGCAATGATGTAGTTGTTGATGGGCATCACGTGCTGGCCGATAGACTTTTCCAGCGGGCCAATGTAACCATTGCATGCGTAGAGGACGTAGCGTGCCATCAGGCAGCCTTGCGCCGTGTAAAGACGCGCGGGTTCCCCAAGGTCGATCCGCGTGACCTCAGAGCGCTCGAAGATATCAGCACCGGCAGCCATTGCGGCCCGGGCGATGCCGAGGGCGTAGTTCAGAGGGTGCAGGTGGCCCGCACCCATATCGAGTGTGCCGGCGGAGTAGTCCTTGCAGCCGACCAGGGTCTGCATCTTATCTGGCGGCACATATCGTATCTGGCCGTAGTCGTATTTTTCATTGAGCAGTTCGGCGAACTGCCGGGAGTGACGATCGTAACGGCGCCGGTGATTGGCGTGAATCAAACCGTCCCGGTAGTCACAGGGAATCTGGTGGCGGGCGATGAGATCCTTGACCAATGCCTTGGCCTCCTGGGCAATCTGCCAGGCGGCACGGGCAAGGCCGTGATCCACTTTTTGTTCGAGGTCATCCTGGGCAACGCGTTGTCCCGTACCGACCTGACCTCCGTTACGGCCGCTCGCACCCCAGCCGATACGGTGGGCATCGAGCAGGCTCACGGAGTATCCGCGCTCGGCAAGATGCAGCGCTGCCGAGAGGCCGGTAAAGCCGCCTCCGATGACGGCAACATCACAGCGATGGTCGCCCTCGAGTGGTTGCGTTTCGGGAACGCCGACGGCGGTTGCCGCGTACCACGAAGGGGGATAGGTTCCATCCGGATCGTTGAGGTGCAGCAGCGGGTTGGAAGACACGGTTATTTTTGGTTGGGTTGACGCCGACAGGTGAGGCTGGAAATCAGGCGCGGGCTGAATCCGTCGAAGCCGCCGCTTCAAGGGCTTTCAGGATATCCCGCAGCAGACCCGGGCCACGGTAGATAAGTCCGCTGTAGACCTGAATCAGGGTGGCCCCTGCGGAGAATGCCGCCTGCGCTGATGCGGCGTCCATGATGCCGCCGACGCCGATGAGCGGAAAGCCGGACGGGGTGTGCTGTCTGAGTTCGGTGATCAGACGGTGTGACAACGTGGCTAATGGTGCGCCACTCAAGCCACCCGTTTCGGCAGCCTTCGGGTACATCTTTAGATCCAGGGGCCGGCTGGTGGTCGTATTGCTTGCCACGATACCGTCGATCCCACGACCGACCAGCACCTCGGCCATCGGTCCGATCGCGTCAGTATCCAGATCAGGTGAAATCTTGACGGCGATGGGGGTGTACTTGCCGTGCAGATCGGCAAGTTGTGCCTGCTCGTCTTTCAATCGTTGGAGCAGCCCATCCAGAGTCTCGCGTTCCTGAAGATCGCGAAGACCTTTGGTGTTGGGAGAGGAGATGTTTATCGTCACGTAGTCCGCGATGCGGTACACGGCGCGCAGGCCTGTCAGGTAATCCCGCCAGGCATCGTCGTTATCGGTCGTGGCATTACGTCCGAGATTAATGCCGATGACAGCCTGCTGGCGCTGCTGGCCGAGCCGGTGAAGGAAGTGATTCAGACCCTCACTGTTAAATCCCATACGATTGATCAGCGCCTGTGCCCCTGCAAGCCGAAACATGCGCGGTCTGGGATTGCCCGTCTGCGGCAGCGGCGTCACGGTACCGAGTTCTAGAAACCCAAAGCCCAGGCTGGCCAGTCCGTCAACGGCTTGTGCATGCTTGTCCAGTCCCGCCGCAAGGCCTACCGGGTTTGGAAAACAAAGGCCCATCGCCTCAACGGGTATTGCCGGCAGGGATCCGCGCCACGCGTCAGCCAAATACTGGTTAATGGGATGAATACGTCCGAGAAGCCCGATGGCACCGAGGGTGAGCCGGTGAGCCGTTTCCGGTTCGAGCTGGAAGAGCAGGGGTCGCAGCAGTGAGTAAAGACCCGCCATCAGAACACTTCGCCATTCGCAAGATGGCGCCACTGGCCGCGGGGCAACTGGTCCAGAAGAACCTGTCCGATACGTACCCGCACCAGCGTACGGACACTTAAGTCCACCAGTTCGCACATTCGCCGGATCTGTCGTTTCCGGCCTTGTGTGAGCACAAATTCCAACTGGCCGGGACGGGTATGGCTTATCCGGGCGGGACGAAGTGGACGACCATCGAGGATAAGGCCATGACGTAACTGCTCGATGACGGCCGGGGTGATCTCGCCATCGACACCCACGTGGTATTCCTTTTCCATTCGGCTGTTCGGGCCAATCAGGGCGCGCGCAATCGTCCCGTCCTGGGTCAGTACCAGCAGGCCGGCAGAATCAATATCAAGCCGCCCCGCGACATGCAGGTTTTGCGCCTTTGGCATCGGTCTTTGTCTTTGGATGCCGCTGTCGGCACGATTTTGCGCAGTAATCAGCGAGACTGCCTCGGGGTAGCCTTTTTCGGGTTGATTTGAGACTACTCCGGGCGGCTTGTGCAGAAGTACCGTTGCCAGCGACTGGCGCTGATTCCGGGCTTCAGTGCTCAACTGGACATCGGCAAGAGGATGTACCCGTGAGCCGAGTTGATTTACCACAATGCCGTCGACCAGAACCTGTCCGGCCGCAATCAGTCGGTCTGCCTCCCGCCGCGAGCACAGTCCTTGTTCAGCCATAAGGCGGGAGAGGCGGATTCCATCGTCCATGGGTCTGCCTGAGCGCTCAGCGGGGCGTATGTCTTCCTTTCAGAAATATCCGCACAGCAGTTTCTGCATTGCCGGTATAGCTTTGCGGAGTGAGCGCAGCAAGGTCGTCCTGGGCAGCTTTCGGAATGGGTAGTGCCTTGACAAAGTCCCTCAAAGTATCAGCGTCTATCTCAGCGCGGCCCCGGGTGAGGGCTTTGAGTTTCTCGTAAGGCTCCGGCACATCGTAGCGCCGCATCACGGTCTGAATCGCTTCGGCGAGCACTTCCCATGCGCGATCGAGTTCAGCGTCCAGTCGGGCACTGTCGATCTCAAGTTTCCCAAGACCACGGCAGGCTGCATCCAGCGCCATCAGGCAATGGGCAAAAGCAGGCCCGAGGTTGCGCATTACCGTCGAATCTGAAAGGTCACGCTGCCAGCGGCTGATCGGGAGTTTGCCCGCCAGGTGCTCAAGGAGTGCATTAGCAATTCCGGCGTTTCCTTCACTGTTTTCAAAATCAATAGGATTTACCTTATGCGGCATGGTGCTCGAACCCACTTCACCTGCTACCGTCTTCTGTCGAAAGTAGCCCAGAGAGATATAACCCCAGAGGTCACGGTCGAGATCAATCAGTACCGTATTCAGCCGGGCCATCGCGTGACACAACGCTGCAAGATCGTCATGCGGTTCGATCTGTGTGGTCATCTGCTGCCAGTCGAGCTCCAACCCTTCGACAAAATGCTGCGACAAGCGCTGCCAGTCAACCTCGGGGTAGGCGGCAAGATGGGCATTAAAGTTACCTACCGCCCCGTTGAATTTTCCCCGTATCGCCGTCGTGGCCACCTGGTCCCTGACCCGATCGAGCCGGGCAACCACGTTTGCCAGCTCTTTCCCCATCGTCGTGGGGCTTGCCGGTTGACCATGGGTACGCGCCAGCATCGCCTGACCCGCGAGCGCACCGGCCATGTCGGCAAGCAACGCAATGATCTGGTCGACCGCGGGCAGCAGGATTTCGTTGCGTGCATCACGCACCATCAGGGCATAAGAAAGATTGTTGATATCTTCCGAGGTGCAGCCGAAATGGATGAATTCCGATGCAGCGCTGAGTTCTTCGTGCCCCGAGACTTTCTGTTTCAGAAAGTATTCCACCGCTTTGACGTCGTGATTGGTGGTGCCCTCGATTGCCTTGACGGCTTTGGCGTCTGCAACCGAGAAGCCATCAGTGATCCGGCCGAGAAAATCTCTTGCTGACGCGGAAAAAGGGGGGACATCAGCGAGGTCCGTGCACGCGGCCAACGCCTGTAGCCATTGCGCCTCAACAAAGACGCGGTATCGGATCAGTGCGAACTCACTGAAAAAGGGTCGAAGGCCGGAAACCTTGGATCCATACCTTCCGTCAATCGGAGACAGCGCAGTCAGGGCTGTCAGGGGATGGGAGTCAGAACGTGTCAACGCAGAGCCTGCAGACGCGGCGGAAGAAGTGCAATTTTACCACGCCGGTGGTAGTGGATCATGAGACGCAGCGGGTGTTGAAACGCATCTGCTGTGATGCAATGGCGTATGCCGTGGGCAATCCTAGATACGAAGTCCCTGATCCTGGCCATTAAGGTGCCACAACCGGCGAAAGGCTATCGAAAATCCGGCAATGCTGAGCAGGACCATACTCGCGCCGCTCAATACCGCAACCGGGGCAGAGACGATTTCGGCGAGCGGTCCCAGAACCAGGCCTCCCAGAGCAATCAGGCTGAAGGTAATGCTGTGTATCCCCATAACCCGCCCACGCAAGGCATCTGGTACGGCGAGCTGCATGACGGTCATCGAACTGATCAGGAAAAATGACCCTCCAATGGCGGAGAGCATCGCACAGCCACAGGTCATCGCGAATGCAAACGGCCAGTCCGCCGCAAGACCGGTAACCAGCGCAAACAGTACCAGCGACAGGGCGAACAGGACGCTCCCGCCCATCATGATGCTGCCCAGTCTCGGCGAACTTTGCAGCCGGCCCACCAGTATGGTCCCGAGGACAGAACCGACCCCGGTCGCAGAAAGCAGCAGCCCATAGCCGCGCTCGCCAGTACCCAGTATCTCGGAAAAGACCGGCATGATCTGTACATACGAAGTACCAAAGAACATTGAAATCCACGTCATGGCAATGAGCGCGGCAAAAAGTTTTTCCTGCCGGATAAACCGCCAGGCAACGCCCAGGCCCCGGTCTTTTTGAAGATTACGCACGCGACTTGTAGACGTTTGCAGTCCGAGCAGAATCCAGCTCATGAGTGCAAAACCAACGGTGCACAGCAGAAAAATGATCCAGGTATTCGCCAGAGCAATCAGCACACCGCCCACGGCCGGCAGAATCATTCGGGTCCCCTGCCAGAGAATGGAATTGAGAGCCACGGCGCTCATCATCTGATGCGGTTCTATCAGGGCGGGGAAGAACGAAACCCTGGCCGGCAGATCAAAGCCCGAGATCAGGCCCAGCAGTGCCGCAATGATGAGCACCTGCCAGACCGTAACCCACTGCCCAAGATCGAGGATCGCCAGAACACCCAGTGCAACACCTGCCAGCACCGAGGTGAAAAGCAGAATCCGGCCCCGGTTACCGTGGTCGGCAATCAGTCCTCCTGCGAGAGTTGCCAGAATGGTCGGGACCGCCATCGCAAAACCCAGCATACCGAGATACAGTGCGGATCCGGTCAGCTTAAAGACCAGCCATCCCATCCCCACAAAGTAGAGCTGGGTGGCTCCGGTGGAGCCGATAGAACCCAGCCAGAAGCGCCGGTATCTGGGGGATTTCAATGCATCCAGTTTCATATACCGGGTGCCTTGTGACGATATAGCCGGTTCTCAGCCGGTAAGCCGTACTGAAAGAGTTTCGTGGTGGACGTTATGAGGACGTGTTGCGCCCGGGTGCCTGGGCGCTCAGCAGCACGCTGATCCAGCGGCTTCGTGGATCGTTTTCCAGTGCAATCTTCACAATCATCGTGAGTGGCGTCGAGAGAAACATTCCGACCGGTCCAAATACCCAGCCCCAGAACAGCAGTGACAGGAACACCACCAGTGTTGAAAGACCCAGGCCGCGGCCCATATATCGCGGCTCAAGTACATTACCCACAATGACATTGACCACCACAAAGCCCGCAGCCACTGCGAGACTGACCATGGGTCCGGCATCGATCAGGGAAAGAATCACCGCAGGTATCGCCGCAATGATCGAGCCGATGTACGGAACGAAGTTCATAAAGAACGCCAGAGAACCCCAGACGATCGCAAAATCGACCCCCAGGACCGACAGGTACACTGCGATCGCCAGACCGGTAATCAGGCTCATCACGGCCTTGATCACGAGATAATGGTTGACCGACTTCATGAAGGCCGACAGATCGCCCAGCGTCTTGTCCGGATTCTGCGAGATGTTACGCAGTTTTTCAGGCAGGCTGGTGGATTCCACCATCAGGAACAGTACGGTAAAGATGATCAGCATGCTGTTGGCCAGCAATCCACCGAATCCGCTGAGCAGCCGTCCCAGGAGCTTGGCAGCGGCGGCGGGGTCGAAGAGTTCGGCGACACCCCCGGCCGGTAGCCCGATACCGAAACTGCCCATCCACAGCGTCGCCTGATTGATCAGCGTATTCAGTTGCGCTTCATAGCGGGGCAGCGCACCGGTGAACTGGTTGATGGAGGCACCAATGAGTGATCCGAAGGTGATCAGTGAGCTTACCAGCAGTAGCAGGACAAGCGTCATCGCTACCCACAACGGCAATCCCCGCTGCTGCAGCCACTGCAACAGGGCAGCGGAGATGATCGCAAGGAAAATGGCCATCAGCAGAGGTACCACAATGGCGCTGGCGGCCTTGAGTCCCGCGATGACGATCGTCAGGCTCGCAAGTACCAGCAGTACCTGGGTCCCCCTGCTTGTGTTGGCATTGCTCAACAAGATGTACATCCTGTATCAATAGCGGACGGACAAGAGGATAACACCGCCCCTGGTTCAGGCCAGCGCAGCAAGGCGCCCCTGACATTGCGATTCAATGGTATCGAGTTCCTCCAGGGTGAGATCAATGTCGTGACGCCGCTGGTTAAGCGCCTCGCGGCGCTGTTGGATCTGCTCGAGAAAGTAACGCAGTTGGCCGGCCTCTCCAGAATCAAGGTCGTACATCTCGATGATGTCCCGGACTTCGCTCAGCGAGAAGCCAAGGCGTTTGCCACGAAGAATCAGTTTGAGACGGACCCGGTCTCTGGCGCTGTATACCCGTCGGCGGCCGCTTCGGCCTGGCTGCAACAGGCCTTCATCCTCGTAAAAACGGATCGCCCGGGTGGTCAGGTTGAACTCTTGGGCAAGGTCTGAGATCGAGTAGGTGGTGGCATCAGCGGCCATATCTGCACCACTTGGGTTTTCCTCAGGCATGGCGCCGAGTATAGCTTCAATTGACGTTTACGTAAACGGAAACTAAAATGATCCTCTCCTTCCCCAAGTCGTATAAGAGGCTATGAGTTCCACCCCATCTCCTCTGAAGCACCCGGGAGCGCTGCATCGGTCGGATGCGGCCTACCGCATCCGGTTCGTGACTGCGGCGAGTCTGTTCGACGGCCATGATGCCGCGATCAATATCATCCGCAGGCTTCTGCAGGCTTCCGGCGCGGAAGTGATTCATCTGGGACATAACCGAAGCGTTGCAGAAATCGTTGATGCAGCGGTTCAGGAGGACGTGCAGGGGATTGCCGTCAGTTCTTACCAGGGCGGCCATACGGAATTTTTCTCCTACATGATCGATATGCTGCGCCAGCGCCAGCGCCCGGATATCCGCGTTTTCGGGGGCGGTGGCGGTGTGATTGTCGATGAGGAAATCGAGGCCCTGCACCACTACGGGGTCTGCCGGATCTATTCGCCCGGAGACGGGCAGCATCTTGGCTTGCAGGGCATGATTGACGATATGCTCGAGCGGGCGGATTTTTATCCGGCTGAGCAGCCTAGCGAGACCATAGAGGGATTGAGTCATCCCGACGGCGCACAACTCGCGCGCGTTTTGACCGAGATAGAAAACGGCACGGTCAGTGAATTTCTGATGCGCCAGATCCGCGCGGCAGTCACGCGCCGCAAGGACCGTGCGCCGGTGCTGGGGGTTACCGGCACCGGCGGCTCGGGGAAGTCTTCCCTGACAGACGAACTCATTCTGCGCCTGCGGATGGATTTCGGTGATGCGCTGCGGATTGCCGTTCTCGCGGTAGATCCCACGCGCCGCAAGACCGGTGGCGCACTTCTGGGTGACCGCATCCGGATGAATGCCATCGATGGAAATCGCGTATTTTTCCGTTCCTTTGCGACGCGCGGCGCCGGAGGCGAGGTACCGGAACAGTTCGATGATCTGGTCGCCGCCTGCCGGTGTGCCGGTTTTGATCTAGTCATCGTCGAGACGCCGGGAATCGGGCAGGGTGATGCCGGCATCACCTCCAGGGTGGATGCCTCGCTGTACGTTATGACCCCGGAATTCGGGGCAGCCTCACAACTTGAAAAGATCGAAATGCTGGATTACGCCGATGTCGTGGCGATCAACAAGTCGGATCGAAAAGGGGCGAAGGATGCCCTGCGTGACGTGCGCAAGCAGGTGCAGCGAAACCGCGGTGCCTTCAGCCAGACGCCCGACGAGATGCCGGTTTACACGACCATGGCTGCGCGGTTCAATGATGCGGGCGTCACCGAACTTTATCAGGCGCTCAAAGTGCCGTTGACCGCACATGGCCTTGCACCAGGCCCGGGTCTTCTTGGCGAAGCGCGTACGGCATCGCAAGGATCGCAGAGCCTTCCCGGTGAGCGGGAGCGGTATCTTTCGGAGATTGCAGGCGCAGTACGCCGCTACCACGAGTGCGTCAATGAACTGGAAAATTTGGCGCGACGCCGCCAGCATCTTCGGACCAGCATCAGTCTTCTCAAGACCGAGGGACAGCCGACAGAATCACTGGAGGCGCTTGCTGATGAGGCTGAAGAGGTTCTGGGCAAGGACGTGCTCGCGCAGATCGAGGGCTTCGATGCGCTGCGGGCGCAGTATCGGGAAGGCAACCTGGAGGCTGCAGGGTGTGATCCCGCACAGACTCAAGGCTTGAGCTACACCTCCTTGTCCGGTACCCGGATTCCCCGGGTGAGTCTGCCGCGCTATCACGATGCCGGGGACCGGCTCCGGTGGCAACTGCTGGAGAACGTACCCGGATCGTTTCCGTTTACCGCAGGGGTTTTTCCGCTTAAGCGCGATAACGAGGACCCCACGCGAATGTTTGCGGGAGAAGGTGATGCGGCCCGCACCAACCAGCGGTTTCGACTGCTTTCCACGGAATCCAAAGCCAAGCGCCTGTCAACTGCGTTTGATTCAGTGACCCTGTATGGCGCTGATCCGGCATTGGATCCCGATATCTACGGCAAGGTCGGCACGTCGGGGGTTTCTATCGCGACGCTGGACGATATGAAAACCCTGTATGAAGGCTTCGATCTTTGCGATCCCGCCACTTCGGTCTCAATGACGATCAACGGACCGGCGCCCACCGTGCTGGCCTTCTTTCTCAACACCGCAATCGATCAGCAGGTTGACAAGTTTCGCGACGAGAGATCGCGCGATCCCTCAGCGGAGGAAATGGCAACGATGCGGTGTTTCGCGCTGGAGAATGTCCGGGGGACGGTGCAGGCCGATATCCTCAAGGAGGACCAGGGTCAGAATACCTGCCTGTTCTCCACCGATTTCAGCCTGCGGATGATGGGCGACATCCAGCAATATTTCATTGATAACCGCGTTCGGAACTTTTATTCGGTCTCGATTTCCGGATATCACATCGCGGAGGCAGGAGCTAACCCGATCACCCAGCTGGCGCTGACGCTGGCCAATGGTTTTACCTATCTTGAATCCTACCTGGCGCGCGGGATGGCTGTTGATGATTTTGCGCCCAACCTGTCTTTCTTTTTCTCGAACGGGATGGATCCGGAATACACGGTGCTTGGTAGGGTGGCCCGTCGGATCTGGGCCATCACGCTGCGCGAGCGCTACGGCGCAAGCCTGCGCAGCCAGAAACTCAAGTACCACATCCAGACCTCGGGCCGCTCCTTGCACGCGCAGGAGATGAGTTTTAACGATATCCGGACCACCCTGCAGGCCCTGATTGCGGTGTACGACAACTGCAACAGCCTGCACACCAATGCGCACGATGAGGCATTCACGACGCCCAGCAAGGAATCGGTACGTCGGGCACTGGCGATCCAGCTCATCATCAACCGGGAGTGGGGCCTTGCCCGTAACGAGAACCCCAATCAGGGCAGTTTCATTATTGAAGAACTGACGGACCTGGTGGAGCAGGCCGTGCTGTCCGAGTTTGACCGGCTGGCCGAGCGCGGTGGGGTACTCGGGGCAATGGAAACCGGATATCAGCGCGGCAAAATACAGGAAGAGTCCCTTTACTATGAGACCCGCAAGCATGACGGCAGTTATCCCATTATCGGGGTAAACACTTTCCTCAATGATGACGACAGCGGTGAGACCAAGGTCGAACTCGCGCGCGGTACCGAGTCGGAAAAACAGGGTCAGTTGGAGCGACTGGAGCAGTTTCAGCGCCGCCATCAGGATGCGGCTGAGCCCGCCCTTGAGGCGGTGAAAGACGCAGCGCTGCGCGGTGAAAATGTCTTCTACCCGCTGATGGATGCGGTCCGCGTCTGTTCGCTTGGCCAGTTGACACAGGCATTTTTCGAAGTGGGCGGCAAGTATCGCCGCGGCATGTAGTGTTGGTGCTGTCTTTGCCTTGGGGTTCTCCTCAGGGGTCGAGGGCAGCGTCCAACGATAGCAAAGCACGGCAGAATTCATAGCTGTCGCTTTCAACCAGGAGACTGTCTCCGTGTCTTTTTCGGGCGCGCTGCGTCGCAATGTACTGATTCTGTCGGCCTGCCAGGCACTGATGCTCTCGGGCAGTTCTCTCATCATCGCGACCTCCGCCCTGACCGGTTTGTCGCTTGCCCAGAACAGACTCTGGGCGACGCTGCCGCTTTCGTGCATGTTTGCCGGCACCTTGCTCACGACTTTTCCTGCGTCGCTGATGATGAAGCGCATCGGGCGCCGCGCGGGGTTCATGATCGGGCCACTCGCGGGGCTTGTCGGTGCTGCGGTCGCGATCTGGGCAATCACCGAGCGGGATTTCTGGCTGTTTTGCGCGGGATCATTTCTGATCGGTGTGCTGAATGGTGTCGGCTATTACTACCGCTTCGCCGCAGCAGATATCAGCGGCAGCGAGTACCGCAGCCGGGCAATCTCCTGGGTGTTGGCAGGGGGTGTTGTGGCTGCGTTTGTGGGGCCGAACCTTGCAGCCTTCAACCGTGATCTGATCGCGGGTTTTCCCTTTGCCGGCAGTTATGCCAGCCTGCTGGCCGTGTATTCGCTGTCGATACTTCTTGCGTCGCTGCTGCGGATGCCGCCGCCCACTGAGGCCGAGCGCTACGGCAGTCAGCGGCCGCTTGCAAAGATCGCCCGACAACCCGTTTTTTTCGTTTCGGTAATTGGGGCGCTGATTGCCTACGGTGTCATGAACCTGGTCATGACCTCGACGCCCCTAGCAATGGCAGGATGCGGTCATTCATTTTCCGATACCGCGCTGGTGATCGAGTGGCATGTGCTTGCCATGTTTTTGCCGTCATTTTTCACCGGCCACCTGATCAACCGCTTTGGGGTGCTGAGAATCATGGGTGCGGGTGCAGTACTGCTGTTTGGCAGTGTGGCTGCAAATCTGAGCGGCGTCAGCGTTGCGCACTTTGTGACGGGCCTGGTCCTGCTGGGGCTTGGCTGGAACTTCCTCTTTGTGGGGGGCACCACTCTGGTTACGGAAAGCTATTCGCCAGCGGAAAAGGCCAAGACCCAGGGACTGAACGATCTCATGATCTTCGGGACTGTGGCCTTGACGGCTGCGGTCTCAGGTGTCGTGCACGAAACCGCAGGCTGGGAGATGTTGAACCTGCTCGTGCTGCCGTTTCTGCTGACTGCGCTCGTTCTCATCGTATGGCTCAGTCGGGTCCATAAGCCCCGGCCAGTGACCAGCGCCTAGGAATGGCCTTTGGCCAAGTGGGTCATGAGCCGCTGCATGAACCTGGGCCGGGAAAGCACCACGATGTTACCGATCAGGACCAGGCCAACGCCGGTCAGTGCGCGGCCCTGCCACTCATAATCCTCAAACCAGGTCGATAGGGCAAGCGCCACAATGGGAAACAGCACTGTCGCATAGGCGGCGTTTTCCGGACCAATTCTCCCTACCAGGGTCAGATAGCAGCCAAAAGCGATCGCGGACGCGAACAAAGCCAGAAACAGCAGCGAGCCGATATAACCGGTGCTGGTGTCAATCACGAACGGCGCGCCGGATCCCACACTGTATGCGAGCATAAAGAGTCCGCCGTAAGCCATGCCGATGGTGTTGGCCGAAGCCACCGGCAGACCATGATTCTGATTGCGGGCCGAGATGATATTTCCAATCGAGGCGAGATAAGTGGCGATCAGACTGATGCCGATGGCGGTCAGGGCCTGATGGCCGGATTGTGTGATCTCCGGCCAGAACACCAGTGCCATCCCGCTAAGGCCGAAGGCGACCGCGATAACCGTCTTTTTCTGAATCTTGCGTTTGAGGAAGAGTGCGCTGTTAAAGATGTTCATCACGGTCATGGTCGAGAAAATCACAGCCAGCAGGCCCGTCACGAGATCAAACGCCGCGTAGTAAAAAAGCAGGTAATTCAGGGAGAACAGACTGAGACCCAACAGTGCCAGGAAAGGGTGATGGGGCAATGCAATCCGGAGGGAAATACCGCGTAACCGGCACCAGACGACCAGCAGGCCGGAAGCCAGGATGAAACGGTAAGCGATGGAAGCTTCGGGAGCCACTTCGCCGAGTTGAAAGTGAATCGCCAGCCAACTCGAACCCCAGATCAGCACGGTGAGGCTGTAAAGTGCGGTCGTATTCAAGTGATCATGCTATCAAGGTTTTGAATTGCCCCTGGCTCCAGTGATTCCACGGCTTGGGACTCAGCCGTGGCTTTCGAGCCGCGCAACGGCCTGCGCCAATGTCTCCTCATTGATGATGCCCACATATTCCGGCGGATTATCGTGGCGCCTGAAGGTTTTCTTGACGATTCCTGCGAGGTTGGGTTTTTTCTCGGCGGGCGTTTCCCCTTTGCCGATACCGCCACCGAACTCAATGATGGCGCGACACCCCTGATCAGCAGCGTACACGAGATTCTCGTGCCAGCGTACCGGATTGAACAGTTGGGAAAAAAGCGCGGCCCGAATCCCGTCAGGGTTCTGATCGTGGAACCGGCCGGTCGTGTTGGAAAGCACCGAAATTGATGGCGACTGCAAGCTTGTGTTTTGCAGGGAGGTACGGAACTCAAGTGCAGCGCCGATCATGTAGAAGGTATGAAAGGCACCTTCGGTTTTCAGGCGGGATGAACGTTTGCCCGGGAACTGTTCCTCGAAGGTCTTGACCAGAGCATTAAGATCCTCTGCTTTGCCGCCGACCACGGTCTGGTCAGGCAGGTTGCATGCCGCGACGGCGCAATAGTGCTGCTCTGCCAGTTCCCTCGCAATCTCATGCGTGAGCGGCAGAGCCTCCATCTCACCCTCGCCCAGTTCACCCATCAGGCGCCCGCGCTCATTGACCAGACGCAGTGCATCAGCGAAGTTAAGGGCGCCGGCCGCAACCAGTGCCGAATACTCCCCCAGACTGTGTCCAGCCGCTGCTTTGGGCTTTACCGAATGCCCGGTCTTCGCTTCGAAAATCCGCAGGCAGGCGAGCGCATGGGTGAGCAGGACCGGCTGGGTGTAGCGGGTAAGGTGAATCTCGTTGTCAGGATCCGCAAAAGAAAGGCGCGCGAGATCGTAGCCCAGAGTGTCACTGGCTTCCTGGTAAAGGCGTTGGACAGATTCGAAAGCATCGAAAAGGTCTTTTCCCATGCCGCGGTACTGGGAACCCTGGCCTGGAAAAATGAAAAGGGCCGAGTCGAAAAGCGTTGTCATAGTTATCCAGCCTGGCACCTGGCATTACGAAATTTTGGACGGGCCATTTTATCCCTTGACTGAACCACCCGCATTGCATTGTAGGTGGGGGCATAAGCAAACAGGCAAGCGCTGAAACATCCCCCGCATTATTAATAGAAGCGCTCGAAAGGCGCACCTAACGTCAGGGGTTACCACGCAAAGGCGCCGACGCAGCGTTACGTCACGGTCAAAAATCCGATGATGCGACGCAGAAAAAATAACGAGACTCGGTTATAAAATTCTCTAATTGCAAAGCAAAATAGATAAATAACGCCTCAGATATAAAATAGAAAAACAGACTAAACCATTGTTTTTAAATAAATTATTTAGACGCAAAAAAAATCCCGCCAGATTGACTGACGGGATCAATATTTGGAGGAGGAAATGAATCAGAAATTGTGCATTGCACAAAATCCGCTGAGATATTACCGGTAACCGCGCGCGAAGTCAACTATTGTGGCGACTGCTTTGGTGATCCGAAGGGGGGACGGCATTCGCCGCCAGATTGTGACACTTGGGTGGAAAGCCTGCCGCGGCTGGTTAACAATGACCGCTTTCCGGGCAGACCCTTTCATTATGACGCTGCTGATCGCACGACATGGCCAGACAGACTGGAACCTTGCAGGGCGCTGGCAATCCACCAGTGATATTCCGCTCAATGCCCATGGGCGGGGCCAGGCTGCGCAGCTGGCCTCCCTGCTCAAGGAGGCAGGCCACGCGCCGCGTCGCCTTTTCTCTTCACCGCTTTCAAGAGCCTTTGAGACCGCCGGGATCCTGGGAGAGGCGATGGCGTGTCCCGTTGAAACCGAACCGGCCCTGAAGGAACTTGATCTTGGCGATTTTGAGGGACAGTTGGAATCTGATCTTCGCGCCAAGGACCCTGTTGGCTATGACGCCTGGCGCGAGTCCTGCTATCTTCAGGCGGCTCCGGGTGGTGAGACTATCCTCGACGTGGCGGGGCGTATCGGTCGATTTGTGGCGGGGCTTGACGACCGCTCAGGAGATATCCTGATAGTGGGTCATCAAGGCGTCAACATGGCGATAAAGGCACAGCTTAGCGACTGCTTCAGCCGTGAATGCCTGGCATCATTTCGCCAGAAGAATGATGAGATTGATCTTTGGCAGTTGAATCCCGCCAGGCTGCTTGGACAGATTACGGCAAACCATGACTGATCTTTCCACCGCCCATCTTGATGCAGCGTGCAGGTACCTGTCGCAACGCGACAAGGGTATGGCGAGGATCATCACCGATGTGGGTGAGTGCATGCTCGAGGTCCGGAGCAACCGGTCTGTGTTTGAGTACCTCTGCCGCTCCATCATCTACCAGCAGTTAAGCGGCAAGGCTGCCGGTACGATCCATGGGCGCATGCTGGACCTTTTCGAGCGGCGCCGCGCGAGTGCCGGGGCGCTGCTCGAAATACCGATGGAGCAGTTGCGCGCGGCGGGTTTATCCCGGTCAAAGTCTCTCGCGCTCTATGACCTTTCGGAGCGTCAGGCAGCCGGCACATTGCCCGCGCGTCAGCAGCTGAATCGGATGACAGATCAGGAGATCGTGGACTGCCTGAGTCAGGTGCGGGGCGTCGGGGAATGGACGGCCCAGATGCTCCTGATTTTCTATCTCGGCAGGCCGGACGTGTTACCGATCCGGGATCTCGGGGTACAGAAGGGGTATCAGAGAATGCGCCGCTTGCGTGAACTGCCGGAACCCTCACGTCTGGCGAGGGCAGGCCTGCGGTGGCGGCCATACCGCTCAGTGGCGACGTGGTACCTTTGGCGTTGCCTGGAGATCGAGCTGCCGACTTCCTAGGCGTGGTGAGCGGATGCACCGGTGAGCAGCCGGTAGCGATCCATCAGCGTCTCCCGGCTTTCTTCCCGCTCAGGATCCATCAGAATGCACTCAACCGGGCAGACTTCGACGCATTGAGATGTTTTAAAGTGACCTACGCACTCCGTGCAGCGGGCCGGGTCGATGACGTAAATCTCTTCGCCCTGGGAGATGGCCTCGCTAGGGCACTCGGGCTCGCAGACGTCACAGTTAATGCATTCGTCTGTGATCAGCAGCGCCATGGCATCGGATCTGAAGTCACCGTTGCGTGGTCAGGCTTCAGCGACGCAGGCGCTGGATGAGTTTTTCGTTCACCTGAGGGTGAAGAAACTGCGCGACATCGCCGCCATGTGAGGCGATTTCCTTGACCATGGAGGCGGACAGGAATGTGTAGTGTTCCGAAGGCGTCAGAAACATGGTCTCAATTGCAGAATCTAGACGACGGTTCATGGCGGCGAGCTGGAATTCGTACTCGAAGTCAGACACCGCTCGCAGTCCCCGCAGGACGACCTGGGCGTTCTCTGTGCGGACGCTGTCAATCAGTAGTCCTTCGAACCCGATTACGCTGATGTTATCAATGTGTTTCAGCGATAGTCGTGCCATCTCAAGCCGTTCATCCAGGGTGAACAGCGGCTTTTTGGTTGGGTTGGCGGCAATCGCGATGACGACTTCTGCGAACAGTTGGCTGGCACGTTCCGCAAGGTCAATGTGTCCCCGGGTGATCGGGTCAAATGTGCCCGGATAAATTGCTTTGGTGCTCATATGCTTATCGGCCTTCCTTACCGGCAGCTTCCCGGTTGCGATACTACCAATGACGACGTAGGTGATCCATAATTTATCTTGAGAACCCGGCAGATAACTTGGGGAGGGGCAATGGACATCGTCAGCTTTACCCGCATGGCGGATGGGACCAAGGAGGATTACGAATTTCTGGACGAGCAGGAACACGAATTTATCGATGACCTGCCGGCTCGACTCCTGGACGGCCTGAACGCCCTCAGCGAATCCTTTTCCGGTTATCCGGTCAGTCGATTCGAGCATTCTCTGCAATCTGCAACCCGCGCGCATCGCGCTGGAGAATCGGAGGAAATGGTGGTAGCCGCGCTTCTGCACGATATCGGCGACATGCTCGCGCCGCGATCACATAGCGAAATGGCGGCTTCGATCCTGCGGCCTTTTGTTTGTGAGAAAACCTACTGGATCATCAAGCATCATGGCCTGTTCCAGATGTACTACTATGCACATCATCTTGGCGGTGACCGCAACGCCCGTGAGCGTTTTCTGGACCACCCCTGGTACGAAGATGCCGTTCGGTTTTGTGAGGAATACGATCAGAACTGCTTCGACCCCGATTATGACAGCGCGCCCTTGGCGTTCTTTGAACCGATGGTGCGAAGGGTCTTCAGCAACGAAAACCCCTTGGACGAGGAAAGAGTGGCGCGTGTGGGGGTTCAGTCCGGCTGATCAGGACAGGTCGCCAATGCTTGGGGCATCAACGGCATTGGGAGCATTGGTGTAGAGACTGTAGGAGACCTGTCCTGCGTGTTTTTGGCGCAGGGTGACCCAGCCCTCTGGAATGACGGGCGCTTCACCCACCGAGCATTCGACATAAATACGGGCTTGGGGTTTGAGCAGTTCATAGCGGGCCAATCTCTGGAGGCTGCGCTCCACCAGTCCGCCTCCGTAGGGCGGATCCACAAAAACGATATCGAACTGTTGGGTACATGAGGTCATCCATTCGAGTGCCTCTGCACAGTGCGTGGTGACCTGATCCGCGCCCAACAGGGACGTCGTTTCCTTGAGCTGGGTGCAGCAGGGCTGGCGCATCTCAACCAGCGTGACGGCCCGCGCACCCCGCGATGCAGCCTCGAAGCCCAGCGCCCCGCTGCCGGCAAAGAGATCCAGGCACTCGGCGTTAAAGACACAAGGCGTCAGCCAGTTAAAGAGGGTCTCGCGTACGCTGTCCGGGGTGGGTCTCAAGTCTGCCGCGCCGTTGAAGCGGATCAGACGTTTCTTCCACTGACCGCCAATAATGCGCAGCCGGCCGCGTTGTACTGCAGGGGAGGAACTCATTGGACTGATCCTGGCACGTTTCTTTGACACGGAATGATAGGATAGTTGCCGATCCAGCAAAACAGCCTGATCGCTAATCCTTGTCTCTCCACACGCTTTTTAGATGACTTCTAACCAGGAACCTTCAGCTCTTTTTGCGCGGCTGAAAAAGACCCGCACCGCACTGTCCGATGGACTGACGGGCCTTTTTGGCGGCAAACGCGTAACCTTTGATGAGGACGCCTACAACGATCTGGAAGACCAACTCATCATGGCGGACCTCGGCGTGGCGGCGAGTGCCGAGGCGGTGGCGGCACTTCGGGAGCAGGTTTGGGCTGGGCGGATTGATACGACCGAGGCGTTAAGGGAGGCGCTCGCCGGGCAGATCGCCCGCTTATTGCAAAAAGCAGAGCGGGAGATGGTGCTTGACAGCGAATCCCCCAAGCCGCTGGTGATACTGATGGTTGGGGTTAACGGCGTTGGCAAGACAACCACGTCGGCAAAATTGGCCGCAAGGTTTCAGAATTCAGGTCACTCGGTTCTGCTGGGCGCCTGCGATACCTTTCGAGCAGCCGCTATAGAGCAGCTCCAGTCATGGGGAGATCGGCTGGGGGTTCCGGTTATCGCGCAGGCGCACGGCGCTGACGCTGCGGCAGTCGCGCACGATGCCCTCACTGCGGCAAAAAGCCGGGGGGTTGAGGTTCTGATTATCGATTCGGCAGGGCGTCAGCACCTGAACGCGGATCTGATGGCCCAGTTGGGGAAAATCCGGCGGGTGCTCGCCAAGGCCGACCCTGGTGCGCCGCATGAGACGCTGCTGGTTGTCGACGGGGGGACCGGGCAGAACGCATTGTCACAGGCAAGCGCCTTCGAAAAAGAGATCGGACTTACCGGCATCTGTGTCACGAAACTCGACGGGACAGCCCGCGGCGGTGTGGTGGTCGCGCTGGCCCAGCAATCGCCGCTGTCAATTCCTTTCATTGGCGTGGGAGAGGGCGTTGCCGACCTTCGGCCCTTCCAGTCAGCGGATTACGCCAGAGCCCTGGTGGGCGGGAGAAGTTCCGACTGACTCCAGAGTGATCGATGTGAATATTCTGACAGCGTTAGGTCAGGAAACAAATTTAAATAACTGATAAATAACAGATAATAGTGTTATTGGACTTAACAAAATTATTAGCACTCAGGACGATAGAGTGCTAAAATACGCCAAGTTAAAGGAATCACGAGAGACTTCATGAGTGAATCACTGCCCGTTGCGACTGATCTCGGCCCGAATCAGGGGCTTGCCCGGTATCTCAACGAAATTAAATCCGCCCCGATCCTGAGTGCCGAAGAGGAGAAGGCACTGGCCCGCCGTTATCACGCCGATCACGATCTTGAAGCGGCCCGGCAACTGGTGTTTTCGCATCTACGCTACGTGGTTTCTATCGCCCGAGGTTTTACCGGCTATGGATTGCCCCTGGCGGACCTTATCCAGGAGGGCAACGTCGGACTGATGAAGGCAGTCAAGCGCTTTGATCACGAAAGAGACGTACGCCTGGTGTCCTTTGCTGTCCACTGGATCAAGGCCGAGATTTACGACTACGTCGTGCGAAACTGGAGAATGGTCAAGGTCGCCACGACCAAGGCACAGCGGAAGCTGTTTTTCAATCTTCGAAAGAACCGGGCGCGCCTGGGCATGATGAAACAAGCGGAAGTGGAAACCATGGCAAAGACGCTGGATGTCAAGCCGCAGACGGTTCGTGAGATGGAAGTCCGGATGAACGGCACAGACGTCGCCTTTGAGCCGGAGGCTGACGATGATGACACGCCCCGCTCGCTCGCGCCCGCGGAAGCCATTGGGGACTCGTCACTCGATCCTGGTCGGCTGGTATTCGAGGCGGATGAGCAGCGTCATCGGCAAGCGCAACTGGGAAAGGCGCTGTCCAGCCTGGATGACCGGAGCCGGGAGATCATCCGGGCGCGCTGGCTGGCGGAAGAAGGCCAGAAGCAGACCCTTGGAGATCTTGCCGAAAAGTATGGCGTTTCCGCAGAGCGGATCCGGCAGATCGAAAAACGCGCAATGGATCAGATGCGCGTAGCCGCAACGGCATAGCGCCAGGCATCTATCGAGATCAGTTATTGGAAAGCGCTGCCTGCTGCGGGAGAAACCGCGCTCGATTGCGATCTTTCAAGCCATCAGGAGTTCGATCAGCGCCTTTTGGGCGTGTAGCCGGTTTTCGGCCTCGTCCCAGACCACACTCTGCGGACCTTCAAGTACCTCAGCGCTGACCTCCTGACCCCGGTAGGCCGGTAGACAGTGCATGAACAGGGCGTCTGGGGACGCCGTTGCCATCAGATCTTCATTGACCTGAAAGTCAGCCAGGGCGTCAAGCCTTTGCGCTTTTTCGGCTTCCTGACCCATACCTGCCCAGGTGTCGGTAAGGACAAGGTCAGCGCCGGCTACCGCATCCTGTGGACGGGTGGTTAGGCTGCAGTGCTTGCCAGCCGAGCTGACAAGCTCTGCGCGCGGGTGATACCCGCCCGGCGCACCGACCCGCAGTTCAAAATTCATCATGGTTGCCGCATTGACCCAAGACTGGCAGACATTGCTGCTGCCGTCTCCAACGAAGGCAACACAGGCGCCCTGAATATCACCCCGGTGCTCAAAGAAAGTCTGAAGATCAGCCAGCAACTGGCAGGGATGAAAATCCTGAGACAGGGCATTAATCACCGGTACCGCGGAATGCTCAGCCATGGTACTCAGCCGGCTGTGCTCGCCGGTGCGCATCACGATCAGATCCGCCATGCGTGAGACGATTCGCGCGGTGTCGCTGATGGATTCACCGCGGCTCATCTGGCTGTCGGTAGGCGACAGGAAGACCGATGAGCCGCCCAGATGCGCGCACGCAACTTCAAAGGAAATCCGGGTCCGGGTAGAGGATTTCTCAAAGATCAGTACCATGGTACGCAAGTGCAACAGGTCTGTTGTCTGTGAGCCCATCGGATCCTGCTTCAGCGCTATGGCGCGGTGGATGAGGGCGATGAGCTCCGACGGCGAAAGATCTTTGAGTGTCAGGAAGTGGCGTGTCATTGCATCGGTTGCCTGTACCAGTAGGCTCACCAAAAAACAAAACGCCCGGTAAAGGGCGTTGAACCCTTAAGTCTAGCGCTGACACGCCCTCCGGGCAACCGGAACCCGAAAAGCCGCTGATATAATCTGCCCGCTTCGACAGACTCTTTATTGTGGCTGTCACGCACCTCTCGCCAGTAACCGGAACACATCGTGAAGACAATCAAAAAGGCGGTCCTTGCCTACTCTGGAGGTCTTGATACCTCGATCATCCTGAAGTGGCTGCAGGATCAGTATGGTTGTGACGTGGTCACTTTTACCGCCGATATCGGCCAGGGGGAGGAGGTCGAACCTGCCCGAGAGAAGGCCAAAACGCTGGGTGTCAGCGAGATTTTTATTGAGGATCTTCGCGAGGAATTTGTGCGGGACTATGTGTTTCCGATGTTTCGCGGCAACACGCTTTACGAAGGCGAGTATCTTCTTGGCACTTCCATCGCACGCCCGCTGATTGCCCGGCATCTGGTGCGGATCGCCGACGAGACGGGGGCTGATGCCATCTCGCACGGCGCAACCGGCAAGGGCAACGATCAGGTGCGGTTCGAACTGAATGCTTACGCGCTCAATCCACAGATCCAGATCATTGCCCCGTGGCGGGAATGGGACCTCAATTCCCGCGAAAGACTGGTCGCCTATGCCGGCGAGCACGGCATCCCGGTGGAGACGCGCAAGGACGGCGGGGCGGACTATTCAATGGACGCCAACATGCTGCATATCTCTTATGAGGGCGGGGAGCTGGAGGATCCCTGGGCTGCGCCCGATGAATCGATGTGGCGGTGGACCGTCTCGCCCAAAGACGCGCCGGATACGCCGGAAATCATTGAGTTGACTTTTGCCGGCGGTGACCCGGTCGCTATCGACGGTGCGAGCCTGAGCCCTGCGCAGATGCTGGAAACCCTGAATGGTCTCGGCGCCCGTCACGGTATCGGGAGAATCGACCTCGTGGAAAACCGTTATGTGGGCATGAAAAACCGCGGCTGTTACGAGACGCCCGGGGGCACCATTTTGCTGAAAGCGCATCGGGCTATTGAGTCGATCACGCTCGACCGCGAAGTCACACATCTCAAAGACGAACTGATGCCGCGCTATGCATCCCTGATCTATAACGGTTACTGGTTTGCCCCAGAACGGCAGATGCTTCAGCGGATGATCGATGATTCTCAACAGGCCGTGAATGGCGTTGTTCGTCTGCAGCTGTATAAGGGCAGTGTGATGGTGACCGGCCGGTCGTCATCGACCGATTCACTGTTTGATGAGAGCATGGTAACGTTTGAGGATGATCACGGCGCCTACGATCAGGGCGATGCCGACGGTTTTATCAAACTGAATGCGCTCCGATTGAGAATTGCCGGCCGCAAGGGTCGAAAGCAGGGCTAGTGCCGCTTTGGTATTCGGCTCTGGCGTTCACGCTGCCGACTGCCCAGTTCCTTTGAACAACAGACAGTCACAGTCTCCGTCGTTTAGGTGGTCCTTTCTCGCCCCCCGTTATTGGGGCAACTGGATACTCGCAGCGATCATTGCCTTATGTACGCTGCTGCCCCGTTCATGGGTCCTGGCTCTGGGGCGGCAGATCGGCCGGTTGTTTTTCCGCATCAACAAAAAACGCGTCAATATCGCCCGTCTCAATCTACAGTGGTGTTTTCCGGAGCTAAGCGAAGAGCTTCGCGAAAAACTGCTGCGCCGTCATTTGACACGATACGGGCAGGCCATTGTGGATATGGGACTGGTCTGGTGGGCATCTCGAAGTCGTATCGACCGGCTGTGTACGGTGAGTGGAGAGGCAGAACTGGAGACTCTGCGTCGGTCCGGGGAAAAGGTGCTGCTGGTGATCCCCCATGTCCTTAGCATCGACATGACGGGCGCTGCCCTGGCGCGGCTTGCGCCGGGCGCGTCGATGATGAAAACGCCATCAAACCCGCTGCTGCACCGCTGGCTCTGGCGTGGCCGAACCCGTTTTGGCGCCAGAATATTTACCCGTGACCAGGGTCTGCGGCCGCTGGTCAAGGCTATTCGCGCAGGTTACGTGGGCTACCTGATGCCCGATGAGGATCTGGGTGATGCGCACAGCGTGTTTGCGCCGTTTTTCGGTATCCCGACCGCTACCTTGCCTGTCGTCGGACGTATCGCCCGAATGACCGGTGCCAGGGTGATTCCGGTATTCTGTGAACTCAACGAGCACGGTCGATATCACATTACGCTGGGAAAGGTATTACCCGAGTTTCCGAGCGGTGATCTGCAGGCGGACGCGACTACCGTCAACGCGGCCTTTGAAGCGTCGATCCGTACAGCCCCGGAGCAGTACCTCTGGACACTGAAGTGGTTTCGCACGAGGCCGCAAGGGCAGGCGTCACCGTATGCGAGATAAGCCCTTGCAACCGTCGGCGGCGGTCTCTTGGGTGAAGTCCGTAGCTTCATGAATATTCTGCTGATCAAACAGACCTCGCTCGGTGATGTCGTGCATGCAACAGCGCCGATAAGATCAGTCAGGATGGCTCATCCTGATGCGGTTATCACGGTCCTGACTTCAACGACGGCAAGTGATATTTTGCGCAACAACCCCGACATCGACCATTTACTGACATTTGATCGATATCGTGTGAAGTCACACTGGTGGCGACGACCGTTATGGACCATCGGCCACTTCGCGAGCACCTTCTCGGTGGTACGCAAGCAGCGCTTTGATCTGGCGCTTGACCTGCAGGGCAGTTGGAAGACCGTTATCTTTCTCTGGGCAGCTCGCGCTGGCCGGCGCTTCGTCAAGGGCCGGTGGTGGTTCGCGAGACGTTTCCACCAGCCAAGGGCGCACGCGATAGATGAAATGGGCGGGGTTCTGGAACTGGCCGGGATCAAATCGTGTCAATTGCTGCCGATACTCATTATTGACAGTAGCGCTGCCGACGCCGTCTCCGGCATGCTCAAGGAATTGCCGCTTGGCAAAAAACCGATCGCGCTTTTTTGCCCCTTTACCCGGTGGCCGACAAAAAACTGGCCGATATCAAAATTTGTCGTTCTGGCTCGGGAACTGGCGGACGATTTTCAGGTGGTCTTTACCGGCAGTCCCGGCGATCGCTCTGAGATCGACCAGGCAATTGCAGAACTTTCCCCAGCGCCTGGGGCAAATCTGGCAGGATGCCTTTCACTGCTTGAGTTCTTTGCGCTCGCTGAGCGATCAGATCTGGTGGTGACGGGCGACAGTCTGCCGATGCATGTTGCCTCGGCGCTTGATCGGCCGCTGGTCTCGCTGTTTGGGCCTACCGATGAGTCACGGGTTGGCCCGCGAAACGATAGGGCAGCGATTGCGCGCGCTGCCGTCGATTGTCAGCGGTGTTATCGCCGGCGCCGATGTTCTCGCGGGTGCATCGATCAGATCACGGTCGAGCAGGTTCGCGCTGCGATTCAGCGTGTGCTCGGGCAGCACGGTTCTCAGGATCACTCAACTGCGCCAGAAGGCCGGGGTCAGTAACACCAACAGCGTGAAGATTTCCAAACGGCCGAGCAGCATAGTGCCCGTGAGGATCCACTTACCCTGCGTTTCAAGGCCGGCGTAGTTTTGCGCGACGGCGCCAAGACCCGGACCGAGATTATTCAGGCAGGCAGTGACGGCCGAGAAAGCGGTGACGAGATCAGCACCGGTGGCCGTCATCGCAATGGACAGCCCGACGTAACTCAGGATGTAAAGCGCAAAGAATCCCCAGACGGCATTGATCACGTGGTCGGGAACCGGCTTATTGCCGAGTTTCACGGCAAAGATGGCACTGGGGTGGATGAGCTGATTGATCTCCCGCCGGCCCTGCTTGTAGAGCAGTACCAGCCTGATCATTTTCATACCGCCCGCGGTTGATCCGGCACAGCCGCCGACCGCGCTCATCATAATCAGCATCACCGGCAGAAATGACGGCCACCAGTGAAAACCCGTCGTGGTAAACCCTGTTGTGGTCCCCACGGAAACGACCTGAAAAATGCCCTGAATCAGGGTATCGCCCGCACCGGAATAGACATTCCAGAAGAACAGCATCACAAGCGTTATCAGAATCACCACTGAGACGAAGCCGACAAAGGCACGTACCTCGGGGTCACGCAGATAGGCTCCCGGGGAGCGCCTCCTGACGACCGTAAAGTGCAATGCGAAATTAACCGCAGATATCAACATGAAGCAGATCGCAATGATCGCGATAGCAGGGCTATCGAAGAACCCGAGACTGCTATCGTGGGTGGAAAACCCGCCGATGGCGACTGTCGAAAATGCATGAGCAACTGCGTCAAAGAAGGTCATCCCGGCCACCCAGTAGGCCAGCGCACAACTGACCGTCAGTCCCAGATAGATGTACCACAGGGCCTTTGCCGTCTCGGTGATACGCGGTGTCAGTTTAGTGTCCTTCATCGGCCCCGGCGTTTCGGCACGGTATAGCTGCATTCCGCCGACACCCAGCATGGGCATCACCGCTACCGCCAGGACAATGATGCCCATGCCGCCCAGCCACTGGAGTTGCTGCCGGTAGTAAAGAATGGAGGGCGCCAGAGTATCGAGACCGGTAAGCACCGTCGCCCCGGTCGTCGTCAGGCCTGACATTGACTCAAACAGCGCATCGGTTATGCTGATCTGAAGCTCAGCCGACAGCAGTAGCGGCAAGGCGCCAAAAAGCGCAAGCACGGTCCAGAAAAGCACGACGATCAGGAAGCCATCGCGTACACGCAGTTCCTGGCGCTGGTGGCGCAGGGGCAGCCAGAGGGCGCCCCCCACGATTAGCGTGGTGATGTAGGCGATAAGGAATGGCTGCAGGCCGCCGTCATTGCCGATCAGGGCAATCAGCACCGGCGGCAGCAGGGTGGTACTGAACATCACCAGCAGCACACCGAGAATGCGAAGGACTCCCAAGGACTGCATAGTCGTGATGGTTACCTAAACGAAAGTGACGGCGACCTGAAAGAGCTGCTCGACCTCACGAATGCGGCCCTTGTCCACTACAAAAAGAATGACGTGATCCTCAGGTTCGATCACGGTTTCGCCATGTGCGATAACCACGTCTTCTCCCCTCAAAATGGCGCCAAGGCTGGTGCCTTCCGGCAGACCGATATCTCTCACCGCTTTACCGACCACCTTCGAACTGCTGGCGTCCCCGTGGGCGATGAGTTCGATGGCTTCCGCCGCGCCGCGCCGCAGGGAATGTACCGCGACCATGTCGCCCCGCCGTACATGGGTCAGCAGGATACCCACCGTAGCCACCTTCGGCGAGATGGCGATGTCAACCAGGGCGTTGGTCATGAGGTCGACATAGGCTGAGCGGTTGACCAGCGCCATGGTTCTATGGGCACCGAGCCGTTTGGCCAGCATCGCGGCCAGGATGTTGGCCTCATCGTCGTTGGTGAGTGAGCAGAAGACGTCCACGTTATCGATGTTTTCCTGCTGCATCAACTCCTCATCGGCGGCATCGCCGTGCAGTACGACGGTATGCTCTAACTGATCGGCCACGGTCTTCGCGCGCGCCATATCACGCTCTACCAGTTTCACATGGCAGTGCGCCTGTTCCAGGGACTCGGCAAGTCGCAATCCGATATTTCCTGCCCCGGTGAGCATGATCCGCCGGCCAGGTTTTTCCACTGCACAGAGTTCACTCATGACCGCCTGGATATCCTCACGGGCGGCAAGAAAAAACACCTCATCACCGGCCTCAATGACGGTATCCCCATCCGGCACGATGGCGCGATCCTGTCGATAAATGGCAGCGACCCGGCTGTCGATATTCGGCAGGTCTTCCCGAAGCGCCCTCAGGGCCCGGCCGATCAGCGGACTGTCTGCATTGGCGCGAACCCCCACCAGACGGATTCGGTCATCGGCGAAACTGACCACCTGAAGCGCGCCCGGGTAATCAATCAGGTGAAGAATGTGCTGGGTGACAATGTGTTCCGGACTGATGATCACATCGATCGGGATCGCATCGTTTGCGAAGATGCCCGGGTGTGAAAGGTATTCCGCTGACCGGATCCGGGCAATCTTCTTTGGCGTGTTGAAAAGCGAATGGGCGATCTGGCAGGATGCCATGTTTACCTCATCCTGGTTGGTGACCGCCAGAATCAGGTCGGCATCTTGCACCCCTGCGCGCTCGAGCACACTCGGGTGAGAGGCGGCACCGGATACGGTCCGTATGTCGAGTCGGTCCTGGAGTCCCGCCAGTTTTTCAGTATCAATGTCGACCAGCGTGACATCGTTATCTTCACGGGAAAGAATCTCGCCCATGGAGGTGCCGACCTGCCCGGCTCCGAGAATGATAATTTTCATGTTCGCGGCTCCCTGCAACTCGGGCGGTTCACTGACGGTACTTTTCGTCCTTGGGGTTGATCCCAAGACCCTTCAGTTTGCGGTAGAGATGGGTGCGCTCAAGCTCCGCACGTCGGGCGAGTTCGCTGATATTGCCGCGGGTCTGGAGCAGGTGAAATTCCAGATAATCCCGTTCGAAGTGCTCCCGTGCGGACCTTAAGGGCTGGCCGAAATCTCTCCAGGCATTTTTTTCTTCAACGGCATCGAGGGGGGTTGCGCTTTGTCCCATGACGTCCCGCGTTTCTTCGGCCTCGATGATCTCAGACGTTGTTGTCAGCAGAATCCGGTGGATAAAGTTGGTCAGTTCGCGAACGTTTCCCGGCCACGGGCGGTTGCGAAGATAGTTCACCGAAGAGGTGGAAAAGCGCCGGAAGGGCAGGTGCTGACTGTCCGTGATGAGCTGGACGTAGTGATTAATCAGGTCCGGTATATCTTCCCGGTGAGCCCGAAGCGGCGGTATCTGAACCGTGACGGCACTCAGCCGGTAGAAAAGATCTTCACGAAGCAGTCTGTCAGAGAGTTTCTGCTCAAGGTCCTGATTGGAGGTGGCGACGATTCGAAATGCGGGTTCCAGCGGCGTTGTTCCCCCGAGCCGGAAGAACCGCCTTGCCTCGAGCGCGCTCAGCAGCTTGGTCTGGGTATCCATATCGAGGTCACCCACTTCATCCAGAACGAGCGTGCCGCCGCTCGCCTGCTCGAGCTGGCCGGGTGTCACGACGCCGTCGTGCTCAGCGCCGAAAAGTTCCAGCGCGATGCTCGCTGCCGGCAGGGCCCCGAGATTGACCTCGACAAAGGGGCCTGAAGCCGAGCCGCTGGCCTGGTGCAGAGACCGCGCTGCGACCCCTTTGCCGCAACCGGCTTCTCCGCGGATCATCACCGCCTGGTCGGTAACGGCAATCCGGTTGATCAGGTGCCGCAGGTCTTCCAGGGTTTCGCTGTGGCCGATGAATCCAGAGGCCGGCAACAGCCGGGTCTTTAGCGTGAGGTTTTCTGTCTGCAGAGCGACTGTCTCAAGCGCCCGTTCCACGGTGATCAGGAGCTTGGCCGTGGAGAGTGGTTTTTCAAGAAAGTCGTAGGCGCCTATCCGGATCGCCTCGACCGCGGTTTCGACGGTCCCGTGCCCGGAGATCATGATCACCGGGGTATTCCTGCCGGCACGGTCTTCACGCCACTCGCGAAGCAGTGCGATCCCATCGGTATCCGGCATCCAGATGTCCAGCAGCACCAGATCGGGTGCATCCTTATGATAGCGGGTGCGTGCCTGTGCTGCATCTGCCGCAGCGGTAACGTGGTATCCCTCGTCTTGGAGGATGTCGCTGACGACTTGTCGAATGTCCGGCTCGTCGTCGACAACCAGAACTGAGTGGGCGGTCATAGCGCGGGAAAGCGTTTAGCGGTGTCGATTATTGCCGGCGCAGCGGAAGTGAAATTATAACGGCTGCGCCCCCCTGCTGCGGATTACTGGCGCGGATGGAGCCGCCATGTTCTTCAATAATTCGCCGGCATATTGCGAGCCCCAGCCCAGTGCCTTTGTCCTTTGCGCTGACGTACGGCTCGAAGACACGATCAATTCTCTGCGGGTCAAAGCCTGGCCCGTTATCCTGTACCGTAACTGTGACGGGACCGGTTTTGCTGCCCTGTTCCGTTCGAATGATGACCACGCCCTCACCGCCGGCCAGTGCGTCCTGGGCATTAATCACCAGATTATTCAGGACCTGGCGAAAGCTGTTGGGATCGATCTGGATACGCTCAAGGCGGGTGTCGGGCTCCGTTCGCAGCTCGATCTGACTTTGTCCGGAGCGGAACAATTCGACGGTGTCATTGATCAGCTGGTTGAGGTCCGTCGATACCCGCTGCAGCGGTGCAGGGCGAGCGTACTCAGAGAACGCGTTCACCATGGCTTTCATGGCTTCGACCTGCTGTACGATAGTTCGCGTGGAGCGGTCCAGTGTCTCGCACTGCTCGGGATCGAGTGCGGACAGGTACTTGCTGCGGATCCGTTCGGCAGACAACTGGATCGGGGTGAGGGGATTCTTGATTTCGTGCGCCAGTCTGTGCGCGACCTCACCCCAGGCCGCGTCACGCTGGGCCTTGAGCAGTTCAGTAGCATCCTCGAAGACCACAACATGCCCCGTATCGATATCATCACTATCGACGCGGGTGCCGCTACAGATCAGGATATGACGACCCTCGGCACCGGTTACGCTGATCTCCCGTTGCCACTCGGGGGTATGTTTGTCCATTCCTTCTTCGATGGCCGCGACCAGCGCCGCCGCGCCTGGCAAGGCTTCCCGCAGTTTGTCGATCCGCTGACCCAGGGATTTGTTGAGATCAGCCCCCAGAATTCTTGCGGCCGCTGTGTTACAGGTCTGCAGTCGCCGGGCACCATCGAAGGAAAGAACCCCGGCCGACAGATGGGTCAGCACGGTATCAAGATAGGCGTGCTCTGATTCGGCACGGCGCTGGCTCTCCAGGGCGGTTTGCTGTGCTGTGCCGATCTCGCGGGTCATCCGGTTGAATGAATCGACCAGAACGCCCAGTTCGTCACCGCTCTCTACCGGTAGTATCATGTCATAGTCCCCCCGGGACACCGCCCGCGTACCTTTGGCGAGATCCCGTAGCGGCGCCAGCATCCGCTGGGCAAGATAGATCGACGCCCACAAGGCCATTAACAGCGTCATCAGGCTGATCAGTGTCAGGCTCAGAACGAAACTCAGCGTCAATGGCCCACGCAGATATTTCAGCCGGTCGTATTCCGTAGAGGCCGACTCCACGCTTTCGCCCAGACGGGAGTAGCGCAGCGGCAGCGAGTACAGAATCTGAAGGACGCGAGAGGGCGAACTGACACTTAGCCCGGATACGGGTACCGCAACCCGAAGCTGTAAACCCTCATCGTCTGTCGGTTCGAATACTGCGTAGACGCCGTCTCGTCTCACCTTGCCCAGCACTTCTTCCCCTGGGGCATCGGGAACCAGCGAGATCGACAGATTGCTGCTGGAAGCAAGAATCCGACCGGTGCTTGAATGCAGGCTCATCTCGTCAAACGCACCAGCTGCCCGGATATTGTCAAGCAGGTTATAAAGCTGCACCGAAGAGGTAGTGAGCTCGATACGTCGTGCGGCCGTGCGCGCCTGGCGGATAACTTCGAGCTTGGTGGCCTCCAGCGTGCTGCGGCCCAGGAGCAACGCATCATCCAGCGCCTGCTCGATACGGACACCGAACCATGAATCAATACTTCGGCTCAGGAACTGGACGGAGAAGTAGTAAACCATTGCCAGGGGAACCAGCGCGAGAACGGCAAAGGTGGCGATGAAGCGCACGGTCAGCCGAGAGCCGAGCGCTCTGGCGCGAAATGCGCTGACGAGTTTTCGAACCTGGAAAAATGTCAGGAGCGCGAGAATTGCGATCCCAGCCGCATTCAGGATAATCAGGGCGGCGTAGTAGTCGCCGAAAAGATCGCCATCCTGGGCGCTCTGGCTGAGGAGGACGGAAGCCCCCAGAAGCGCCAGAGACAGGGTCAGCGTCAGGGCAAACCCCCGGGATGTCCTCACGGAATCGTGACCTTCCAGCGCTCCCAGTCGCTGCTGATTCGCCAATCCTTGAGAATCAGGGCAACCAGTTTTAAGGGTCCCGGCAGGTCGCCCCGGCTCAGTGAGACCTGCAGTCGCATCTGCAGGGCATCATTCGCGCTGACGCCGGCCGGCAGGACAACCGTTTCGGTGTATCGCCCGAGGAAATCCAGGGTCTCCGCCAGCGTCGCGAAGTCTTCAGTGATACCGCTGTCCAAGGTGGTCAGGGTGTATCGGTTTGACAGACTGTGATGCTCAAGCAGCAGTCGGTCCTCCCATTCGCCAATCTTGAAATACCAGGAAGCCAGGCTGGCCCGGTAGAGATGGGATTTAACGACCAGCGTGAGCCCAATGCCTTTGGACAGCGCGATTTCCGGCTCACCGGTAATGCTGAGATTCAGACGGGCCGAGGTTTTTACGGTGTTACCGGTCAGAACCGATCTTCCGTCGCTCACCGTGAAATCAGCAAAGACCGGCGCCCCGGGAAGCCACAGCGCACCGGCACTCAACACCGCAAGGCAGAAGCGGTTAAACCGGGGCTTGAGACTGTTAAGAAGAAGGTGCATGAGGCTGAACCCGACCGGGCAAATTATAAGCCCTTGCAATGCGACCCTTTCAGGCTTTCCTGATCGATGCGTAATACAGCCCATCCTGAGCAGTGCCGGGAAGAAACTGGATTCCGCAGTCGGTCTTTATGGCGCCTGCGAGTTGCGGCTTTTGCAGTTGGGCATCAGGGTGTTTGGCGCAAAGATCACGAACGGGTCGGTCGTTTTCCTGCGTCAGGATCGAGCACGTTACGTAGACCATCTGACCATTGGGCGCGAGTAACTCCCATAGGTGGTTCAGCATCTGTTTTTGCCGCTCAGAGTAGCGTGCGATATCGTCGGCTCGGCGATGATGACGAATGTCAGGATGTCGGCGGATAACGCCGGTACCGCTGCAGGGGGCATCCAGCAGAATGAGGTCAAAAGGCGTCCCATCCCACCACGTATCCAGCTGGAAAAGATCAGCAGCAAGCACCTTGGCAGTGAGCGCGAGCCGCGACAGGTTTTCCCGGATGGTCTCGCAGCGGTCAGGTAGATCGAGAGCGGTCAGTGATGCCAGCTGTGGAAAGTGCTCCAGCAGGTGGGTGGTCTTCCCGCCGGGTGCCGCGCAGGCATCGAGCGCCCGCGCACCTTCCGGAGGTTCGCAGATCAGTGGTGTCATCTGGGCGGCGGCATCCTGGACAGAGACAGTGCCGGTTTCAAAGCCGTGCAACTCGCCGACATTCACGGGCGTCTCGAGTATGACGCCCCAGGGGCTTAAGTCACAGGCGCTTGCTGCAATGCCATGATCTTGCAGCAGCTGCAGGTAGTCATCCCGGGACATCTTCAGCGGGTTAACCCGCAATGTCATGGGTGGTTTGCAGTTGGCGACGGTCAGAATATCACGCCAGTCGTCGGGCCAGGTGTCGCGGATGAGATTGAGCAGCCATTCCGGCATTGCCAAGGCGGCCTCTTCATTCATGGTGCGGGCCTCGCCATCCCGCAGGCGGGCGCGCAATACCGCGTTGACGAGGCCTTTCGCCTTCGGTGCTCCCAGCAGACTCGCTGCGTCCACTGTCCCTGAGGTGACCGCGTAGTCGGGTTCTTTCAGGTGATCAAGCTGGTACAGACCGCAGATGATGAGGGATTCGAGTATGCGGTCACGCCTGCGAATGGGTCGATGGAGCTTTTCGGACAGCATCCTGTGGTACCGGAACCACCAGCGAACACCACCCCAGGCGATTTCGCGGACCTCGCTCCTGCGGTTGGGATGGTCTTCAGGCAGGTGAGAGGTCGCTGCCGCCTCGAGTGAACGGCCGTTTTCGGTGACGTCGTGGACAATCCGCGCAGCAGCTGCACAGACCTCAGCGGTCGGCATAAATCTCCGATGGCAGCGTGAATGCTGAGCCGGTGCGGATGGCGTGACCGTTGAGAAAGGTTTTGGTATCCAATGCTTTGCCCCCTGGCCGCTGAAGTTTGAGCAGGTCCAGAGCACCCGCTCCAGTCTGTACCCGAAGGCACGCACCGTGGGCAATGGTTATCGTCCCCGGGGTTGCTGAGGTGCCGGTCGGCCCCAGCGCCGCCTGATGAATCCGGTAGTCGGTGCCGTCGAGTTTTGACCGGGCCAGCGGCCAGGGATTGAAAGCGCGAATCTGCCGAGCCAACTCATCGGCGGGGCGCCGCCAGTCCAGCCAGGCTTCGTCCCGCGTCAACTGCCCGGCATAGGTCACTCCTGTCTCCGGCTGTGGTTTCGATACGATCGGTCCTGTGGCAAGCCGCTCAAGAAATTCAGACAGCATCTCGGCCCCCAGGATGGCGAGACGGTCATGCAGGGACTGGCTGTTTTCTGATTCCAGGATCGCTGTCTGTCGGGCTTCGATGATGGGCCCTGTATCAAGTCCTGCGTCCATCTCCATGAGGGTCACACCGCTCTTGGAATCACCCGCTTCGATGGCTCGCTGAATGGGTGCAGCGCCCCGCCAGCGAGGCAGCAAGGAGGCGTGGACATTGACGCAGCCGAGTGTCGGCGCCGCCAGCATGGCCGGGGGCAGAATCATACCGTATGCTGCCACCACGGCGATATCAATCTTCTGGTCGGTAAGATACGACGCTTCGTTCTTCAGATCCGCCGGTTGCCGGACGGTGAGATGATCCACCATTGCCCTGGCCTTGACGGCACACGGGCGCAGTTTTTGTCCACGGCCTGCGGGTCGGTCGGGCTGGCAGTACACGGCAATCACCTCCGTTCCTGAGTTCAGTAAGGCCTCCAGAGATGGCACCGCGAAGTCCGGTGTACCGGCAAAAACCGCACGCATGACCACTGAACCTAGATCGCCGGTACAGACTCTTTATGTTGGCCGGAAGATTTATCGGAACCGCGCCCTTCGCGCAGCAACTGTTTACGAATGCGGTCACGTTTGAGTTGGGACAGGTAATCAACAAACACCTTTCCGTCGAGGTGATCGACTTCGTGCTGGATGCAGATCGCGAGCAGACCCGTTGCATGCAGTTCAAAGGGCTTACCGTCTTTACCAAGCGCTGAAACGCGTACCTCCGAATGACGTTTGACCGGTACGATCACGCCGGGAAGGGACAGACAGCCTTCTTCTGTTTCGACCTGCTCTCCCGTGCCGGTGGGGACTGGATTGATGAAAGCCTGCAACTGGTCCTGGTTCTCGGATGTATCGATCACGACAATGCGTTTCGCCACGTTGACCTGGGTGGCAGCAAGTCCAATCCCGGGGGCGGCATACATGGTCTGCGCCATATCATCAATCAGCTGGGATATGGCCTTGTCTACGGTTTCAACGGGCAGGGCTTTGTTCCGGAGTCTTGGGTCCGGGTAAACCAGAATATCGAGCAATGCCATAGATTTGCAGGGTTTTTGACTTTGTGAAGTGGTTCTCTTGGATAAGGCCCACGGGTTGTCTACACTAACGTGGGTTCCATTTGAGAAGGATTCGATGATCCCTCATTTTATCCGAATTACAGGCGAAAAACGCCGGCCCGCTCCGGGGTGTTCGCGGTGGAAGTCTTGGCGGGGTTTTTTCAGATACTCCGGCTATGTTCTGGCGACACTGTGCCTCGCGACATCGCTTCGGGCAGAGGAAGTGGTACTGCCTTCGTCGCCCGTAAACCCCGTGGGTGCGAAGGGGCGTCTCACGGCGGATCTGCTGACAACTCTCGACGGGCAGACCGTCTCAGCGTTCAGGGTGCTGCCGGTCACGACACTCAGTCCATCAGTCCGCGAGACACCCCATACCGCTGCGCCGCTTGTTCTTTCGCCGGGGGTGCTGGCGCCTTTTCTGAGTGACCCGATGCTGATGGATGAAGTGGAGGTAAATGCCCTCGGCCGGGTCATTGCAGGTCCCGAAGGCAACGCGCTGCTGGGTCAGTTCAGTCGTTTCCTGGCCCAGGCCTTGCCGCCCTCTGAGAACGGCCTGTATACCGTATTTCGGCGAGGTGACGTATTAGTGCATCCGGTCAGTGGAGAGCGGCTTTCGACCACGGCTCGGGTTGTGGGTGTTGCCCGGCTCGACGAGCCGGGCGCCATCGCGACACTGACGATGATCAGCAGTGTCGAAGAGGCGATCCCCGGCGATCACCTGATCGCACACCAAAAGCCCCTTCGTTCATCCTACCTATACCCTGCGACCCCCAGGGTTTCGGTCGATGCGTACGTGGTCAGCACCTTCGGAAGCACCAGCGGTGCAGGCGGCTACTCGCTCGTCGCCATTTCTGTGGGCAGTGACGATGGCATCAATCCGGGAGATATCCTGACGAGCCTTTACCCGGAGCAGACGATTCTGTTGTCCAAAAAAGTGGTTTCTCCTGCTCACGCTGGAGTTAACTGCCGCATCACAGATGTGAAAGAGGCGGTGGCGGTGCGGGTGTTGCGCTGTGATGAGCGTGTCCCCAGCCGTCGTGAACTTACCGGCAAGGCGGCTGAGCTTGTCCGCTCGCCCGAAGGCCGGTCGGGAGACCTTCTGGTGATCCACGTGTTTGACAGGGTGAGTTATGCGCTGGTGCGACGTGCTGAGCGAGAAGTGCAGGCTGGAGACCGGGTCGTCAGCCCCGGTGTCTGAGCGCTTTGGTTACCGATTCCCTAAAGTGGCCGGGATAGCCATCGGAATCTGATCTTCACAAACCACTCTGACTGGACCAGGGAGGGTCGGTCATGAATGACAGAAGCATTGCCTGGCTGCGCATTGGCCGGGCCGCCGTGGCAGAGTCGGTCAAACGTGCCGTACTTGCATTTTTTCCAGATCCCATTGAAGCGCTAAAGGCCGATCTGTCGGCACTGAAGTACGGAAAGCAGTACGCGCCCCGGCGTCATACGCTTGGCAGTCTCGTGAAGTCTGCCGATGTGAGGCGCGACATCGACTGGCTGTCCTCACCAGGGCGCTCGGTTATCGGGCTGACAGATCCGTTGTTCCCGGGACTCCTGGGGGAGATCTCAAGCCCCCCGACGGTACTTTATTGTGAGGGCCAGACCTCGCTGCTTTCGCGGACCGCCGTCGCGGTGGTCGGAAGCCGCAACCCGACTCCCGTGGGATCTGAAAGTGCTGCCAGGATCGCGGGTGCCATCGGCGATCGCGAGGTCGCCGTCGTCAGTGGACTCGCACTCGGCATCGACAGCGCGGCCCACCGCGGCGCGCTGGATACCTATGGTTCAACCATCGCGGTCTGTGCCACCGGGTTGGATATCGTCTATCCGCATTGTCACCGGAAACTGGCTTCCGAGATTATCGACCTTGGTCTTATGCTCTCGGAATTCCCCCCGGGCGTCGGTGTCCGTCGGCACCATTTCCCCCAGCGCAACCGCCTGATTAGCGGACTGAGTCTCGCGACGGTGGTGGTTGAGGCAGGTCTTGGCAGCGGCAGCCTGATTACAGCGGGATTCGCCGCTGATCAGGGTCGGGAGGTATTCGCAGTACCCGGTTCCGTGAATTCTCCACTGTCACGGGGACCTCATCAGTTGATCCGTGACGGTGCCTGTCTGGTAGAGACGCCGGTACAGATACTGGAGGCGCTTTGTGTGCCGGAAGTTGCCGAAAAGGCCGAGGATACGCGTGAAAACCCGCCGGCCTGGTGTGCCGAGGTATTGGGTTTTGTGGACTTTGCTCCCACGCCGATTAACCAGATTGCCGAGCAGACCGGTTTGACGATGAGCAAACTTTCGGCCATGCTGATAAGGATGGAGATGCATGGACTGGTTCGAACCTGCGCCGGCGGGTACATCCGATTGCGGTGATCGTAGAGAGGATCTGGACGGTTTTTCGCGTCCACGATCAACCGTGTCTATTGGGTAATTTCATGGAGAACTATGGGTAAGTCTTTGGTTATCGTTGAGTCGCCCGCCAAGGCGAAAACCATCAACCGCTACCTTGGCAAAGAGTACGTTGTGCGTTCCAGCGTGGGCCATGTGCGTGATCTGCCGGTCAGCGGGTCCAGGAAAAAAGTTGATCCCAAAAAGCGCGCTCAGCAAGCCGCCCGAACCCGCAAGATGTCGCCAGCCCAGAAGGCCCGGCACCGGAAGGAAAAAGCCTACCGGGATTTTGTTAAGAACATGGGCATTAACCCGGACAAGGACTGGGAGGCGAACTACCAGATTTTGCCCGACAAGGTCAAAGTCGTCAGCGAGCTTCAGAAACTCGCGGCTGAGAGTGATGCCATCTATCTCGCCACCGATCTGGATCGCGAGGGAGAGGCCATTGCGTGGCATCTCAAAGAGGTGATCGGTGCAGACTCGCAGCAGTACCACAGGGTGGTGTTCAACGAGATCACCCGGCAGGCAGTGCAGGATGCCTTCGCCCACCCTGGAAAACTCGATGAGGACAAGGTTCAGGCTCAGCAGACACGTCGTTTTCTGGACCGTGTCGTGGGCTTTATGCTGTCACCGTTGCTGTGGGCCAAGATTGCACGCGGCCTGTCGGCCGGACGGGTACAGTCCGTTGCCGTCAGCCTGTTGGTGGAGCGTGAGCGCGAGATCCGCGCTTTCGTGCCCGAAGAATACTGGGAGATCTTTGCCGATACCCGCTGTTCCGAGGGGGAACTCCGTCTCGAGGTCGTCAAGCAGGCAGGGGAGACCTTCCGCCCCGTCAACCAGGCGGAGGCTGAGGCTGCCGTAGCCTTGCTACAGGCAGCGGCTTACCGGGTGAGTGACCGCAGTGACAAGCAGACCCAGTCCCGTCCAAACCCGCCGTTGATTACCTCGACGCTGCAGCAGGCGGCAAGTACCCGGCTGGGGTTTTCGGTCAAGAAAACGATGACCCTGGCCCAGCGCCTTTATGAGGCCGGACTCATTACCTATATGCGTACGGATTCGACGCATTTGAGCGCCGATGCACTCACGGCCGGCCGGGCTCTGATTGGCAAGGAGTATGGAGAGGACTATCTGCCGCCCTCGGCAAACGTCTATGCAAGCAAAGCCGCTGCCCAGGAGGCGCACGAAGCGATCCGGCCAACGGATGTCAATCGCCAAGGCCGCCAGTTGGCGCTTGAACGGGACCAGGGGCGGCTGTATGACCTCATCAGAAACTGTTTTCTCGCCTCGCAGATGACCAATGCACGCTTTCTGAGTTCCACCATCAGCGTCAGTTGCGAGGATTTTGAACTACGTGCCCGGGGCCGGATACTGCAGTTTGATGGCTACACACGGGTGCTCCCGCCAGCCGGCAAGCAGGAGGACAAAGTCCTGCCCGACATTGCAAAGGGACATGCGTTAACCCTTGAAAAACTCGAGCCCGTTCAGAATTTCACCAAGCCGGTCGGCAGGTTTACCGAGGCCAGTCTGGTCAAGGAGTTGGAAAAACGGGGTATCGGCCGGCCATCCACCTATGCCTCGATTATCTCGACGGTTCAGGATCGGGGTTACGCCAAACTCGTCAACCGGCGCTTCTTCGCGCAGAAGGTCGGCGAGATTGTCACCGACCGGTTGCGCGAGAACTTCAAGGATCTAATGGACTATGGGTTTACGGCCGGAATGGAAGAGACCCTGGACGAGATCGCAGACGGCCACAAGAACTGGAAAAAGGTGCTGGATGAATTCTATTTAGGTTTCTGTGCGCAGTTGGAAGCCGCACGCGGAGAAGGTGAGGGAAAGTCAGCCGTCGGCGGCATGCGGGCCAATGTTCCTACCGATACGGATATCGCCTGCCCCGAGTGCCGCCGCCATATGCAGATCCGGACTGGGGCGACCGGCGTCTTTCTGGGCTGTTCCGGGTATGGACTCAGTCCGAAGGAGCGCTGCACCCAGACATTGAATCTGATCGTCGGTGAAGAGGCGGAGGATGCTGCCGCGGATGATGAGGATGAGGCTCGAAGGCTGGTCGATGTCCGCCGCTGCGATATATGCCGTAGTGCGATGGAGCCGTACCTCATAGACGAAGAGCGCAAATTGCATATCTGCGGCAACAATCCCGACTGCGAAGGTTTTGAAGTCGAGTCAGGTGAGTTTAAGCTCAAGGGTTATGATGGACCCACGCTCGAGTGTGATAAGTGCGGCGCCGAGATGCAGTTGAAAACGGGCCGGTTTGGCAAATATTTCGGGTGCACGGCGGAAACCTGCAAGAACACCCGCAAGCTGCTTCGAAACGGTGAGCCCGCACCACCCAAGGCGGATCCCATCCCGATGCCGGATCTGCGCTGTGAGAAGGTCGATGATTATTACCTGCTACGCGACGGTGCATCCGGGATATTCCTTGCCGCCAGCCAGTTTCCCCGTAACCGCGAGACCCGGGCACCGCTGGTACATGAGGTCGTCAGCGTAGCGGATCAACTGGACCCAAAGCACCGGTACCTCGCCACCGCCCCGGCGCAGGACGCCAAGGGCAATCCCGCACAGATCCGCTACAGCCGAAAAACCCGAGAGCAGTACGTCATGACTGAATCTGGTGGCAAGGCAACAGGCTGGAAGGCTTTTTATCGAAACGGAGCGTGGGAGATTACTGAAAAAGCGGCTGCCGCCCGGAAAACGACCCGAAAGAAGGCAAAGGCCACCAAGACAGTAAAAAAGAAATCAACTGACAAGCGCTTGGGTACGCCCTCAACGACCTATTGAATGGCGCATTGAGCATCAGAAAAGGCCTTCGACCGGGTCCACCTGGGACTCCGCGTGGGGCGTTTTCGGCTCGGTGCCCCTGACAAAAAACTCCTCGTAGCCATCGGGGTCATCGACATCTGTTGGCAGGCCGCTTCGATTGTTGACGCGCACCTGGATGATGTTCTCGGGATAGCGCTGGCGCGGATGTGGTTTACCTGCCAAGGCGGTTTTCATAAAGTCCACCCAGATCGGCAGAGCAGCACGGGCCCCGGACTCACCCTGGCCAAGATCCCTGGGGTGATCAAAGCCCACCCACACGGTAGTGACAATATTGGAACTGTATCCCGTAAACCAGGCGTCGAAGTAGTTGTTGGTTGTCCCGGTCTTGCCGGCAATATCATCCCGCAACAGCGTGCGCGCAGCCCGGCCGGTGCCCGAGCGGATCACCTCGCGCATCATGCTGTCCAGAATAAAAGCGTTCTGCGGTGATACCACCAGTTTTGAAAAGCGCGGGTCCGGCAGCTGTTGGGAAGTGCCTGATGGCTCCAAAAGCGGTGCTTCGCACCCGGAGCAGGACATCTTCCGGTTGGCGTATTCAATAATGCGGCCGGAGGGGTCCTCAACCCGGGTGATAAAAAACGGTTCCACAAGATAGCCACCGTTGGCGAAGACGCTGTAAGCGCGGGCAATTTCGATCGGGGTTGCCGTCGCCGACCCGAGGGCAAGCGATAACCCCTGCGGAAGACGGGCACGATCAAAGCCAAACTTTTCCAGATAGTCGCGGACCGCGTCCACTCCGAGGGCACGAACCAGGCGAACCGACACCAGGTTTAACGACATACTGAGCGCCTCGCGTAACCGCGTCGGGCCGAAGACTTTCCGGCTGTAGTTCTGAGGTCGCCAGTCCTCACCGATGTCGTCGGCGATGACGACAGGAGCACCGCTTACCAGGCTCGCGGCGGTGAAGCCGTTTTCAAGAGCCGCAGAATATATGAAGGGTTTGATGTTGGAGCCGGGCTGGCGAAGCGCCTGAGTTGCCCGATTGAAGTTGCTCTCAGCGAAGTCGAAGCCGCCGACAAGGGCCAACAGCGATCCGTCCGAGGGATTGAGCGAGACCAGCGCTCCCTGAACGCGGGGTACCTGTGCCAAACGAAGTTCGTCTTGATGGTTGCCTGAGATATAAATGACGTCCCCCGGGTGCAGCAGTTGGGATGGGCTGCGTGATGTCCAGCGCCATCCCTGATAGTCCAAGGACAGGGTCTGACGATCAGCGGTAAGTACTTCAAGCATATCGCCGCCGGGACGCAGTACCATCGTGGGCCGCAGACCCCCGATCACGCGGTATTGCGCCAGGGCCTCGATGCGCTCTGTTGTGCTCGTGGTCTTCGCCGGATCGATATAACCTGCTGGACCCTGGTAGCCATGACGTTCTCCGTATGCAAGGAGTCCATGCGTTAATGCTTCTCTGGCAGCACTCTGATAGCGGGCATTTATGGTGGTGTAGACACGGTAACCGGATTCGTAGGCGGACTGACCATACTGGGAAAACATGTACTCGCGCACCATCTCGCTGATATAGGGCGCGTTGACCTCGATCTCCTGACGATGCCGTGCGGCGGTGAGTGGCATTGCCCTTTCGCGGTCGTAGGCGGGGTCGTCGATCATGCCGAGGCCATGCATCCGGCGCAGCACGTAATTTCGACGCTCCAGCGCCCTGGCCGGATTGCTCACTGGATTGATACTCGAGGGGGCCTTGGGCAATCCCGCGAGCATGGCCAGTTGGGCCAGGGTCAGTTCGCCAAGAGGTTTGTTGTAGTAGAAGGCCGCCGCCGCCTGGAAGCCGAAAGACCGGTGGCCGAGGAAGATCTTGTTGACGTACAGTTCAAGAATCTGCGCCTTATCGAGCTCACGCTCGAGCCTGAAGGCCAGCAGAGCCTCTTTGAGTTTGCGGCTGTAGGTTTTTTCCCGGGAAAGGAAATAATTGCGGGCGACCTGCATCGTGATCGTGCTTGCGCCCTGGCGTGTCTCCCGGGACTTCAGGTTAATGATAAGCGCCCGTACCACCCCGAGAGGATCCACCCCGTGATGACTGAAAAAGCGGTCGTCTTCCGCCGCCAGAATGGCATTGATCAGTTCCTGGGGGGTATCTTCAATCTGTACGGTAATACGCCGTTCATCTCCGAATTCGCCTATCAGCCTGCCGTCGATGCTGTAAATCCTGAGCGGCTCCTTGAGCCGGATATCCTGCACCTCGCTGGTTGGCGGGAGATCGGGCCAGATCACGGTAATGACGGCGACGAGCGTCACTGAGACGGTTGCCAGGATGGCCGCGGATAGCCAGAAAAGGGCACGAATCAGCATAAAAAACAATCGGAAGGTGCTTGCCGGTCGGCGCATGAAGCCGAACCGCTCAATTTTATCAAACCCGCCTCATGGGCCGGCTCGCTGACCGGTGGCGTAGACATCTTTACCGCAGAACGGGATCGGGTCAGGGTACACTTTGTGCTATGGGACTTTTTCGCAGAAGTAAGCGTCTGGCGCTCGGAATTGATATCGGCAGTGCCAGCGTCAAGGTACTCGAACTGTCGGCGGCCGGTAAGGGGTTCAAGGCAACCCGGGCGGGCGTTGAGCCGCTGCCGAAAAATGCCATCGTCGAACACCAGATCAACGATCTGCGCCTGATCAGTGAAGCGGTACGGCACGCGGTAGGCCATTCACGCAGTACCCGCAAGAAGGTCGTCGTGTCGGTCCCACAAACCCACGTCATCACCAGGACGATAAGCCTGCCTGCAGGCCTCGCAGACCGTGAGATCGAAGAGCAGGCCATGATCGAGGCAGCCCAGCAGATTCCCCACCCCCTGGATGAGGTCAATCTGGACTTTCAGGTCTCTGGGGGCGCCCGCGACGGAAACGACGACCAGATCACCATCACGGCCTGCCGCAAGGAGATCGTTGAGGACTATGCCGCGGTCATGGAATTGGCAGGTCTGGCTGCAGTGATTGTTGACGTGGGTCTTTCTGCGGTCGAGCGCGGCTATGGCTTTGTCGCCCAGACCCTGGGCGAGTCACTCGAGGGCAGGGCCATTGCGTTCATGGATTTTGGAGACGTTACCACACGTCTGGATCTCTTCGTGGATGGTCGTTCCATCTACGGCCGCGAGCAGAATTTTGGCGGCCGAATCCTCACGGAAAACGTCCGCTCGCGCTACGGCATCGACTATCGGGAAGCCGAGGCGCTCAAACGCGGCGGCGACCTGCCGCAGAACTACGAGCAGGATCTGCTGGAACCTTTTCGTCAGGCCATGGCGCGTGAAGCGGCCCGCAGCGTGGAGTTCTGTCTGTCAGCCCAGTTGGGCCTGGATCGCGTTGATGCACTGGTGATCTGTGGTGGCTGCGTCCAGATTCCCGACATTGCTGCGCTGATCGAGTCACACGTGGGCGTACCCACCGTGGTGGCTGATCCGTTTGGCCCCGGGAGCGCAATCCAGGCAAACAAACTGGTTGCCCGTCATGGACCCAGCATGATCAAAGCGGTCGGCCTGGCCGTGCGGGGGGCAGAATGATCAACGGCGTGAACCTACTGCCGTGGCGGGAAGAGCGCCGCCAACGCCAGCACCGCCGAGCCACCAGGACCGCGGCGGTACTGGTACTGATCACGGTCGCTGTTCTCGTCGGGGTCTGGTGGTCACAGGATCGTGATCTCAACTATCAGATCAGCCGGAACCAGTACCTGCTTAATGCCATCGCAGAGGTGGAGGAGCAGCTCGAGGAAATCAATGACATAGAAGAGCGCAAAGAAGCCCTGTTGACCCGCATGGCAATTATTCTCCAGCTGCAGGCGGAGCGGGTCACCCTCGTCCGCGGCATGAACGAACTCGCAACGACCATTCCGGAAGGCGTTTTCTTTTCATCGCTGCAACGCAGTCCAGATGGGATCAGTCTCACCGGTGTTGCCCAGTCGAGTTCGCGGATATCTGCGCTCATGGAGCAGTTGACCAATACCCCGTCATTCGACCAGCCTGAATTGAATGTGATTAATGTGGGCGATACCCAGGAATTTGAACTTTGGGTTTCTTCCGTCCGATCGGATCAGCCGTTGCCTGCTACCGGAAAGCAGCCATGACGTACGTGTGGGGTAGGCGCTGATGAGTTGGCTCGATGATTTCCGTGCGGTGGATATCAACCAACCGGCGGAATGGCCGCCATGGTTTGTCGTGGTAGTGTCGCTGCTGGCATGTCTGGTGCTGCTGTTCGGCGGGTGGCAGTTCCTGATTCGGGACCAACGATTGAGTCTCGATTATGAGCGGGCGCAGGAGCTTGAACTCCGACGGACCTTTACGATCAAAAAGGGTATGGTCGTTAACCTGCCGGCCTACCAGGCCCAGATGATTCAGATAAAAGAAATGCTGGCTGAGCTGGTACAACAACTGCCTGACAGCAGCGAGGTACCCTCGTTGCTGATCGACATCACCGAGGCGGGTGGTCGCCGTGGACTTGAATTCGTAGTGTTTGATCCGCAGGAGCAGGAGTTGGGTGATTTCTACTCAACGCTGCCGATTCTGATGGAGGTTAAAGGCAACTATCATCAGCTCGGGAACTTCATCAGTGATCTTGCGCAGATGCCCAGGATTGTTACCGTGGGCGACCTTGAGATCACGGCTGACGAGGACGGGGTACTGACTTCTTCGCTGGTCCTGAAAACCTACAGTTATCTCGCCGAAGGTCTCTAGCGTGATGTGCATCGGTCTGAGCAAAAATGTGATCCGAACGTTGTGTTCCGCGGTACTCGCTTTGACCATGGCGGGGTGCTCCGAGGAGCGAACCCTGAATGATCTTGCGCAATTCGTGGAGACAACACATCGAGATACGGTGCCCAAGGTGGATCCTCTCCCCGAGCAAACGCCGGTGATATCGATCGTCTACCGGGCCGACCAGAGTCAGGATCCTTTTGCCCGGAGCAATGTATTTGGCACCCCCGAGGCGGAGGCAGTGCCTGAGCCCGAACCCGATCCCCTGGAACCCGACGCAGACCGTGTACCGGATCCATTGGAGAAGTTTCCCCTCGATGCGCTGCAGATGCTGGGTACCATGCGACTTGAAGGAAGTACCTGGGCGCTTGTCAGTGCGCCCGACGGAGAAATCCATCGGGTGGTGGTAGGGACCTTTCTGGGCCAAAATAACGGCAAGATTGTTGCCATCACTGAATCCGACGGCGTGCTCGAGATCGAGGAGCGTTTCCGTGGGATTTCGGGCCAGTGGGAGATTCGCCCCAGCCAAATGCGTGCGGGCCGCTGAAGCCGTGCAACGTAGTGTAGATTCAGGATAATGATTTCTCGATCCTTCATCGAATTTCCATGGCCGAAACTGGCCATCTGGGGTTTTGCCCTGGCGCTAGCCATGGTCGGGACGCCGGTCCGTGCTGATGATGGACCGGTCATCACACAAATCAACCACTCAAGCCTGCCGGGGGGTCGGCTGCAGATCGATGTCCACTCCTCAGGGCTGTTGCCTTCGCCCCGGGTTTTTCGGACCAGTTCGCCGGATCGGATCGTGCTTGATTTTTTTGGCGTGCGCACCCGGCTGCCGGCGTCGGTCATAGAGGTCGGCCGCGGCGCGATCGAAAACATCATGATGGCGCAGGACGAGCAGCGTTCCCGGATGGTCATCAACCTGATCTCGCCGGTCGGCTTCGTATCAGATGCTGCCGATAACAGACTGACCCTGGTGGTGGAGCCGGTGATATCGGCATCGGGTGACAGTTCGGTTGTGGATGTCTCCAAAGGCAAAGACGTAGAAGCAGGGCAGGATGCCGCCCATATCGGGCTGATTGATTTTCGGCGCACCGCCGAAGGGGCAGGCCGTGTCATCATCGAGTTTGACAGCGAGCGTGCGCTGGTCGATGTCCGTGAGCATCTGGGCGAGGTGCTGCTGGACATCACAGGTGTAACGCTGGGCAAGCCGCTTGAGCGCCGGCTGGATGTGATCGATTTCGCCACGCCGGTCCAGTACATCGACGCGTTTTCCACCGAGGCTGGAGCCCGTATCGTGGTGGTGCCCCGTGGCGACTACGAGTTTGCCTCAGTGCAGTCCGGCAAGCGCTTTACCCTCGAGGTTTCCGAGAAGCCGGCTGCTGGTGAGGGGGATCAGGCCATCAGCTACAGCGGCAAGACCATCAGTTTTGATTTTCAGAACATTCCTGTCCGCAGCGCTTTGCAGCAGATTGCCAACGAGACCAATCTTAATTTCGTCATCAGCGATTCGGTCACCGGTGACATGAGCCTTCGCCTCAAGGACGTCCCCTGGGATCAGGCGCTCGACACGATCATGCAGACCAAGGGCCTTGCCCGACGCCAGCAGGGCAACGTTGTCTGGATCGCGCCTGCCGAGGAGATCACCAACCAGGAACGACTGGTCCTGGAAGCCTCCCGCCAGGTGAGCGAACTGGAGCCGCTGGTTTCTGATCTTATTCAAATCAACTACGCCAAGGCGGAGGATATCGCCAATCTGCTCAAATCCGTCCGCGCGATCGAGCCCAGCGTCCAGCAGTCCATGTTCGGCAGTGTGTCCGTTGCCGAGGTTCAGACTGAAGAGAACCGGCTGCTCTCCGACCGCGGCAGCGTAACGGTAGACGAGCGGACGAATGCCCTGCTGATTCAGGATACTGCGCAAAAGATCCGCGAGATTCGCAAACTCATCAGCGAACTTGACCGCCCGGTAAAGCAGGTGCTGATAGAGACCAGGATTGTTGAGGCGAACGAAGACTTCAGCCGCAACATTGGTGTGAAACTGGGTCTGACCGGTATCAACAGCAATACTGATCTGGGCTCGATGATTGGGTCAGGATCGCTAGCCAACACGGCTACGGTGCGCAACGACGGTATCAGTTCAAGCGGTGACGGGTCTTTAGGTGTCAACCTGCCTGCCCAGGGGGTCGGTTCGGTCTCACCTGCGTCGTATGCTTTCACGCTGGCCAAGGCCGGCGCAGGCTGGGCTTCGCTCATTGATCTTGAAATTTCGGCCCTTGAAGCCGAGGGCAACGGCAAGATTGTCGCCAACCCGAGACTGTTGACGGCCGATAAACAGGAAGCGCATATCGAACAGGGCCAGGAGCGAATCTTTACGACAAATACGCTCGGTGAGGGAACCGTTGTCACTAAGAAAGCGGTACTCGGTCTTACGGTCACGCCCCAGATTACCCCGGACGATCGGGTGATACTGGATGTCTTCGTCACCAAAGATTCGTTCGTGTCACCCACCGAGGAGAATATCAATACCCTTCAGGTGCGCACGCAGGTGCTTTTGGATAATGGAGAAACCATTGTGCTGGGCGGCATCTATACCCAGGAGACGTCCGAGAGTGTGTCGAAGGTACCGGTACTGGGAGACCTTCCGGTGTTGGGTCCGCTTTTCAGGACCAAAGGAATCCTCGATAATCGACGCGAATTGCTGATTTTCCTTACGCCAAGAATTATCAACCCCGTACTGACCGCCGGCTAGGTGCCGACCGGTCAGTGATTCTTTTTTACGACTTAGTTAAAGCCGTTTCATGATTTCCGCAAGTAATATCTATCTGGTTGGCCCGATGGGCGTGGGCAAGACAACCGTAGGCCGGTCTCTCGCCAAGAGTCTCGGGATGGAGTTCGTCGATTCCGATCAGCAGATCGAAGAGCGTACTGGAGTCAGCATCAGTACCATCTTCGATATCGAAGGTGAAGCCGGTTTCCGCGAGCGCGAAGCCAAGGAGATTTTCAAGTTAGTGGCACGCAAGAACATCGTTCTGGCGACCGGTGGCGGGGCTGTTACCCGGGAAGATGTCCGTAAGGCGATGCGCCATAACGGACTGGTGATCTACCTTCACGCAACCCTGGAGATGCTGGTCGAGCGGACCCGGTCAAGCAAGAACCGCCCGCTGCTCAATACCGGGGCAGATCCTCGCGAAGTGCTCGAGGCATTAATGCTTGAGCGTGAGCCTTTGTACCGGGCTGAAGCCGACATTGTTTTTGAAACCGATTCCCGATCACCTCATGCGGTGGCGAGGGGCATCTGCAGCGAGATCCGGAAACGTTGGCAACGCTGAACGTTGAGCTCGGCAAGAGAAGTTACCCCATTGTTGTCGGCAACGGGCTATTGAGGGACGAAGCGTTTCTCGATCCTTATCTCGCCGGCGAGGAGGCGGTGGTGGTGACGAACGAGTCCGTCGCCCCTTTGTATCTGGATCGGGTCGCGGCTTCGCTGAAAGACCATCGCCTGATCTGTCAGGTGCTTCCTGATGGAGAGCAATTCAAGAACTTTGAAACGCTCCAGAGTATTTTCGACACCCTGCTGGAGAATCGCTGCAGCCGCAGTGCCACCTTAATCGCGCTCGGCGGTGGCGTCATCGGCGATGTTGTTGGCTTCGCTGCAGCCTGTTATCAGCGTGGGGTCGCCTTCATTCAGTTGCCGACCACTTTGCTGGCGCAGGTTGATTCGGCAGTGGGCGGCAAAACGGCGGTGAATCACCCCTGCGGGAAAAACATGATTGGTGCGTTTCATCAGCCCACCTGCGTGGTGTCCGATACCGAGACGCTGAGAACCCTCGACCAGCGTCAGCTCTCGACTGGAATCGCCGAAGTGATCAAATACGGCCTGATCCGGGACGCGGGATTTTTCGCCTGGTTAGAGGAAAACATCGAGCGGCTCCTTCGTTTTGAGGACGACGCACTTGAGTTCGTCATTCTCGAGTCGTGCCGGCATAAGGCACAAGTCGTTGCCAATGATGAAAAGGAGGCGGGTGAGAGAGCGCTTCTGAATCTGGGCCATACCTTTGGTCACGCTATTGAGGCGGCGACGGGATACTGCAACTGGCTGCACGGCGAAGCGGTTGCCGTCGGGATGATGATGGCGGCGACGATGTCTCAAAAGATGGGTTGGCTTGACCCGGAAGAGCCGGAACGTATTCGTGAACTGCTGGTGCGAGCGAATCTGCCGGTCAAGGTGCCCGATGGAATGTCGGCCCCGGATTTTTTGAAGCACATGGCGCTTGATAAAAAAGTCAGCCATGGGCGGATCCGGCTGGTGCTGCTGAAGCGCATCGGTGCGGCGATCCTGGTTTCTGATTACCCCGATGGCATGTTAGACGAGGTCCTCGCTGAATACACCGGTTAACCGTATCTCTAGGCTCTTGCACCATTCAGGGGCAGATGCCTTTCTATAAGGAAGGCTCGTTTTTGGTATAAGTCTCTGCCGTTTGAAGCGCTTTTCCTCTGTCGGTATACTTGATCGGCCGTCGCGCCCAGGTGTTGTGACGAGGCGGCACCTGCCTGCTGAACCGTTGTCAGTCTGTCGCTCTTCTTAACCCACTTGTGGCGCCATCGGGGTACCGCAGTACCGGGCGGGCGTCCCTGCGATTGCCCGGCAGTCGATCAAACCCGATGAAGTCAGTGAACCCAATGACAACCCGATCTAAAACGCGACAAGGTCTTTACGATCCTGCCTACGAGCACGACAGCTGCGGCGTGGGGCTGGTTGCGCATATCAAGGGTGTGCCCAGCCGCACCATCGTCGACGACGCCTATATGATTCTTAAGAGTATGGAGCACCGCGCCGGGGTGGGTGCCCAGCCGAACAGCGGAGATGGCGCAGGCATTCTCACGGCGCTGCCTTATGATTTCCTTGCGCGGGTCGTCCCCGAGGGTCTTGGTGTCGAGATACCCGTGGCGGGGGCGTTAGGCGTCGGACTGGTCTTTCTGCCTCAGGATCTCAAGGAGCGGGCGTTCTGCAAGCAGGCTGTCGAATCGCTCATTGCCCGGCATGGTCAGCAGCTTATCGGCTGGCGGGTCGTCCCGGTCGCGCCGGACGCGGCGGATCTGGGAACCGCTGCAAAACTGACAGAGCCTTACAGCGAGCAACTGCTGGTCAGCGCGTCCCCCGGTCTCGATCAGGAAGCATTCGAACGCCAACTGTATCTGATCCGCAAGGCCGCAAGCCATCGTCTGCGTACGGAGGCCTCGCTCTCGCAGTCCAAGATGTTCTACATCTGCTCCCTTTCCAGCCGGGTCCTGATCTACAAGGGCATGCTGCGCACGCTGCAGTTGATCGACTATTTCCCGGACCTTAAGGCACCGGACTATGTCAGTCATCTGGCCATGGTGCACGCGCGCTTTTCGACCAACACCTTCCCCAGTTGGGACCGGGCGCATCCGATGCGCCTGATTGCCCACAATGGCGAGATCAATACCTTCCGCGGTAATCGAAACTGGATGCGGGCGCGCGAGGGGGTGATGCAAAGCGAACTCTTTAAAGATGATCTGCCATCGCTCTTTCCGGTCATCGAGCCCGACTGCTCCGACACCAGCGGACTCGATAACGCGCTGGAGTTTCTGCTGATGACCGGCCGCACCCTGCCGGAGTCAATTCTCATGATGATCCCCGAGGCCTGGCAGAAGCACGAGTCGATGGACCCGGCCAAGCGGGCGTTTTATGAATACCACTCGGCGATGATGGAGCCATGGGATGGCCCTTCATCGGTGACCTTTACTGACGGCCGCTGTATCGGTGCTGTACTTGACCGCAACGGGCTGAGGCCCAGCCGCTACTATGTCACCGCGGATGACCGTGTGGTCATGGCGAGCGAAGTCGGTGTGCTTGATCTCGCGCCCAAGCACGTTGTCGAGAAAGGACGCCTTCAGCCGGGACGCATGTTTCTCATCGACTTTGAAAAAGGGCAACTGGTGCCCGATCACGAGATCAAGGGAGATCTCGCCAAGGAGCGCCCCTATGTGGCGTGGCTGCGCGAGCAGCGT
>CEPV01047202.1_pt1 | contig 57284 bp, 43 predicted proteins | sample 530451 | NCBI WGS metagenome assembly CEPV01 (sample SAMEA2620097, study PRJEB7988) | marine metagenome | isolation source: saline water (ENVO:00002010), including
CCTCCCTGCAGAATCAGTAATGGGAAACATAATTCTTCCCCGAAATCTATCGTATACACTATTATCTGATTTAATCACGAGCCCAGTTTTAAGCATATCTTCGTCGGTATGATTTTTATCTTTTAAAAAAGTGTGGAGTACTCTCCATTCATCAGGGATAAAACCAACTCTGAATAATTTTGCAGTCTTCCCAGTTAAACCACGACCCTTGAGATATTCGCCAACTGTCTGATGCTCTTTAAGTTGTGTCTCAAAAAAAAGTGTTGCTCGTTCAAGTACTTCGTGGAGTTTTTCTTTCTCCTCTTTGTGTTCGGAATTTATAGACGTTAACTCAACCCCTGTTTTCTCCGCAAGCACTTTTAATGCTCCCAAAAAATCAAGTCCTTCAATTTCTTGTACAAAACTAAAAATATCTCCCCCTGAATTGCATCCAAAACAATGATATGTTTCCCTGTCTGGAGAAACAAAGAATGATGGAGTTTTCTCTGTATGAAATGGACAGCAAGCTCTTAAATTCTTTCCAGATTTGTTGAGTTTAATATAAGAAGAAACAACTTCCACAATACCGATTCGGTCTTTAATTTGTTCTACTGTGGAAGACATGCCAAAAAATAGGGAGCGGAGCGACCATATTTTTTGAGCACCCCCACACCTTTCGTATCATTGCGCTTTGCGCGTTCCGACAGAGTCGGAACTATGATACGAAAGGTGTGGGGGTAAGTAAAATATACTCACTCCGTTCGTTATTTTATTAAAATTTGAGCACCCCCACACCTTTCAAACCGTAGCTCTCGTTTTGCTGTTAAAAAGTGCTCTGTGTTAAAATAGCCCACGAAGTTGGTTTTTCAAATTATAGTTATACTACTTCGCAAAACAACGGTTTGAAAGGTGTGGGGGTAAGAAAAAATATAGTCGTCCCGCTTGCAGCGGGACTCCTTATTTTTTCTTAAATCCCGTCCCTGCCGGTATAATTCTTCCAATTATAACATTTTCTTTAAGTCCTCTTAGTTCGTCGCGCGCGCCCTTAACTGCCGCTTTAATTAAAATGCGGGTAGTGTGCTGAAATGATGCCGCTGAAAGAAAACTTGCAGTTGTTAGTGACACTTCACTAATACCAAGTGCTAAAATATCAGATTTCGCCTCTTCTCCTTTTTTCTCTTTTACTTTTTCATTTTCCTCAACAAACTTCATATATTCCACAACTTCGCCGGGTGTAAACTGTGTGTCTCCTCCACTTGTTATTTTCCTTCTTGAAAACATTTGTCGCACAATAACTTCAAAATGCTTTCTGGAGATAGACGCACCCTCAAGATCGTACACTTTTTCTACCTCATTTATGATGTAATCCTCAGTGGTATCCTTTCCACCATATTTGAACAATTCTTGCATGTCAGCAGAGCCATCAGTTAATAGCATTCCTTTCTCTACTGTATCACCAGCGACAACAACGATGACTCTTCCGTATGGTATGACATATTCTATCCGTTCATCTTTCTTCTTTTCTAGCCCTGCTTTATCTGAAAGAACAACAAGGATCTGATCACTACCATGCTTCTGAATTTCAAGCACCTTTCCTTTGGTTCGGCTTACAATCGCGGGATTTTTAGGAATCCTTCGCTCAAACACTTCTTCAACACGAGGAAGCCCTTTTGTAATATCCGCTCCAGTAACACCACCTTGATGGAACGTTCTCATAGTAAGCTGTGTTCCCGGCTCTCCAATCGCTTGTGCCGCGATAATACCAACGGCCTCGCCTAGCTGTATAAGACTTTTGCGACCCAGATCAAGCCCATAGCATTGTTGACATAAACCATATATTGTTTTACACGAAAGTGGCCCGCGAACATATACCTCGGATAATTGCGCATCCGAGATTTTCTTAACATTGTCTCTTGTCAGAAGCTGTTTTTTGGGAACAATAACCACACCATCAGGAGTTTTTGCATCTTTTGCGAGAATCCTGCTACCAATTATCTTCATCATTGGTGTGCTGATTCCAGAAACATTCTCTTCTAAGTCAATACGTCTGCCAACCTTATCACCACAATCTTTCTCCGTTATGATAGTATCTTGCGCAACATCAACAAGGCGTCGTGTTAGATAACCCGCCTTTGCGGTCTGAAGCGCGGTATCAGTAAGCCCTTTTCTGGAACCGTGTGTAGTAATAAAATATTCAATTGGGGTGAGCCCTTCTTTGTAGGAAGAGACAATCGGAAAATCAATCGGCACACCAACAGTATTCATCACGATACCTTTCATGCCAGTCATCTGAGTAATCGGACCCAAAGAACCACGCGCGCCCGATTTCCACATGTCATGAACTGGATCGTTGATGGAAAGCGTACCGGGTATTGCTTTGGCAACCTCTTCTTTTGCTTTTTCCCATGCCTCGATTACCATCCGATATCGTTCAGTATCAGAAAGTAGACCTTCGTTATACTGTTCAACAATCTCCGTCTCTCTTTTCCGAGCTGATTCAATTATCTTTTCTTTTTCTTCCGGCACCGTAAGATCATCCATGCCCCATGTAACTCCTGAACGGGTTGCAAAACGAAAACCAAAGTCTTTAATCTTATCCAAAATTGTCGTAATACGTTCAATCTCATATCGTTCAATTAGATTATCCATAATGTCAAACATTACGCCTTTATCAACCTCCTGGTTGATATATGGATAATCGCCCGGCAAAACACTGTTGAAAAGCAACCTTCCAATTGTCGTCTCAAATACACCCCCATCAAACGCGGCATATTTGGGTGTATCAGTAGCCATCACCTTTATCTTGGCGCGCAAAGAAACATCCCCAAAATCATACGCAGTGATAGCGAGGTTCGGATTTGGAAATATACCACCTTCTCCTTTTTCGTCAGGAATAATCTTTGTTACCCAATATGTGCCAAGTATAATGTCGAGTAGCTTAGAGATAACAACAGGGCTTCCAGTTCCTGGTTTAAAAATATTTTTGTCAGCAGCCATTATCTCACGCGCCTCTTTTTGCGCTTCTTTTGAAAGTGGAACATGGACTGCCATTTGGTCTCCATCAAAGTCAGCATTAAATGCCGGACAGACAAGCGGATGAAGCTCAATAGCCTTCCCTTCAATAAGAATAGGTCTGAATGCCTGCACACCAAGGCGATGCAGTGTAGGTGCGCGATTTAACAATACATACTTATCTTTTATAACGTCCTCCAAAATAGCCCATACTTCAGGCAGACCTTCTTCAATGAGGCGTCCTGCGCCACGAATATTATACGCAAGCTCTTGTTTTAGTATTTCTGAAATCACAAATGGTCTGAACAACTCAAGCGCCATGCGCTTAGGAAGACCACACTGGGACAACTTCAAGTTGGGACCAACCACAATAACCGAGCGACCAGAATAATCAACACGTTTACCTAAGAGATTTTGCCGGAATAAACCCTGCTTGCCTTTAAGATTTTCAGAGAGAGATTTTAATACCTTTTTACGAGCTTGCATTGTCTGCTGTGATGTAGTACGTCTCATTGAATTGTCAATAAGTGAATCAACAGCTTCTTGAAGAATTCTTTTTTCGTTACGTAAAATAACATCCGGGGCTTTGATCCCCTGTAATTTTTTAAGCCGATTATTGCGATTTATCACTCGACGATACAAGTCATTGACATCAGACGTTGCGTGTCTGCCGCCATCAAGAGCAACCATTGGACGAAGTTGTGGTGGAATAATCGGAATTACAGTCAAAAACATCCACTCTGGACGAGTACGTGAGTTAAGAAGAGACGTCACCAATGCTATCCGTTTTCTTACCTTGACTCGCTCAACTGCTGAAGCGCTTAGAAGCTCTTCTTCAAGCCGTAATGCTAACTTTTTTAGATCAACTTTTTTAAGGATGTTGTGGAGCGCCTCGGCACCTATTTCTGCCTGAAAGACGCTTCCATATTTGAGGGAGAACCGATGATACGATACTTCATCAAGCACTATACCAACCCTAAGACTCTCAATCTCTTGCTTAACTTCATTGAAACGTTTTTTGAGGATTTCTTTTTCTTTCGCGCTTTCAGCTAGCTTTTGCTTTGTTTTAAATTCCGAGTCAAGGTCTTTTATCACCTTGGAGCGTTCCCCTTCATTTACATCAGTCACAATATAACCAGCAAAATAAACAACTTTCTCAACATCACTCAAAGACAAATTGAGAAGCAACCCGATTCGTGAAGGTACGCCGCGGAGAAACCAGATATGAGAAACCGGAGAGGCCAATTCAATGTGTCCCATTCGCTCACGACGAACAATGGAGCGCGTTACTTCAACACCGCAACGTTCACAGATAATATTTTTATATCGAATACGACGGTATTTTCCACAATAACATTCATAATCTTTCGTAGGACCAAAAATGCGTTCATCAAACAAACCATTCCGCTCACTTCTACCTGTGCGATAATTAATTGTTTCCGCCTTTACCACTTCACCGCGCGACCATTCACGAACACGATCCGGGGAAGCGAGTTTGAGTAGGATGGCATTGAAATTTTTTGATTGAGATTCCATGATATTAAATGCAAATATTAAAAATCAAAATGTAAAACGACAATGAAAAATTAAAAAATTAAAGTCTACATAATATGTGGTGTATAATTTTTAAATTTTGATTTGTAATTTTGATTTTTGAGATTTTATTTTTGATTTTATTCAACTAATTGGACATCAAGCGCGAGCGCTTTTAGATGAAACATTAATACGTTGAATGACTCTGGTAAATTCGGCTGCTTTAAATCTTCACCCTTAATGATTGAGTCGAATGTTGCGGCACGACCTAAAATATCGTCTGATTTTACTGTGAGTACCTCCCGAAGAGTATGAGCCGCACCGTATCCTTCAAGCGCCCAGACTTCCATTTCTCCAAATCGCTGACCACCACCTTGCGCCTTTCCACCAAGCGGCTGTTGATGGATGAGTGAATACGGGCCAATAGAGCGCATGTGAATTTTATCCTCTACCATATGATGGAGCTTCATAATGTACATGTATCCGACAGCAATTTCTTGCTCAAATGATTCACCAGTCCTTCCATCATACAGCTTCATTTTACCGCTCTCATTAAAACCAGCTTTTTTAAGTTCGCCTTTTATCTCTTCTTCGGTGGCGCCAAGAAAAGATGGCGTAATTGCTTGATATCCTAAAGTATGCGCCGCAAGCCCCAAGTGAAGTTCAAGAACTTGCCCAAGATTCATTCGCGATGGAACACCAAGCGGCGTTAAAATGACATCAACAGGTGTCCCGTCAGCCATATACGGCATTTCTTCCGCGGGAAGAATTTTCGAAATCACACCCTTGTTCCCGTGCCGTCCAGCAAGCTTATCACCGACAGTTATAGTACGCAATTGGGCAACCTCAACATGAATGCGTTTTATAGCGCCGGACTCAAGTTCATCACCGTGTTCGCGAGAAAAAACTTTGACACCCACCACACGCCCCTGCTTTCCGTGTTCCATTCGCTTTGATGTGTCTTTAACGTCTCGCGCTTTATCTCCAAAAATAGAACGAAGAAGACGTTCTTCTGGTGTTAGCTCTGCTTCCCCTTTTGGTGTAATTTTCCCAACCAAAATATCATTCGGTCCAACCTCTGCGCCGACCATTACGATGCCATCTTCATCTAAGTTTTTCAATTTCGCTTCTCCAACATTTGGAATATCATGAGTAGTAACCTCGGGACCAAGTTTTGTGTCACGTACATTGACTTCAAACTCATCAACATACAAGGATGTGAGGACATGGTCACGAACCAATCGTTCGGAAATAATAATCGCGTCTTCATAGTTTGATCCGCCCCATGACATAAATGCCACCAATACACTTTGACCGAGTGCAAGTTCTCCATCAACAGTAGAAGCATTGTCAGCTAAAATATCTCCTTCCTTCACCTTTTGCCCAGTATCAACAATCGGCCGCTGTCTGAATGCTGTTACTTCATTTGTTTTCACAAAATTTACCAGACGATGCTCTGTAGTTTTGCCTTTTTTGTTCTTTATAGCAATTGTATTTCCATCAGCTTTTGTTATTACTCCATCTTCTTCCGCGACAATAAGTCTTCCAGAATCTTGCGCGGCTTTTCCTTCTATTCCAGTTGCGACACGCGGCAAGTCTGGAATAAGACACGGTACTGCCTGCTTTTGCATGTTTGAACCCATTAGCGCACGGTTTGCATCGTCGTGTTCAAGGAACGGAATCAAAGATGTAGCTACTGAAAATGGCTGATTTGACGCAATGTCAATAAAATGCACATCATTTTTTTTCGTCATTCCTACGTTACTACGCTTTCCTTTTGTTCTAACTTCTATAAATTCCTCATCAAAGAGACCGCTTTCTGTATTATACGGGACAGCGGCGTGCGCAATATTATATTGTTCTTCCTCAAGCGCATTGAGGTATATAATTTTCTTGGTTACCTTACCTTTTTCTACTTGGAGATATGGAGTTTCAATAATGCCAAATTCATTTACGCGTGCATACATAGAGAGGCGTAGAATAAGTCCGATACTCTGCCCTTCAGGTGTATGAATTGGACAGACACGGCCATAGTGAGATGGATGTACGTCTCTCACCTCAAAGCCTGCACGCTCTCTGGTAAGTCCTCCGGGTCCAAGCGCGGAAAGTGTTCTAAGATGCTCAAGTTCGTCAAGCATATTTTTCTGATTCATGTATTGCGTAAGTTGATGCGTATTGAAAAATTCTTTAATGCTTGCCTGTAGTGGTCGCGGATTAATAAGTTGAACAGGTAACATAGTTTCAGGATCAGTTGTTGACATACGATCTTGGATATTTCGCTTCATGCGTGAAAGTCCAATTCTGAGTCTCTGACCAAGCATCTCTCCCATAAATCTAACTCGGCGAACACCAAGGTGATCAATGTCGTCGCCCTGGGCATCCGGCGTGTGGTTGAGTGTAATAATATGAGAGACAATGGCCACTAAATCAGATGAGGAAATAGTTTTCTCTTCCATCTCTTTTTCTCCCATACCTTTATTAAACATTTTATTAAACCTATACCGTCCAACTGGAGATAGGTCGTATCTTTCGGAACCAAAAAGCGCGTTGATAAAATCTTTTGCATTTTCAGCAGAAGCAAGTGTGCCATCACGAAGTCGTTTGTAAATTTCAACGTATGATTCCTCAAGAGTATGCGCGGTATCTTTTTCAATTGATGTTTGAATGTATGAAGCCGCGTGTTCGTTGTCTTTGAAAAGATTGAGGAGTTCTTCGTTTGTGTTCAATTGACCAAACACCCGCAATAGTGATGTAACTGCTATTTTCCGTTTTTTATCAATACGGACATATATTGCCCCATCCGCTTCTGACTCAATTTCAATCCATGCGCCACGCGAAGGTATAATTTTTGCGCCAAAATATGTTTTTCCGCGCAACTTCTGTTCACTGAAGAAGACACCGAAGGAACGAGCAAGTTGAGAAACAACAACACGCTCATTACCATTTATCACAAATGTTCCATGCGGCGTCATAATAGGAAAATCCGCAAGAAATATTTCCTGTTCTTTTTCTTTTCCAAGTGTTTTATTTTTTAACCTGACAGTAACACGCAGAGGCGCTTGAAGTGTCAGTTTGTTTTCCTTTGCATGAAATTCATCAAAAGGCACTTCTGCTAGTTCAAAACTTACAAATTCCAAATCAAATTTTTTGCCGGTATAATCGGAGATAGGAGAAAATTCTTTAAATAATTCTTCCAGGTCATCAGTAATTAACTTCTTATAAGAAAGTAGCTGGGGTTCAACTAAATTAGGTGGAGGAAGTATAGATTTTTTGTATTTAGAAAAATATTTTTTCTGCATAATATATTTTTAAGGAGTGAAGCGACTATAAAAATAATTACCCTGTTAAATAAATTTTTCTTTGAAAAATTTAAAATTTGCTTAGCAAATTTTATTTAACAGGGTTTAATGAATCATAGTCGCTCCACCAAGCCTAGCTTGGCTCCGCTCCTTGATTCATTAAAAAAAGCCCTATTTCTGATAAGGGATAAAATAAATTAAGATATTAATTTATATGTAGAGAAAAAAACACGCCAATAACGTGGTGCATATATGCACTGTCTTTAAGAGCTTGTCTGAAAACCTGCTTTCGAGGCAAAATGTTCAGATTCCGAGCGAGGCGAAGGGAAAAATTTTGAAGAATACCGAGGTATTTTGAAAAATTTTTCCCGAGTCGTAGCCGAAATCTGGACATTTTGAGCCGGAATTGAGGTTTTTAGACATGCTCTAGAAACCTTTGCAAAACAAGCCCGATTTTACTGTTTTGCGAAGAGTGGCTACTGTGGAATAACATCCGCAACTCAATCTACCCATCAATTAAAGCCATTATATAGGATAGGTATTCTTTGTCAAGGACCTCACTTGTGTTTGTGGATAACTCAATGAAACTATGCAAAGTGGGGTCTGACCCCACTTTGCATTTTCTTTTTCAAATTATTGAGTAAATGAGATTAAAAAATGCCGCTGGGCGAGCCAGCGGCATGAAAATGTAAGGTTGTTCATAATTGGATGACAAGTTTCACGCCACAGAAAGGACAAAATGTGATCGGTACGGCAAATTCGTCATTTGTCACCATTACCATTTCTTCAGATTGATAAATAATCTTGATACCCAAAGAAGGAAAATAGAGATTAGGATGCTTTTCCTGGAAGGCTCTATGAGTATTCTGAGAATTTACGATTCTCAAAGCGTCACATGAATGTTCGGTCACGGCGAATCTCCTTTTTTAAGAACAGTTGGTACTAATCAATACTAGGTTTAAAATAGCATACTATCCGATATTTGTAAAGCCCTGATACAATACTAAATCTACACAGTTCTGATAAGAGCTATTTTTTCCTACTTGTTTTTTCTTTTTTGCTCACGCCACGCCTCTATTTTTTTATGATCTCCTGAAAGCAACACTTTCGGCACGCGATATTTTTTTTTCTTATAAACGAATATTTCCGGTCGAGTGTAATGTGGATATTCCAAACCTTTTGCAGTCGCCTCTTTTTTTAACAAGAGATTAAAGTGTGATTCCTCCTGCAATGATTCCAATTTAATAACGCCTGGTATAAGACGCGCTACTGCTGAAGTCAACACCATTGAAGCAACTTCTCCGTCTGTTAACACATATGGACCAATAGAAATCTCTTCTGCTTGCAGGGCAGTTTTCACTCGCTCATCAACTCCTTCATACCGTCCTGAAATAAAAATAAAATGTTTATAGTTCTTTGACCAACGATACGCTATTTTTTGATCAAATTGTTTGCCTTTTGCTGAAAGTAATATGACTTTTGACTTTTTGCTTTTTATTTTTGACTTTATGGTGCTTACTGCACGCAAAATGGGTTCTGCCATCAAGACCATTCCTGCCCCACCGCCATATGGTTTATCGTCGGTTATCTTGTGCTTGCCACGCGTAAAATCCCGTAAATTATATACTTTGATTTTAATTTTTTTCTTATCAGCAGCGCGTTTCAGCATAGACTGCTCAAAATATGAAAAGCTGTCTGGGAAAAGTGTAATGATGTGAAATGTTGTCATTGAATTAAGAATAAGGAATAAGGAATTATGAATCAGGCAAACAAAATCATACGATATATCGTATGATTTTGTTACATGTTTAAAATTTATTTTGTTTAGATATTAAAATTTGGAATTTGTTTGTAATTTGTTGCTTGAAATTTGTTATTTGCTCTAATAAAAACAAAAACTCCTCAACGAGGAGTTTTTGTTTTTATTAGAGCTTAAGGTCTTCCATCGCTTTATCAACATCTTCGGAAGCACCTGCTCGTTTGCCGCCTTCCGGTTCATTGATTTTCAAATTTACCCGCGCACTGTTTCTAAGACCAACCACTCGCAACAGGGTACGGATAGCTTTCGCGGTTGCACCGCTTCGGCCAATAATCGTTCCCATGTCTGTCGCATCTACGTCAAGTGTTAAGAGGACTCCCATTTCGTCGACTTCCCTATTAACATTTACCGCGTTTGGGTTGGAAACCAATGCTTTTACGACTATCTCAAGAAATTCTTGATCTTTATCTTTTGTTGCCATTGATGAATACTTTTGAAAAGCTTGTAATCACGCCATACAGAAACCGACCTTGTGTGAACATTCTGCGGGTTTATATATACTATTATATTCAAATTTTATGATTTGTCAAGGCTTTTTGGGTGGCTCTTTGTCGCTATTTTTTTCAGTTTTTTCTGTATCTTGTTTATCACTATCTTCCGTTTTTTCGTCAGGTTTCTTTTTCATGCCTTCCTCGTCAACTTCTTTTTGCGTTTCAATGGGTTCTTCTTTCTTGTCCGCCGTAGCCTCTAGCGAAGGAGGGGCTTCGCCCGCCGGCTTGTCCGCCACAGCTTTAGCGTCGGCGGGAGCCTCTGGCGAAGTCTGGGTCTCGTCTTTCTTTATTTCCTGCGACACCTCGACATCTTCCTTTTTCTCCTCACCACCCTTCTTTTTACTTGAAACATCAATTTTTTCTCCCTTGATAATATCATGGCGAATTAAAAGATTGTGTACTGTGTCCGACGTCTGCGCGCCTTTTGAAATCCAGTGTAAAATACGATCCTGTTTCAGTGCTGTCGGTTCTTTCCCTCTTCCTCTGGGATCATGCGAACCAAGCACTTCCAAAAAGTTACCGCTTTTGGGGCCGCTTCGCGAATCAGTAAGCACAACACGAAATGTGGGCTCTCGTTTTCTACCGAATCGTTGTAATCTAATTTTTAGCATATATGAAAGGTATACTACCAAAGCCACTCGAGAAGGTCAATTGAGGGTACACTATATAATCTAGTATGTTTCAAGGAGTTTAACTAGAAACCGAATCGGAGCACCGGCGGATCCTTTTGCTAGATAATCGCCAGGTGCGGCTGTCATGCGAGGCGCCATGTCAATGTGCGCCCATGGATACATCTGTTTTGAGGGATCTTTTTGGTCTTTCACGAATTGATACAAAAACATACTACTGCTTATAACTCCCGCATAACGAGAGTTGCTTGTCGGAATATTAGAGACATCACCAAAGTTTCCCCTTACGCTCTCTTCATACTCGTCCCAAAGTGGGAACTGCCACATGTAATCACCGGACTCTTCCCCTAAACGAGGAAAGAGATTTTCTAATTTCTTATCTTTAGTGAGAAATGCGCAAGCGTGCTGTCCAAGCGCGACAAGCGCCGCGCCAGTCAATGTCGCCACATCTACCACCAACCTAGGCTTATATTTCTTCGCATACGTAAGTGCGTCAGCGAGTATCACACGCCCTTCCGCATCAGTATTCAACACTTCAATTGTTTTGCCGGACATTGATTTTAAAATATCCCCCGGTCGATAACTGGCACCCGATGGCATATTTTCAACCGCAGGAACTAACCCCACGATATTTTTCTTGAGTTTTAGTTTTGCCGCGGCAATAACTGTATGAATCACCGCCGCGCCACCGGACATATCCATATGCATGTCGGAAATTCCCTGCTCGGGTTTTAAATTTAAACCTCCAGTGTCAAATGTAACCCCTTTACCAACAAGTACAATCGGCTCTTCCTGACCACCGCCTTTATATTCAAGAATGATAAATTTTGGCTCTTCTTCAGAACCTTTCGCAACACCAAGCACCGCGCCCATTTTCAATTTCTGCATCTCTTTTTTTCCTAATATAGACACTTTGATTCCTGTCCCTGTCGCGGCACTTTTTGCTTTATTCGCAAGAAGTGTCGGGGTCATGTCACCCCCCGGTGTATTTGAGAGCGTACGCGATTTATTTACCTCTTCGCCAATAACGCGTCCTCGCTCAATTCCTTTTTTAAAATCTGCGCTCACAGTTCCTTCTATAATCACTTCTTGTATCTCATTCCACCCCTCCTTTGGGCGCGCTTTAAATTTCCTGAATTCAAAGTTTGCCATTTCAAAATTCTCCGCAATGATAGAGCCGAGTTCAAAAGGTGAGAGTCCTTTCGGTGCCGGAAGATCAGAAAGCGCAAAAGTGATTTTTTGTATCTTATGCTGTTTTGCGCATATTATAAGATGACGAAGAAGAGTAATGAATGTCCGCCGAGTAACTTTCTTCTTGCCTATACCAAAAGAAAAAGACTTTTGTCCCTTTTCTTGCACAAACTCTATCTGAACATTTTTTGTAAACAATACGGGCGTAATGTTTTTACTGTTCGCAACGTGTTTTTGCGAAACATTTTTTGTAATTATTCGCATAAAAAAATTATACCACAGTATGTTAAAAAATAAAAGCACTTCGTCTTATAAACTCCTCGACTCGGCAAATGGACTCCTTAAGGTCCGACCTTCTCCCAAAAACTGTGTGGCAAGGTCTGGCCTTGAGGAGGAGCGAAGCGACGGGAGAAGACCAGACCTTACCGCACAGTTTTTTCCTCAAGGCCAGACCTTTTTCCGTCCATTTGCGCTCGCTCTACGTCGTTAATAAAAACGTAAAGTAAAGTGCCCTCCGATTTCCATCGGAGGGCACAATTTAGGGTGGCTCTCTCGAGCCCAGGAGACACGAAAGTCCGTAAGGAACGCCAAACCCTAAGTGCGCTTCTTGAGGGGAGGCGGGAAGACTCAGGGCTCAGAAGCGCATGTTCATACTAACAAAAGCAAAAAAATATGTCAACCCCGTTAGAGAACGCCTTGCCAGAGGCAAGGCTTCAGTCGCCTAGGGGCGACTTTTCTCTAACGGGGCAGGCCCCCGTAGATGTCACACAAAAAACTGTGCAATATTAAATATCACACAGTTGATCCTTACTATATTTTTTGTCTAATTCTTCAAGAACTCATATATCTCCCTCATGTAGGCTTTCAATACGAGATAAGTAAGATAAACGAGTAAAAAACTAAATACTATTCGTAACCAATTACCATCATAGAGGAAATAAAAGAAAAAGCTCACGAATAGACCGAGGAGACAGAAAAAAAGAATTGTTTGACCCGCCTCTTCAGAAATAAATTGTTTAAATGCTTCCAATTCTTTCGCTTCAAGCATGGAACGCTTTCTTTCGAATAAGTTTGTTACGACACCTGTTTTTGGTTGTTCCCACCGATACAACTCTACAATATCATCTAAAAACCGACCAAACGGATAATTTTTCTGTTCCCATATCCACAACGCTATGAGACCATATAAAAATTGAACGAGTGTATACCCTTCCTTCATTTAACATCCTCCTAATTTGCAATTATCATTTCTGTCAAGTAGCATAACAACGCTGGTACGAAAAGTCAAAAACAAAAAAATCGTAGCGGGTGATCGCCTCTGGTGCTGGCGGAAAAACCACTTATACTTATAATAAAAGCACTACGTCTTATATTAACTCCTCGGCTCGGCAATGAGAAAATTCCGCTTCGCTTCACTTTCTCATTGCGCTCACTCTACGTCGTTAATAGACACATGGCAAATCAAAAACAAAAAGAACAAAAAGGCTCATCGCACTATATAGAAAACACGATTTTTATCACGCGCGGCGGTAGTGGGTATGTAGTAGCATCGGAAGATAAGACGATTGAAGATATTAAAATAGAAAATCGCTTTCTCAATACCGCGCTTCATGGAGATTATGTACGAGTATTGCTTCATCCAAAAACAATGGGACAACGACAAGAAGGAGAAGTGGTTACAGTGCTTGCGAGAACAAAAGAAGAGTTTGTTGGAACCGTTCGCAAGAAAAATGGTGTGTGCTTTGTGGATCCACAAGATGCGCGAATGTATGCCGATATTATAATTCCATCCAAAGAACAAAAGGGTGTGTCAGATGGTGATAAAGTGTTGGTGCGAATTGTAAAATGGGAAGATGGTTCGCAAGCGCCAATCGGTACTATAAGAGAAAATCTAGGGAAAAGTGGAGTGCATGAGACGGAGATGCAGGCAATTTTACGAGACCGTGGTTTTATTGAAGATTTCCCCAAAACAGTACTCAATGAGGCGCAAGATATACAACGCCGATACAAGACACTTTTTGAAGAAGAAACACAGCACAGAAAAGACATACGAAATATACCTACATTCACTATTGATCCCGAAGATGCAAAAGATTTTGACGACGCGCTTTCTATACAAAAACTACCTAATGGTAATTATGAGGTTGGCATTCATATCGCCGATGTATCTTTTTTTGTAAAGAGAAAAAGCGCGCTTGATGTTGAGGCGGCTCGACGCAGTACTTCAATATATCTTGTGGACAGGACTGTCCCCATGCTCCCTTCTATACTTTCAAATGATTTATGCAGTTTGAGACCAGATGAGGATCGTCTTACATTTTCTGCAATACTTGAGCTGACAAAAGATGGAATAGTAAAAAAACGATGGTTCGGAAAAACAATTATTCACTCGGATAAACGCTTTACCTATGCTGAAGCGCAAAAAATTATGGAACAAGAAACTGGGGTATTTCACGAAGAGCTTTTTCAGCTCAACAGTTTTGCGAAAAAATTACGTGGTAAGCGTGAAGAAAGAGGAGCACTTGCTTTTGAAAGCGATGAAGTGAAATTTGTGCTGGACGAGAATGGTAAACCTATCAAAATAATCAAAAAAGAAAGACTTGAAACAAATAAATTGATAGAAGAATTTATGATCCTCGCAAATGCTGAGGTTGCGCAGTTTATGTCAGGAACAGACAAAAAAATTAAAGAGTCATTTATTTACCGCGTACATGACTTGCCTAACGAAGACAAGATAAAAGAGCTGGAACGCCTAATGCACGCACTTGGTTATAGCGTGCCAACGCGCAAAAAAGAACTTACATCAAAAGATATTGCAATACTCTTAAAAAAAGTTACGGACGCGCCGCATCAAGAGATGGTGCACATGCTCGCGGTCCGCGCAATGGCAAAAGCGGTATACGCGACAAAAAATATCGGACACTTTGGCTTATCGCTCAAACACTACACACACTTTACTTCTCCCATCAGAAGATACACGGACCTTGTAGTACACCGCCTACTTTTACACTTTCTAAATAGTGGTAAAAAACTCCTTCCGGAAGAACTGCGTGAATATGAAGCACTTTCAAGATATGCTACTCAAATGGAGATTTCGGCAAATGACGCAGAACGTACGTCAATTAAATACAAACAAGCAGAGTACATGTCCGAGTACATTGGACAAACATACGATGGTACAATCACCGGACTGACTGAAAGAGGAATATTTGTCGCTGAAAATGAGACACGAGCCGAAGGAATGGTGCGCCTCGGCAATTTACGTGACGATTATTATGTATTTGACGAGAAAAAATTCAGTATCATAGGGCGCAAAAAGAAGAAAAAATATTCTCTCGGAGACCGCGTCAAAATCAAAGTGAAAAATGTCAATCTTGAAGCACGACAAATTGATTATGTGTTTGTGTAGTAGCCCCCGCACCTCACCAAGTTCGGTACGAAATTTCTAATTCACCTAATTTCTAATTCACCTAATAAGAGCACTGTGTCTCATATTAACTCCTCGGCTCGGCAATCAGAAAAACTCCACTTCGTTTCGTTTTTCAGATTGCGCTCGCTCTACGTCGTTAATAAAAGGTCTAATTCAATAATGTCCAATGTCAAAACGGTTTTTTAGAATTTGGTTATTTGGGTATTTGAAATTTTATTAGAAATTAGGTGAATTAGAAGTTAGAAATTCCCCACACTAAAATAAAAATCAGGTGCTTACCTGATTTTTATTTTGGTGTGGGGCTGTCTATGTCCAGCCTTTCGTCTGTAACGACTCTTTGATTTAAATTTGATGACAGTTATTTTTTTATTCCTTCCATCCCCTTCAAATACCGCTTCTACTTTTGCGCCTGGAACATACGGTGTACCAATTTTTATATCCTTACCGTCACTTATAAGAAGCACTTTATCAAAAGTAATTTTTGCGCCCTCTTTATGTGCGCCAGGAAGTTTTTCTACTTTTACCGTATCGCCAGAAAAAACTTTATACTGCTTGCCTCCCGTCTCAATAATCGCAAACCCACTTTTCTGGGTTGCAGGTGCTTTTTTCGCGGCACTAGTCTTTGAATCAGCTTTTTTTGCTGGAGTTTTTGGGGTTATTTTTTTAGTTGTCGTAGTTTCCATAATCTTCAAATAATACACAAATCTCCTTAGAAATCAAGAGGGTGTATTATTACTCACGCACCCGCAAGGCCCGGTCTTGTAAGTTTTCCACAGGTTGTCCCCATGTAAGGCCGGGCCTTGCGGATTTTTACGGAGTTTTACTCATCATCTTGCATTGGTTTTTCAAGCATTATAGGTTCAATGCCAGCTGTTTTGTCCGCGATGCGGATGACGTCTTTGTCTATTTTTTTAAGTTCTTTGTGCGCAGTGTTGTAATGCGATACTGTTGTACCAAGTGAAATGCCGAGTTTTTTCATAAATGTTTCATAATTACCGATGTGGCGCCCTAATTCCCCTACTCGCTTTATAATTTCAGTCGCCTGTTCTTCAATCTCAAGTGAGCGTAGCCCTTGGAGTACAGTCTGTAAATATGCGAGAAATGATGTTGGCGAGACAATAATTACTTTCTTCTGCTGAAACGCATATTCAATAAGATCACGAGTTGATGTCTTGACTGCTCCAACTTGATTGATGAGTAAGTCGTAAAAAATCGCTTCAGACGGAATGAACATAAACGCAAAATCCATCGTCCCTTCTTTGGAACGAATATATTTTGCTGTCTCATCAATTCTGTTTTTTAAATCCTGCTTAAAAACTTTTTCCAGCCGCTGACGTTCTGTTTCATCGCGTGTTTCCAGAATTTTATTGTAATTTTCAAGTGAAAACTTTGAATCAATCGGCAATATCTTTTTCTTATCAAGAAAAATTACCGCATCAACAATGTCACCCCCTTCAAATGCATACTGCATCTGGAATTGCCCAGGTGGCAAAACATTCTTAAGTACAGTCTCCAAATAATACTCCCCCAGCACACCACGCTGTTTTGGATTTTTTAAAACATCCTGGAGCGATTGCAGTTGATCGGCAAAATTAACTACCTGCTTGTTGGTTTCATCAAGTTTGGTAAGTCGCTCGGTAACATCACGAATAATTTTTGCCGATTCACTATACTGCTTATTCATTGACTCGTGTATTTGTTTCTGTGATTCTCCTAATCGTTCGTTAACAGTATTGGTTAGTTTATTTAATTGATCTTGAATTAAAAGAAAACTGTTAGCATCTTCTGTTTTCTCGCCTCTTCTACGAAGAAAAAACCAGGCAAATATGCCGCCGATAATAATCCCAAGAAATATAAAGATGAAAGAAATAATGTCCATAGAATATATCGGAAGAACGGGAACTACTACACTAAACATTCTAGGCACCGTGAAAACATTACTGCAAGGAATATTCCGTACAACAACAATAACACAAAACCTTCTTTTCGGTTAATGCGGCCACGAGTGTAAACAAAGAAATGAAATAGCAAGAACGACACGACTAGAAATATGGAAATAAGAATTAAATTAAAAGAGAAGCTGACGGCAATGGGATGTATTATAGAAACCACACCGACGACTGCCGCCGCATTAAATGCGACCGAGCCGATTGCATTCCCAAGCATCGCGTTTCCATGCCCTTGGCGTGTCGCGCGTATACCAAAGACAAGCTCGGGTAATGCTGTACCAAGCGCTACAAAAACAATACCGAATAATATAAAATTCGCTTCAAAATACTCCCCTACGATTTGCGTGGCAGACCAAATAAATGCAAAAGCTCCTCCAAGAAGCACCGCTATTGCAAACAAAAAACGGGACATGTGACGCGCAATATGCGAGAGTGAGCGCATTCCATCATGTTCCGTACCGTTCATCTCCTTGTGAAAATATTCTTTATCATTGAAAATCTTCACAAGATACAGTCCGAATATGACTAAAAGCAGTACGCCGTCACCGCGCGAAATTAATCCGTCCACAGCAAGCAAAATAGGTAATATTGCTATAAATGATACAAACCAAAAGTTTTGCGAGGAAATTTTTCCGTCTCCTTTTACCGAGCCAGCAATAACAACCGAGAGTCCTATAACAAGAGATATGTCAACCAAATTCGCTCCCATAATATTACCAAGCGAAAGTGCCGGAATACCTTGTACAGCAGAAAAAATGCCGATAAACAACTCCGGAACAGAGGTTGCAAAAGAGAGCAATAAAAAGGCAGTTATAAATTCGGAAAAATGCAGTGCGCGAGAGATACCGCTAATTGTCCTTGGTAATACACGCCCAGCCCACAGAATGAGTAAAAAAGAGATTATAAAGATAATAGATACGAAAAATCCGTTCATATATTCATTGTACGCTTTTGCGCCTCTTTTTTAAATACGAGGTACTTCGCGCCCTCAACAAACAAAAGATTAAGCACTCCCAAACCGATGAAAAAGATAAGAGTTGTACCGGAAAGTGGAGTGAGAGAAAGTAATGTCTGAAGCGGCGGAAGTAACAGAGCGATAAGCAACATTAGTAGACTGCTCACAAGCGCGAAAACAAGGTAACGATTGGAAAAAATATTAATGCGCCATATTGGTTTATGGAGATTCTTAATGGAAAAGCTAAAGAAAAGAGAGTCCACGGCAAGCGCAATAAACATCATTGTCCTAATTTCCTCAATCGGAATAGAGAGAGAAAGTAATATAAAGTAGAGCGCAACCAAAAAGAAACCCGTAACAAGCGCAATAATAAGAATTAATTTTATGAGATTCGGAGTTAATACTATACCCTTGGAAACACGCGGGTCACGATTCATAATGTCTTTTTCCTTCGGCTCAAATGCAAAAGCGAAATTCATAAATCCTTCTTCAACAATATTAATCCAGAGAATCTGCGCAGGCAAAAGCGGAAGGGGCGCCGCCATTATGAGCGCACTACCAATAACGAAAATTTCACTAAACCCAGTTGAAAGAAGATATGCGACAATTTTTTTGAGATTATCAACAACTCTTCTTCCTTCTTCAATGGCATGCACAATAATGTTAAATCCATCATCAAGGAGCACCAAGTCAGACGCTTCTTTGGCAACATCCGTGCCGCTTCCGAGCGCGATACCTATGTCGGCGCTCCTAAGCGCCGGTGCGTCATTGATCCCGTCACCTGTCATTGCAACAACTTCTCCTTTTGATTTGAGAATTCGCGCAATGCGCAATTTTTGTGCCGGCATGACACGCGCAAATACGTTTACTGTTTTCAATTTTTTATACAACTCCTTATCAGTAAGCTCTTCAACGTCACTGCCAACGAGAGTCGGAATGCCTTTTTGGGTAATACCTACATCCTCGGCAACAGCATGCGCGGTTTCCTGATAGTCGCCGGTTAGCATTATCACTCGCACTCCAGCGCGGCGCGCCGCGGCAATAGATTCTCTAACACCTGAACGAATGGGGTCTTTTAAAAGAATGAATCCACTGAAAGTAATATTATGCAGGGACACTGTCTTTCCGGCGCCGCCCAGAGGCTCTGCCCGGCGGGTACCAACCTCTTCAGAAATCACATCTTTTGCAATATCTTTATACGCAACAGCAACCATCCGTGCTCCTTTTTTACTTTCTTCTTCTTGAAAAGAAAAAAGTTTTTTGCGTGTGTGCTCGCTTACATGATGAACATGCCCTCCCTCCAGAAATGATGTTGCGGTATTAATAATAACCTCCGGTGCGCCAACAACAATTAATCTGTTTAATTTTGCCTTACCGTGTTTGTGGAGGGAGGCGGCAAACCTGTGTTTAGATTCAAACGGTAAAAAATCAACGCGCGGGTATTCCTGCAGTAAGCTTTCTTGGTACATTCCGTTTTCAAGCCCGGCTGAAACAATTGCTCGTTCAATCGGTCTACCACGCACAATGAACGCGTCTTTATGATTTTTTCTTTGCTCTACAAACGCGTCAGAGACAAGTACCGCTTGAGTAAGCGCCATCTTTTCATCTCCACTTTCGGCAAATTGAAATTCTTTATGAGTCTCTCCATTACCTTCATGTACGCTAGCCAGGCATAATACAGACGCGACTTTCATTTTTGCCTCCGTGAGTGTCCCTGTTTTGTCAGTCAAAATAATTGTGGTACTTCCCAAAGTTTCCGCCGCAAGTAAATTTCTCACCAATCCATTTTTTTTCAATATCGTCTCCATGCCAAGCGCAAGCACTACTGTAACCGCGGCCGGAAGTCCTGCCGGAATCGCGGCAACGGCAACCGCGACTGCAACCAGCAGTAATTGTCCTACAGCACCACCACGCAGAAACCCCACAACAATAAGAAAAACAATAATCAAGACAATTACTGCCGAAAGAAAGTATGCGAGTTTACGTAAGTTGTTTTGAAGCGGAGTGTGTTCTTTCCGAGCATCACGAAGACTTACGGCAACAAGACCAATTTGCGTTCTCTCTCCCGTAGCAGTAACTATTGCTTTGCCGGATCCGGCAGTAATAAACGTCCCCATCCATGCCATATTCTGCTGTTCCGTAAACGTTTTGCTTTTTTGGGGAGCAACGTGTGGATCTTTCAAGACATCAACCCACTCACCAGTAAGCGCAGATTCATTTACAAAAAGACCCGTAGATGAGACAAGGCGGCAATCAGCGGGTACAGCATTTCCTGCCTCAAGAAATATAATATCGCCAACGACAAGTTCACCGGCAGATATTTTTGCTTTTTTGCCATCCCGTAGCACAAAAGCGCTTTTTTGTTGTGACTCTTTAAGTTTTCCAAATGCACGTGATGTTCTTCCTTCCTGAAACATTCCGACAGATATATTTATGAGAAGCGCAAGAAAAATAACTATCGTATCAAGATACTCACCCAAGAAAAGAGTTGCTATTCCGGCGGCAAACAGAATAAGCGCAAGCGGATTTTTGAATTGACGTACAATCAAACGGAGAACGTAATGATTGACACTATCCTCAAAAATATTTTTTCCATATTGAGCAAGGCGTTTTTTTACCTCCTCTTGTGGAAGACCTTCTAGGAGATCAACCGAAAAACGCCGCGCAACTTCTTTGGACGTATATTTGTGCCATGGTATATCTTTTTTCATCCCGTACACAATTATTAAATCGGCATAAAAAATAAAGGCGGTTTAGAACAGGCTTTCTGACATGCTCTAGTTACACACCATTACGTTCCAGCCGCTCTTGCGCTTTCTGTTCTTCTCGTTGCACTTTCTCTTCTTCGTCTTGTACTTGCTCTTCTTTTATCTTTTGTTCTTCAACCTTCTGTAATCCCGGGAAACCAAACAACACAAAAATAATTGTGCTTGCGACCACGATACCCAGAAAATTAATGAGAAAAAGGGTGAAAGAGCCACTAAAAAGACTTCTTGAAAGAAGAGAAGCGGCAATACCAGAAACAGCAAGCGGTGGAATGAGCGCGACGGTCACCGCAATACCCGGAAGCATTGAGGACGCATTTTCCTTTACCCATGCAAATGCGGCAATAATACCTGAGGCAAATGCTGTTAAGAAAAAGATAAGATTCAAGTCGCTTGCCAACTCCATCTGTGCCGTAATTTCTTCACTGCCCAAGAGAAATGTCGTAATAAAAGAAATTAGAAAAACAATAAGAACAGATTTTCCAATGATAATTAACGCACGCTTGATGGCCTTTGCGCTTGATGTGGCAATGCCCATGCCAAGCGAGAGTATCGGAAAGAGAAGCGGCGCAACGAGCATACCACCTATGATAACAACGGCATTGTTAACCAAAAGACCCAGCGTCGTAATAAATGCCGACAATGAAAGAAATAGGAAAAAAGTATTACTCGCGCGAGATTCTTTGAGCAAAGATTCAACAGTCCTCTTTTGTTCAAAAAAATTGGTTAAAAATACTGGTTTAATCATATATAATAAGTATAAAGTATTATGTATCAAGTACAAAGTATTTATTCATTAAAACCATGTGTTACAGGTACAAACAACCTGCCACACGCTACATATTATGTCTTTACACGAGCAAATTAAAAAAGGGGCGCAAACAGCCTTAAAAGAGAAAGATGCGTCACTCCTAAAGACGCTTCGTAGTATCCTTGCGGCACTTACAAATGAAGCTATAACACAGAAAAAAAAGCCAAGTGAGTTACTAGATGACGAGACAGTTTTGGTGGTCATCGGACGACTTGCCAAGCAGAGAAGAGAGTCAATTGAACAGTTTGAAAAAGGTGGACGAAAAGAGTTAGCGGCAGAAGAAAAAGAGGAACTTACACACCTTGAGGAATATCTCCCTCAAATGATAGGAGAGGATGATATTAAGGCAGTTGTTGAAAAAAAGAAAACGGAACTCAGCATCACTGACAAATCAGGTATGGGACAATTAATGGGCGCTGTAATGCAGGAATTAAAAGGAAAAGCAGATGGTACGATGGTAAAAAAAGTTGTAGACCAGCTATTTGAATAATTTTACCTAAAGCATAAAAGTAAAAGTTCTATGTTGTCACAATCGTGACAACATAGAACTTTTTTTATATATATTTGACTTTTTGACATGATATGATATAATCAAAAATGAACTTCTTTAGAGGAGACCGTGATGGACCCGGATATACAGCGGCTTACAGATAAAGCCAGAGGGAAAATCCGGGGAGGATATTTCGCACCACATGCTATTAACTACGCGCTTAGAGGGTTACGCATGCCTGCTGAAGAAAAAGAAGCTCTACGACGAAAAATCGCTCAAGAGCTCAATCGGCGAAACCAACTACGGCGTAAGAAAAAACTGATAACAGTTCAAAGGGTCATCAAACGCAGAAAAGCGATACTTGAAAAAATTACGAGAGAAGAGCAGAGACGCGAAGCACAGCACATGGCGCGTGAACGTCGCGATCATCTGCTTCCCGATCCTTAATCAAAAATCAGACTTAACGGTGCCACTCTGTGGCGCCGTTTTTATGAACCATAAATTATTTAACACTCGGTGTTCAATAATTTTTCAAGACAAAACGATATTTTTTCTTTGACCATAATACCCCAGCATAAGCAACACCAATTCGTGGAGTTCTCATAATTTTTCTTTTTGAAATCTCAATTCCCCTATCTTCAAACCAAAGTCCCGTTTGAGGCGATACGTGAAGTGCGTTTAACGTTTTGTTAATTTGCAAATATTTTGTTAATTTCCCTGGGCCATCTAAACTCTTGATGTGCTTCAACGCTGAACCTTGAAGAGCGATACCGCGAATTAGGACTGCGGCTGGATATCCCACGGAGTCAGTTGCTATATTAAGCATATGATGCATGCCGTAACAAAGATATACATATAGATGCCCCGCGGGACCAAACATTATTTCTGTACGCACTGTTCTTCCTTTTGATGCGTGGCTTGCTTTATCATGCGGCCCATCATACGCTTCCGTTTCTGTAATAATTGCCGCGATTTCACGATCACCAATTTTTCGCACTAAATATTTTCCGATTAAGCTTTGTGCAACATCTGGAGCACTTTTTTCAAAAAAAGATTGTTCTAAAATTTTCCTCATAAATATTTAGTAGATATACTATCAATCTATTCTTAAATTCTTGAGAATTTGAGAATAGATTAGAATCAAATATTAGTTAACCTTTTAGCGCCCTTCACATCAAAATCTCCAACTTTTGTTCTTCGCAATTCTTTTACAGTCGCTGGTACGCCGAGACACTTACCAACCTCTTCAGCAATTGAACGTACATATGTGCCACTGCCCACGTCCATCACAACGTCAAGTATTGTTTTGTCTTCCTCTCGTCGTATCTCGCGAAGCAAGATACGACGTATCTCCATTTTTTTCTTTGGCGGCATAACATGTTCACCGCGACGAGCGCGTTTGTAAAGCGGCACACCTTTTTGTTTTATTGCTGAATACACCGGCACCGAAAGCTCAATCTTTCCAACCATTTCCTCTAAAACTTTCCGAACGCGCTCGCCGTCCACATCATCAATGTTTACAGATTCAACCTGTAAACATTTGCCCTCAAGATCACCAGTGTCTGTGCGAACACCGAGCAGGATTTCAACTTCGTATGTTTTGGGTAATTTCAGAAATTCTGCCATCCGTTTCGTCCCCTTGCCAACACCGACAATAAGGAGTCCTGTTGCAAGCGGGTCAAGTGTTCCGGCGTGCCCAAGCTTGAGCTTTTGGGCGTGCCCAAGTTTTAGTTTACCGTATTTTTTCTTAAGTTTACGGATGACATCATATGAGGTAATTCCCTTGGGTTTATCCACAAGTAATATATTTTCATGTTTTTTAGTTAATATTTCCAGTGTCTCCATAGATAAAATATACGACATTTTAAAATCCCCGCAAGTTAGGTAGCCTACATTCAGACTTGAATTCGCGTCGTTGCAGTAGGCAAAAAGACAAAGCATTGCATAAAAGCCACTCTAACGAGGTGGTTTTTATAATCAAATACGAGTGAATATATATTACCCAAAAGGAAGATGGAATGATGTAAAAAAAGAAAGACCGTAGAGCAAGCGTCGTACGGCCTTCAAGATGAGTCAACTTTTTTCTTCAATAATAGACCGAAATGTTGACATATGGTACCTATCAGGATGATAAATGCAGCCACATCAAGTGCCACAAAAAACCAATAGTCCTCATTTAAAATGAACGTAACGGCACGCAAGATGACCGCAATCGACATAGGCACATTTACCCACCAAATCATGACTCGCGGTAGGAGACATTTTCCTTTTTGATATCCTTTCCAAAAAGTTGCCCCCATTCCAAAAACAATGCCGAGGGTGGCAAAAATCGTTGCCACAACCTCTGTGATTGTGCTGACTTCCACGACAACCCTCCTTTGTTTGAACTGAAAAAGTTATACTGCTGATTTTATTTCTATAATAAAAAGTAATATAATAAGAATAATATGTCAAGTGCGATGACCCACGGAGAATCGGTCACGAGTCACTAAGTATTTTTTCCACGTTGAAAAGGAATGCTACGCATACAATTTGACATGGTCACAAATATTTTTCTCGACGGAAAAATTTCGCGACCCCAGCTCGACATTTTTGCCTTTCCTCCTCGACAAGCTCGGAGTCAAACAAAAATATGTCTGCGCTTTCAAAAAGTTAAAAAAGTGAAGCAGTTCACTTTTTCTTAACACTTTTTGACCCCACGGAGAATCGAACTCCGATTTTAAGCTTGAGAAGCTTACGTCCTGACCGTTAGACGATGGGGCCTAAATCACATCCTGCAATAGCAGGATTGATTGGCCAAACATTTTGCGAAGCAAAAGTGTTTTAGGCCATAAATTGCTAGAAGCAAATTAATAATTGACTATTAACATTTAACCTTTGACAAACGATGAAAAAACGAGATAACTCATCTGAATACAAGCACTATAACATTTCTTTAGAGAAAATCTAGGAATGTCTCTAATACCATTTTATAGTATAATGTATATACAAGTTCTCACTCTCACCTCACTCAATCTAAATGCCTAATAGTATTTTAAAGAAAAAACTACAGGAAATTGAGCACACGGGCTCCCTTATCGGTGCACCAGATTGGCTTATTGAAGAGCTAACTAATCCAAAACATGTCTTTAAAATGCAGTTCCGCGCAACAGTTGGTGGACAACTAAAGCTGTTGACCATTACTCGCATACATCACAGAAATCCGTACCCGACCGGCGTACAGCCATTTAAGGGCGGCATACGATACCATCCTGGCGCCAATGAAAAATTATTAACTGTTCTTGCGATGGACATGACAGAGAAATGTGCGCTTGCCGGGCTTCATTTCGGCGGTGCAAAAGGAGGTATTGCATTTGACCCCACACCCTGCAGTGAGCTTGAGCTGCGGCGCATTACCGAGCAGATGACTATGGAACTCTTAAAGGTCAATCTACCCCATCCTGATATTGACGTCCCTGGTCCTGATGTGGGGACAAATCCAACAGTTATGTATTGGATGTATAACAAGATCGCAGAAACGAATCACTACAGAAATATATCAGATGTCGCGGCAACAGTAACTGGAAAACCGGTTGAACACAACGGTGTACACGGCAGAGAAAATGCGACATCGCATGGCCTTTTAATCCAACTCAAAGAATTTCTACGTATTTCAAAAATGAAATTAGGCAGTAGACCAACCGTTGCAATACAGGGATTTGGAAATGTCGGTTCAAATATTGCACTTTTAACCCAAGATGAACGTTTTAATTTTCTGAATGTAGTTGCAGTCAGCGACCGCCAAACTGGCTTATACAGCTCACAAGGACTTGATGTCATTTCAATCAAAAAATGGTATGACAAAAACGGGACACTTGCTGGTTTTCCGAGTGCAGACAAAATTTCAAATCAGGAGCTTTTGGAGCTTCCTGTTGATATTCTTGTCCCTGCCGCCATCGAAAATCAGATTACTAAAGAAAACGCGCTGCGCATAAAAGCTCCTCTTATTTCAGAGGGTGCGAACGAGGCAATAACTACAGAAGCAAACAATATGCTTGCCGATCGCGGCACGACGGTCATTCCGGGCATCGTGGCAAATGTTGGTGGCGTCGTTGTTTCGTATTTTGAATGGCGTAAAAATCGTGGCGAACGAAAACACAAAGTTGATTTCAAGGAAGAAGAAGAGTGGGTACAAAAAAAGCTGACAGATATTATGCATGGTGTTATACATGACGTGTACACGAAAAGTGAGGAGAAAAAGTGCTCTATACCGCAAGCTGCACACATGCTTGCAATGGAGATAATGCGAGGAGAACTACGTATGAAGCATAGTTATACAAACTAGACGTATATTCTAAAACCCGTTCCGTTTATAGTGGAGCTTGACAGGTACTACTATTATGTGGCACAATTGCGGTATGGGCTAATAATGGCTTACACCGTACATTGAGGAGGTTCCTAATGCTGCAAATCAAGACATTTGGATTTGGACACACCACCATGGGGGGAGAACGAGACAGTGAAGTCAACGATTGGCTTGCCGAAGCAGGCGACGATATCGAGGTCAAACAAATCGTCCAATCCTCGGATACGTCATCGATCACTACTCTGACCTTCTTGTATCAGAAAAAAGAATCCTAGATTTGATTAGGGAGAGAGCAGTCAGCAACTACGATGGCTTCTCCTTTTATACAAAAACAATCGAAGCAGTTATTTTTTCTTGCCTCCAACATATCCAGCAATCAAAAATCCAGTATATGAGAGGTATCCGGCAATAACAACTATTGCCCAAGAGAACCACATAGGAACTACCCATCCCGCAATTACCGCTTCCCAATTGAAGACGACACGCAAGCCGTGTAGAGCAAAGATGGCAAGAAATACGATAGCGGTTACGAGAAAATAATCTTTTTTCTTCATAATACGATAATAGTACCTCCATTAATTTAAATTTTTCGACCTTAAAGAAGCCAGGGTCCGGCCTTTTCCCAAAAACTATGGAACCACATACCACAGTTTTTTCCTCAAGGCCGGACATAGCCTGCTGTTAATTCATGACACAATTTTTTTTAAAATTTTAAAATCCTTTTTAAGATCATCTAGCGTCGTACGATTATAAATTGACGCGGCAGGGTGATATAGTGGAATAATTTTTACACTACCGAATGAAACCTTTACATCAAAAATTTTGCCGTGGATTTTACTAATTGGTTGTATCTCTTCCCACAAATTAAACTTCTCAAGTATATAAGTCATCGAGTAGCGACCGAGAGCCGCAATCACGCGTGGTTTGACAATATCAATTTGACGGTCTAAAAACGGAGCATAACTTGTAATCTCATCCGGAAGCGGATCGCGATTTTGCGGCGGTCTGTCTTTGACGATGTTAGTAATATAAACATCTTCGCGATTCAAACCGACAGATTCAAGCAATCCATCTAGAATCTTTCCCGCCGCACCGCAAAATGGTCTTCCCGTCTTTGCTTCATTTTTTCCCGGTGCCTCTCCAATAAACATAATTTTCGCATCATGACTTCCTTCTCCTATAACTGGATATGCTTTATTTTTTATTCTCTCTTCATATAGTGGCAGATCTTTACCATTCCAAATTTCGTCCAGAATTTCTTTCATCAATTCCCCTTTTTCTTTTTTGTTTTTAGGGTTCATCTTCATCCCAATCGCCTGATACTTTTTTAATTTCCTGTTCAAAAAACCACATTACGGTAAATATAATAAGGGTTATAAATGCGGCAAAGATTGCAATCGCATAAAGACCAAAGCCCGATGCCATACCAATACCGGCCGCAACCCATAATCCGGTTGCAGTTGTCAGTCCGCGTACACGAGAGTCACGGAAAATAATAATACCAGCACCAATAAAACCAATACCAACTATTACGCTTGCCGCCATACGAAGTGGATCAAAATTTGTAACATCAACATAAAGAGGAGTAATAGAGGTTGAAATGACGATGAAAAGGGCTGCACCCATAGATACAAGAGCGTATGTGCGGACACCTGCCATCTTGTGAGCAAAGACACGCTCAATACCAAGAAACGATCCCAGCAATGCGGCAAGCAAGAGGTGTTTGAATACTTCTACGGTTTCTATGCTAATAACAAAACCAAATAACTCCATGGGTTAATTTTAATATGTATCTTGTATTTTGTATATAGTATAACTTTTAATTTATACGAGATACTAGATACGACATACTAGATACTTTTTTAAAAAAGCGTACCTTCATTCTTTTTTTCATTTAAAGGCACGCTAGGAGATGGACCTTCGGTTGTTTGATTTTCGTGTTCTTCACGAGTATACCAATAAGCGCAGTAGTCACAATCCTGTTCCGAGTCAGGTAAATTGTCACTATCCAGACATTTTTTAATATCACGGATTGTGGCTTCTATCCATGAATCATCACCTTTGAATGGAATTAAGTTCACGTCAAATTCAATTTTTTTATCAAATGCTTCTTGGTCATATTTACCGGTACAGTAGACAAAATAACCTGTGTCAGAAACTTTAAGCCCATTTTGGCGCAACAGCCATTGATACACTTCCATCTGTCTTTTGTATCCCTCATGCCATTCTTCATTCAGTTCGGTTATGGGTTCGTCTTTAGCGGTAGCTTTATAATCAACAACAATATTTTCTCCTTCGTCATTTATCCATAAATCATCTATTGCGCCTGAGATAAGGAGATTGGTTGGTTTGTGTAAGTATTTGACTCCTTCAAAGTTTTCTCGCCACTCATTTAGGTCTTCATGTGCCACAGGTCTTGCGTCAATGCCATATTCTTTTTGCAATGGGTGTTGTTCGTCTTTGGCTCTATAAGCATCAAACTCACGTTTAAGCTGATGGTCCACAGCTTTATTTAATTGGAGTGGATAGCCCGGGACTCTCTTGGTTCCTAACTTGTTGTCAATATAAAAACACCGAGGACAACTCTTAAAAAGATCTATTTTGGAACGACTTAGCTTCCATCGATCTCCGCCATAGTTCCACGATGCTTTGCGTTTTGGGTTGTAGTATTGGCCCATGGTTTAGGTTGCAGGTTATAGGTGTTAGGTTTTAGGTTTTAAGATTCCGACAGTTAATGTCACTTCTAGAGCTTAGTGCCTAGTATAACAGAAAGATGTAGATATTAAAAAAGAAAAACGGCCGACAGAATCCTATCCTGTCGGCCGTCTGCGGTGAAGTTCACCGAATGTTTATGATTTCTTCTTGGGAGTTTGGCGGCGCCTATCGGATTTGTTCTTCCTTCGTTTCTGGGCATCATACCGGCATGTCCCTCCGAGACTTACGACGCGCAGCGTTGGCCTGCTGACAAACACTCATATCGTCCTCCATTGACTTTACAGTTGCAATTGTATTACATGATACACAACTCAAAAGATTTGTCAAGGGGTGATACTGTCTGACACATTTGGCACAACAAAGAAAAGCTGAGGGGAGGCGCCGCCTAGAAGGCTCTGCCTGGCAGGGCGTCAGCCTCTTTGCGCAGCAACAATCAGACATCACGGACAAGGAGGAGTTTCGTAACATGCTCTGGTATAAAGCCCGATTAATTCCGCTTTATCAAGCACATGTCCTATCATCGCTTCTTCAAGTATGTTTTTGTCTGCATCTTTTGGTAGATCAAGTTCGATATCAAGCGCGTAAAGTTTAAAGAAATAGCGATGCTCTCCATCGGGTGGGCATGGTCCTCCATATCCTGGCTCGCCATAATTAGTCACACCTTCTATACCTCCCTCTGGTACAGAATTTTCTGCAATAGTAGTCATGCCAGGCGCGATATTCCATACCGTCCAGTGCACCCAAAGCCCTGCTGGCGCATCAGGATCGTCAACAGTAAGCACAAGAGACTTGGTTTCTCTTGGAATATCAGAAAATCCAAGTGCTGGATTTATGTTTTCTCCATCACAGGTAAATTTCTCTGGGATTATTTGATTGTGCTCAAATGCAGAGCTTGTAATTTTCATAGTTGTTGTGGAAATGTTATCGTTATTGCCTGCCCCGCTTGTCTCGCCAGCGAAGCTGTTTGCGAGACGGCGAAGCTCTGCAGGGTTATCGTCATTGTTATAGTTATTGTCATTGCTAATGATAGCACTGTTGAAAACAACGAACAATAAACTCAACGCAACAATAACTCCTGCAATGATAACTGCTGCCCGCATAATATTATGATTGTATCACATTAAACAATCCCGCTTAAGCTCTGGCAAAAGTGGGGTCAGACCCCACTTTTGTATAATTTTGTGTCTATATCTAGTTGAGTATTTTCCGCCTTAAATTTAATCCAATCTTCTACTGCCTTGCGACACCCTTTTTCGCCACCATGCAATTCAAGAAAAAATGTGCGCTGAGTTACATTCGGAAAAGTGGGACTTCCTGTATAGTCACGATAACTAGACCATTTGTAATTCTCCAACCATTTAATGGCATCGGGCTTATCTTTTATCTTCCCAACTTTCCATTGACGTTCTTTAAGTTCCACAGGGTTTGTATGCACATATGGAAAAATAATATCCAGTTGGAAGTCTGTTTTGATGGGCACGACCTTATACCTCGATTGAAAAAGTGCACCAACTCTATCGTATTGCTTATTAAAGTAACTTGCATACCCACCTAATTTATTCATAAACAAAGAAGTACCTCCTTTTCTAATTTCCCGAATGATAAAATGGTAATGATTGGGCATAAGCACAAAAGCGAGAAGTTCAATAACAGGCTTACTTTTCTTTAAGCGCTCCCTCTCCAACCGTGCAAAAGTGGGGTCTGACCCCACTTTTGCAACATAGTCCCATAGATTGGTTTTAATATCTCTGTTAAAAAACTCCAATGCCAAAACAAAACGGCTATAATCTTGCGTCTTTATAAATATTTTACGCTTCTCAACTCCTCGGTTAAAAACGTGGTAGATTTCCCCTGTTTCAAATTGTCTCGGTTGCCTTGGCATTAATAAATACATTATACACAGCAATGTCTATAAACAAAAGTGGGGTCTGACCCCACTTTTGCCACAGAGTTATGCCTGCGATTCCTGCCCCGATTCGTATTTAACTAAAATTAACTCGCTACCCCATCCTTGATATTCCTCTAAGACCTTTATAGTCGCTAGGCTTTCTCGTGGCAGGCTCGCTATCATCTCCTTGCGACTCTTGTTCTGGTTCGTCTTTGACTTCTTGCTTTGATTCATCTTTGGCTAAAAGTAATTCCGCGACACGTTCAGCTTCCTGTTCAGTAAACTTATGAGAAACATGTTCCGAGTCCTTGTCAAGTATGTATATAACCTCACGTGCTTGCAATATAGGACCTTCTCCGCGTTGTTGTTTATTCAAAAACTCAAGTCCTTCCAAATGCATATCACCCTGAACGGATTGTCTTCTCTCTTTTGTAGCGGCCGCTGCCCAAAGACCGATTTTTTTTATTGCAGTTCCATCATCAATACCTTTTTCTTTCAAATATTTGAACAAGTAAGGAGCAAATGTCCAAAACATCATTGTGTCAGCTTCTTCTGACAATGTGGTCTTTCGAACATCACCAGCTTCTTCACTGCCAAGAAATTGCTCGCCATAATGGTTAGTGTAAGCAACAGCAAAATCCTGCTTTGCTCCAGCACGTCCAAGCAATCTCAAAATATGATATTGCTCTTTGGGTGATCTAACTTTGTTCCATTCTTCCTCAGAAAGCCCAGCTCCTTTTATTATTTCTTCTTTTTCTCCTTCGTCATACTCTTTCCTTAAGACAGCATGATTTTCCAGTTCTTCTCTAATATCACCAAACTCCAAATGTGGTACTTTTGGTTCGCTCTCATTCTCATTAGGAGTATTAGGCATTCCTTCTATAGACATAATTTTTTTGTTAATTAATAGTTATCTAACGGAACACAGGATTAAAGAATGAGAGGATGTTGGCGAATAGGTTACTCATACCACGAAACGAAGTTGGAGGAGGAGGCTCATTTCCGTCGGGTGGTGGCATAGAGCCATCGAAGTCAAATGTTCCACCTGAATCAAATGTGCCTGTGCCACCTGAATCAAACGTATTTATTGGCTCTTGAAATGTTTCCGGTGGTTCAACAAAAGTTCCTGAATCAAACGTGCCTGTATTACCTGAATCAAAAATTGGAGAATGCAACATGGTATCGTCAGGCGGTGGCATAAAATTACCTGAATCAAATGTGTTTATACTGTCTGAATCAAACGTTCTTGTTGACTCAAAACCTCCCTCTCCTGAATCATTGAAGTCATAATCTCCTGTACCAAAGGGAATACATCCTCCACGGCCATCTTCTTCATATCCTTCACCACAAGAAACACCATCACCACCAAAGCTTCCTGATTCACCACTAAAGTCATCTTTAACACACCCCATATAAGGGTCACAATAAGATCCTGTAAAACAATCTAGTAGTGAACAATCATAATTTGACTGGAATCCACCGCTATCGCCCTCACTCCCGCCGTCAAAAGAGGGAAGAGACTTGTGTGTTGGCATCGGAAACGGAAATGGGCTGCGGAGGTCGCCCCGCAAATCGCCACCGCCCTGCTCTTCAAATTGCCGTTGGAATTCATCTTGGAATTGCCGCCCAAACTCATGCTCAAATTGCCTCTCAAATTCTGCAGAAGGTGGAAATCCTCCCGGAAATTCGTCTGGTGTAGGGAAATCACCGATTCCTGGAAATACCCCGGGACCGGGAAATTCACCTGGTGGTGGAAACTCCCCTGCTCCTGGAAATTCTCTAGGAAAATCGCTAGGTGCTAAAGATGGAACATCTTCATTGGGACCCCCTCTAGATAAATCAATGGTTGTAGTGTATTCATTACCCTCACAATCAATCACTTTTGCGGTAAACGGTCCTGTCATCTGCCCAAAGACAGACGTCTCCGTCTTGTAATCTTTTGCGCAAGACGGCACCCCGCCACTGTAGCGCGAGCCACTTACGGGATCAATTGCAAATTCCTGGATACCGTCTGAATCGGTAATCATAAGTTTATAGAGACCCGATGCAGGCTGTCGCTCAATCATAACTCGCGATTCATCCGAAGGGCCTCCGAAATCATCTTCTCCACCCCTAAATCTATCTAATAAACCACTACCGGGGAAACCACCAGGGCCAGGGCCGAAACCCGGACCGGGACCATCACGAAAATCTCCTGGCATACGTTGCGGAATCTCTCCCCGCTCAAACTCTCCACGAAATTGTTCAAATTGCTTAAATCGATCTTCAAATTGACGATTAAACTCTTCATCAAATCGCGCTTGAAACTGTTCATCAACACCAGGACCAAAGCCGCCAGGTGGGCCAAAACCAGAAGGTCCAAAACCTCCGGGGCCGAAGTCACCAGGGCCTCCTGGACCGAAACCAGGTGGTCCAAAGCCGCCAGGACCAAATTCTTCTATTTGAATAAATTGTTTTAAAGCATTTTCTGCCGCGCCAGGGTCTAGAAATCCTTCATTGACAGCAAATGCGGCACATTCGTCAAAATGTGCAACGTCGGAACAATACTTGCGACACTCCATCTCTCCACGACAACCACCGGGACCGCCATGCTCCTCAACTTTCTGCTCTATTTTTCTGAATTTTTCTATACGCTCAAGTTCTTCAGGAGGTATTAAATTATTTGATGTTGCAAATTTGAAACATTCATCGCGATGCGCCGGGTCATTACAATACCGCTCACATTCTCTTCCAATACAACCACCTGGGCCTTCAATGTTAACAAAACGCTGTATTTTCTCATATTCGCGATCATCAATAAATCCTTGCTCATGCGCGAAAGCAAGACATTCTTGTTCATGTCCCGGTTCCTCACAATATGTCTCACATTCCCGGCCAACACAGCCGCCCGGACCAGGTATTGTTGAAAGCTTTTTAAATTTTTTAGCTTCACCAGGATCCATCAATTCATGCTCAATCGCAAAATTGAGACATACTTCGTCGTTTTTGGGAGTAGAACAAAACTTATCACACTCACTAAAGTTCTGACATCCTCCGGGGCCACCGCCAAGTTCCTCAATAACACGCAAAGCTTTTTCTTCGTCAATATCTGGCTCATGAGGACCAACTGGACCTGGCCCGATAGGGCCAGGGCCAATAGGACCAGGAGAAAACCCTCTGGGACCAAAGTCGGGTTCTGAATTTATAAAATCAAGAATTTGATCTGCTTCTGCTTGAGTCATAAACCCATCTTCAACAGCCCGTTGAAGACATTCAACGCTGTGTTCAGGCATTCTACAATACGCTTCACACTCTTCGTGCCCGCGACAGCCACCTGGGCCACCACGAAGTATTCGTTCTGCTTCTTCAGAAGACATGTGGCCTTCTTGCACTGCAAATTCAATACATGTTGTCTCATTTGCTGGTTGTGAACAAAAAGCATCACATTCTTCATGCCCGCGACAGCCACCTGGGCCACCACGAAGTGCTCTCTCAGCTTCTTCGGGAGACATATGGCCTTCTTGTAATGCAAATTGGATACATTCAACTTCATTAGCCGGCTGTGAACAATACGTCTCACATTCTTCATGCCCGCGACAGCCACCTGGGCCACCTGCATCCGATACATCTATGGGACGTGGACCAACGTCAATACCCTGATCTTGTGCCCACTGGAAACATGTCTCACCATTAGCGGGTTCATCACAATATGCTTCACATTCGTCCATAGAACCGCAATTACCAAGTTCTGGGATAGGAAATTCAATATTAAATGGATTTTGCGCATGCGCGGTAAAAGCAAATGCGAAAAGTAGTACCACAAGTGGTATTGCAAGGAGGAATGTGAGAGATAGTTTGGTATAAGTCATGATTAAGTTAAGTATCTAGTATTTGGTATCTAGTATCTCGTATGCAATTACGTCTACGGTCGTTGTTATACAAAATACTAAATACAAGATACTAAATACTTGTAAAATTTATTGCGCAAACGGATTAGAGCCCGCTCCTTCAAATGGATTCTGGTATCCATCTTCAAATGGATTTGTCTCGTCAGCTTCAAACGGATTTGCTGCTTGTAAAATCTCCTCCTGTGCTGCTACTTTTTCTGCCTCTACAGCAGCTGCTTGTTCAGCGAGAAGCGCTTTTTTGCCCTGCGCGTGCCCAAAAAAATAGCCACCTCCAGCTCCCACCAAAAGCGCCACCACAGTGGCAACGATGACCATATTGTTTGCTCCTTCTTTTTCCATATTATTGTTAGGACTTACGCACTTGGCACATTTCATCGTCAGCTTCGTCGCAGAAACATTCACTGTACAACAAAGTACAGCTTACATTTCTACTCCTCGCTTCCTTGAACTGCACTCAAGTGTGTAAGTCCTGATAACTTAACCAAACCAAGCCCTTAATTAAAGAGTTAGTAAGAAAAAAATAATACTATTAAACTCTTTTCATTGTACCAAAGACGCTTATATGAAGCTATACTTATCCACAACTTTCCGCAGAAGTAGGACATTTCCCCATGTAGGGCCAGGCCTTGCGGGCTATTACGCAAAATATATTCTACACGAGCGTAATGTTGTGTAATCTTTTGTTAATGTTATATTGTATGAGGTTTCTCAAAAATTCTTTTTTATAGTGAAAGGCTAAGCAAAGAATGATGAAACACTAGTACTCCATTAACTTAATTTTGTGCCTCTAGAATTTCTAAATTTCGAGCGAAAATTGAGGATGAGGAAGGAAGTGAATCGAGATTCATTGACGACCGAAACTCCATTTGCAGCCGAAATTTTAAGGTTATGGGGGTCAAAATTAAATTAATGGAGTACTAAGCACCTTAACAACTACCAAACAACGAAAGAAAACCCAGAACATGGACATCTTAACACTGTACGCTACTGCTGGCTTCATGCTGGCGGCATTCTCAGTTGTAGGCAATGACAGTGCTCAGATTCTCGGTACGTTCCTTGCATCAAACCGCGCTATTAAGTGGTATTACTTGTGGCTCGGTGCCACTCTCGTACTCATATTCACGCTTGTATATGGATGGTATATCTATGGTGGTGATATAAGTTATGGCCGCCTAAAAGAAATTCCGCATATGGAAATAGAATGGTACCACGCTGCAGCACCCGGTGTGCTTGTAATACTTACCCGATTCGGGGTACCTGTTTCAACAACATTTCTTGTCTTGTCTACATTTGCGTCAGAAATCGTACTCAAAGAAATACTGGAGAAATCATTTGTCGGGTACGGTCTTGCTGCAGTCGTCGCATATGGTCTCTGGTTTACGATTTCAAATTTCGACAAAGACGACCCTGTTAAGGAATCTCATAAATTCTGGTGGAGGGTGTTCCAATGGATGTCAACGGGATTTTTGTGGTTTACATGGTTATCGCACGATATGGCAAACATCGCAGCGTTTCTGCCGCGACAACTACCTCTTCCAATGCTCATAGGTGTCATAGGCATTCTTTCTGCTGGTCTTGCGTACATTTTTTGGAACCAAGGCGGTAAAATTCAAGAGATTATTTTGGAGAAACATAGTACACGCTATGTACGATCTGCGACAATCATCGACCTGGTATATGGACTTATACTCCTGTTTTTTAAAGAGCTCAATGACATTCCAATGTCAACAACTTGGGTGTTTGTTGGTCTCCTTGCAGGCAGAGAACTTGCTATCGCAACAGTGCATAAAAAGAAAAAAATCAAAGCAGTGTTTCCGTTGATAACCAAAGATTTTTTCAAAATGATGATCGGCCTTGGTGTTTCAGTAGCCATTGTCGTTCTCATTCACAATGTCTTCACGTAGCGATAGACCTGCCTCAACAAGGCGGGTCTTTTTTGTATTCATAATCCGCAAGGCCAGGCCTTGCGGATAAAATCTAAGTGATTATTCCGCCGCCGAGGCATTCCCCTGTGTTGAGATATAATACGAGTGACTGCCCTAAAGCAACTGCCCGTTGTGGTTCTTTAAATAGTATTTTGTATTTTGTATCTTGTATCTTGTATCTTATTCTTTGAAGCGGTTGTCTATATCTAAAGCGTGCTAAATATTCTTTACTCTCATCGGGTACATTGCCAGAAACCCAATTTATGTCTTTAAGTCTAACTTCCAAGATCAAACCTTTTTCCGTTTCGCTCTTCAAGGTCTGACCTTTGCGATACGGAGAAACAGTTAACGTATTCTTTTTAATATCTTTTGCAATAATATATTGTGGCGGGTCGTTGGGTCCTTTTTTTGTAATGATAAATCCATGCCGCTCACCAAGTGTATAAAAAGGTGCGCCGTCATGGTGTCCGATTACTTCGCCTTTGTCGTTCAGCACATCACCTTGTTTCTCTTTAATATAGTGCTTTAAAAATTCTTTCATGTTCAACTCCCCTACAAAACACAAACCCTGGCTATCTTTTTTTTCAGCATTCGGCAATCCAAATTTCCGCGCCAATTCACGCACTTCCGGCTTCGTGTATTCCCCTATTGGAAAAAGAACGTTACTTAATTGCTCCTGCGTCAGTGTCCAGAGGAAATAACTCTGATCTTTGGCGCTATCGCGTCCAGCTTGTAGTTTGTAGCTTGTAGCTTGTAGCTTTTTGCCACTTTCCATATTCCACATTCTACATTCTACATTCTTCGCATAATGCCCAGTTGCGATGAGATCCGCTCCCATCACGTGCGCCTTCTTCAAAAAAGCCCCGAATTTAATCTGTTTATTGCACATCACATCCGGATTCGGTGTTCTTCCCGCTTTATATTCGGCAATCATGTAATCAATCACTTCTTTTTTATATTCTTTTTCAAAATCAAATGTAAAGAATGGAATTCCCAAATGCGCCGCGGCGCGCATTGCCTCCCGTCTATCATAGGTTTGCAAACACTCAAATGATTGACCGTGAATAAGACCACGGGGCTGCCATGCCTTCATGAAGACGCCTATTACGTCATATCCTTCTTTTTTGAGCAATGCCGCAGCTACAGAGGAATCAACGCCTCCGCTCATCGCGACGAATATTTTTTTCTTTTTCTCTTCCATTACCGCACAGTAACATACTCGACAAAATTTTTAAATAATTTGAGTATGTCACAAAACCTCTCCTTCGCCGGACAGAGCTCTCTGGGCAATGCTAGGCCTTGCGGTCAAGTCTTGTTATTTTATATAGCGAGCTTTTTTTTCAAGATGCCCTTCAAATGTGCGACTGTAATATATGTTTCCGTCTTCGTCGGAGAGATAGAAAAGATACGGAGATTCTTTTGGATATATCGCCGCAAGGATTGAATCCATTCCCGGATTTGCAATTGGCCCTTTAGGTAACCCTTTATATTTATATGTATTATATGGTGAATCAATTTGGAGATCTTTTAGTGTAAGCATAAAAGTATTTTTTCCATTAATATACTCAAACACCGCATCCACCTGAAGCAACATCCCAATCTCAAGCCGCTTCCATAAAATCCCCGAGATCATTTTACGCGTCTCCGTCGTGCGCGCCTCACGTTCAAGTAAGGATGCCATGATGACAATATCATCAAGAGATTTTCCTGACTGTTTTAGGCCGTCTTCTATACCCGAAATTTTCTCCGTAAAATTATTTTTGAGTGTTCTATATATTTCAAGCTCACCAACATTTGGTAAAAAACGATATGTATCAGGAAACAAATATCCTTCATCTTGTTTTGCAATGCGTTTAAATACGTCTCCATTAAATTTCGGGAAACGCGCTTCAAAAATAGGACTCATTTCTTCGACAGTTAAACCTTCAAAAACAGTAACAACAACCGGCGTCAAACCAAAATCCGCTTCTGTGATTCTCCTAGCCATATTCCATGCGTTTTCCTTGCCAGAGAAAATATATTCACCGTAACGTACGCCAGCTTCCCCTTTAAGCGCAACGACAATTGTTTTAAAAAAAGGCTCTGAACGAATAAGACCTTTTTCTTTTAATAAATTAGAAACTTGCGAAAGAGTCGTCCCTTTCTCAATGGTAAAAGTGAATTTCTCCGCAGGGAAAGAAGTAGGTGGACTAAGAAAAATAGCATAGAATATTATTCCACCGAGTATAATAAAAAAAGTAATCCATGTGTAGAGGGGCTTTTTAAGCGTCTGAGTTATTTTTTCTTTTCCGCTCTTAGAAGTGATGCCGAGTTTGGAGTACATATAGATATTTGGTATCTAGCATAAAAACTAAAAAAATTTAGTCATATACGAAATACAAGATACTAGATACTAAATTGGTAAATCCGCTGGCGGTTCTGCCCGACGAGACTCGATACGCTTTAATGTCGGTGTTTCAGCAACACGCCCAGGAAAATGATAAATAGTCGCAAGTTCTTCTGCGTTTAGAACAAATGGTTTGCGTTCATACGGAGGGAAAAACCACGAGCGTTTTCTGTACGCGTCAAAAAATTTCCATTTTTTATAGATAGTTCGCTTTCCTTTTGATGAGAAAAACGGAACTCCGACAGTTGATTTGAAAAGTGGAATGTTAATATAGTTTTGCCACGGGTAATCAAAATCAGTATAATCTTTCGGACGAAAACCATTTAAATCATTGGAGCTAAACTGTTTAACTACTCCAAAAAGACCGGCAATATTCGCAGGATTATATGATTCTCCCTTTCCAAGATAGAGCGCACGGATACCGCAATCAAAACCAAGCTTTGATATATTGCGCTCAATTGCCTTAGTAACGTTTCGCTCACCCTCAGTTAGAAGCGAATATCGATAATCTTCTCCTGGTATCTCCGGTGGAGGACCTGATCGCTCTTTTGCATCTTTGAGCATTTCTGATACAACATCCCTCCCTTCTTGCTGCCAATCGCGTTCCCATGGCGTTGTCGGATCTTTTTTGCCTCTGTTCGCGCGAACAAGAATCTGGTACCACGCCTGCTCGCCACGACCGAGATCTCCCAAAAACTCAATCATTGGCAGTATGGGATCAACTTTAAGTTCCTCTTTTGGGTCTTTATCAAGATTATAATCAATATAAGTTTTTATTGGATATGGATCCGGTTTTGAAAGTTGGAATTCCACACCAAATAAATTCCAATCTGAACCTTCCTGCGCATACGGAACATGGGTAACATAATCCGGTGACTCAATTATTTCCGCGTTGGGATACTGCGAATAGACTTGAGTTTCAATAAACTTCCTAACTCTTGACAGAGTCCTTATGTAAAAACGAACGTCCCCTTCAATTGATACAATCTCAAGCGAAAAAAATGCTCGTGACTTGCCAAGTATAAAAGTGTCATACCAAGTCGATTCACCAGTTGTTTGCTGGAGAGCCATAATGACAACCTCCATCGCAAGTGGAGACTTTGGAATATCATGCGGCACGCGTATCTCAAGTAAAACACTTTCTTGCGACTCAAAAAACTGCGCACGCCGATGTAATAACCACACATGCGAAAAAATAAAAACAAGAGCAATGGGTAATACATATATAAAGCCTCCAATTGCCTCAATGGTTAACAAAGAAAAACTCTCTCCCAAGAAATTAAGAAATGATTCCATTGTTATAAGTATATATTAAAAATAGATTACAGAAAATACCGCTCTGACTCAAGCCAGAGCGGTATTTTCTTGTATCAATTATCCGCGTTTATCCACGAAGCGAATAATTGTCGTCTTTGTCTTTTGTAAAGTATGCTTTATTCTGCAAGTTCACTAATATGGTATTTTCTTTAACGTAACGCTCTTTAAGCACCTTATCTACTAGTTTATCCCTATGCATTGGGCTAGATTTTTTCAAAATGCCACGAATTACATCTCGCACAACACCATTGGTATACCCCCATTCCACCAATCCATAAATTCCACGACCAACTAATACAAAACGGTTTTTGTCTTTAATTAATTCATTGTGACAAGTTGCGACATGCGCTGATTTGCCAAATAAATTCGTAATCTCTTTTGCAACTTCAGTAAAATGAAGAGGTGAACCGTGTTTGCGAATAACGAGATACGCATAGTCGCGCGCGCCGCGCGCTTTAATATTTGGAGAAGAGGCTAGCCCCCATTCCCCTAGCGGATTTTTCCGAACCATTTTTGAGATATTCAGCCACCGCAATAATGTTTCTTTACCCTTCTTACCCCCATCAACACCTTTGAGCCGATCAGCAAACACTTTCACAATCTCATTTTCAACAACAAGGTCATCCCCGCTAAAGTTTTTATATAAATCATGTAATGCCCGATGCACTTGTTGACTCACTGATTCATCAAGCACCCATCGATGTTTGAAATGAGCATCTTCACGTTTTTTTTCAAAATCATCCCCCAACATAAGCAGGAGATTAACATGATTCTGAACAGTCTTATTAGAGGAGATATACCCCAATAAATCCTCTTCAGTAACAATACCACCAAGCTCACCAATAACTCGCGCAAGATCATCAAAAGCATACTGTGCATCCCTGTACGCATCTGACTTCTTGATATTATTTAACGCAAAACTCTCAATCTGACGCACGCGCTCACGCGTAATACCATACGTATTTCCGATTGATTCCAATGTTTTCTTTTTGTGATCTTTCCCTAAGCCAAAACGACTTACTATGACGTCTTTAGTGCGATCAGGTAATACCACAAGAAGGCTTTTAGTTGTTTGCTTTGGCGTAAATGTAAGTGTTGCCATGATAATATAATGCGAATATACGCGAACCAGAAAGCGAATATGTGCGAATTAAGTATTAATTTGATTATAGCACTTTTGTATTGCGGAGTCAACCCCTCCACATAATATCATGAATCTTATGAGTTTTCCTTAGTTACAATATTCAATAATTTTCCCTTAATATAGACAATTTGCCATATCTCTTTATCTTGCACCCATTTGTTTACTTTGTCAAGCGATTTTGCTTTTTCTTCAATTTCTTCTCTTTCATCCTCTACAGAGACCTCTAGCTCATCTCTCACCTTGCTGTTTACTTGTATCGCGATTGTAAACGTCTGCTCCTGTATCTTCTGCTCGTCGTGTGTCGGCCATTTTTGTGTATGGATAGATGTGTTTTCTGCAGTAAGCCCTAATCGGCCCCATAATTCCTCGGTAATATATGGCGCAAACGGAGCAAGTAAAAGCAGGAGTGACTTATACTCACTTTGCATAATTGCATCTTGCTTGTCAAGCATATTTACACAAATCATCAATGTGCTGATTGCTGTATTGAATTTAAAATTTTTAATATCTTCAGTCACCTTCTTAACCGTTTGATGGAGCAGACGTTCCAACTCTGGACACTGGACACTAGAATCAGGGCGCTGGATCTTTTTTTGTAATTTCCAAACCCGTTCAAGAAAACGCCGAGTGCCTGCGATTCCTCCTGTATCCCACGGATAGTGTCCAACAGCATTGTAAGGACCAATAAACGCAAGATACATACGAACGCTATCAGCGCCAACCATTTTCACATGCTCATCGGGGTCAATCACATTCCCCCATCGCTTGCTCATTTTTCGTCCATCAGTTCCTAAAATGATTCCTCTGTTCAGTCGTTCACGATACGGTTCTTTTTTGTTCACGAGTCCGAGGTCAAAAAGCGCTTTATGAAAAAATCGCGAATACAACAAGTGCATCGTTGTGTGTTCCGCGCCGCCGGAGTATCGTTCAACCGGCATCCATTTTTTAAGTTTTTCTTGTGATGCAAATTCTTTTTCGTTATGCGGATCAATATACCGCAAAAAATACCATGAGGAATCAACAAACGTGTCCATGGTGTCATATTCCGGTCGCCACCCTTCTCCAAAGATTTTTTCTGTTCTCTTTTTTAATTCTTCTGACGAAGCAAGTGGAGGCTCTCCTGTCGGCGTAAAATCAACATCTTTTGGTAAAAGCCACGGTAAATGCTTTTCAGGAATTGGATGTGGAATTCCGTCCGGATCGTAAACAATAGGAATTGGACATCCCCAGTATCTTTGGCGAGAAATCAACCAGTCGTGCAACCTATATATTGTTTTCTTTTTTCCGTCAACAAATTCTGTGATTTTTTGTTTCGCGTCTTCGCTTTTCATTCCGTCAAATTTCCCCGAATTCACAAGTGTGCCATCTCCAAGATAAACATGCATATCATCAAAAAGGCAATTCCATGAAAATCTATGTGATTCTGGTAAGCGGAATCGTTCCATTTCTTCGCGAGTAAGCCATACAACTTCATGTTTTTCTTTCTCTTCAAGTGATATCTCGTCATGATCACCGTTCTCTAACTCAAAATAAAGCGCACTAAAATGCGCGAATCTATTTTCGTCCTTGGGAACATGAAAAAACTTAGAGTGTGTGCACGGTAATTCTTTTATAAGTTTTGGATTTCTATATCCCGTTTCTTCTATAATTTCGGCTACAGCTGCTTCTTCGGACGTCTGACCCTCCTCAATACCACCAGTAATTAACGTGTCCCAATCTACTTGTTTCCACTTCAAACCGATGTATTTGTCTCCGCTCCAATGTTTTACAATCGCAATGATAGCATCTCGTTCTACAAAATCTTTACCTTCGCGTACTTTTCCCGGCTCAGTTTTTTGAACAAATACTGGCTCAATAACATTCTTGATCGGTAATTTAAATTTTCCAGCAAATTCAAAGTCTCTTTGATCGTGTGCTGGCACCGCCATAATTGCACCAGTACCATATTCTGCAAGCACATAATCTGCAATCCAAATTGGAATTTCTTCATTGTTTGCTGGATTTATCGCCTTAATTCCTTTTAGTTCAACACCTGCTTTTTCTTTGTTGTCGGCAGTACGCTCAATTTCTGGTTTATTCGCGGCTATTCCAATATACTGGAATACTTCATCCCAATTTGAGATTTGAGATTTGAGATTTTCAACTGCCTCGTGTTCTGGAGAGAGGACGAGATATGTCGCGCCAAAAAGTGTGTCTGGACGCGTGGTAAAGATATTTATAGACGGAATAATCGCCTTCAATACATCTGGTTCTTGTGTGCCACAAAAATGAGAATCTTTTGCTTCTATAGTTGCAACTGGAAACCCTAGAGTTTTCCCAAGTCGTTTTGCTTGTTCGCCAGATACGGCAATGTCGTTTATATCATGGAGGATTTTAATGAAGCCTGTAATATTTTTTATTTTCCGAACATCAAATTCCCACTTAAATGTATTTTCAAAATTGCGTGAGTGATCTTTAAATCTCGGGTCAATAAAACCTCCAACAAGTGTAATTCCTGCTATTTTGTCTTGAAGTTTTTCTGCAACTTTGAGAGCAGTTACAGCCCCTAAGCTGTGACCACAAATAATAGTTTTCTCATCATAGTCAGTCGCAGATAAAACTGTTTCAACCCATTCTTCTTCGTTTGGTTCATTGGTATTTGGTAAAAGTGGCACTACAACTTCATGACCTTGTTTTTCAAGTTCTTTTTTTAGCCACGGATGAAAATTATCACTTGGTGTTGCTTTAAATCCATGCAAGAGAACAAATTTATATTTTCCATCAACAGGAAATTTAATTTCCGCTCCTTCGGAGCGGCCAATCCATTCTCGTTGTGATTGTTTTATCTCCTCCGGCCAATTTAATTCACCAAGATCTTCTAGTAGCCGTTCAGCATAATCTGTTATTTTTAAAAACCATTGTTCAAGCTCTTTCTTTTCTACTTGGGCACCAGAACGCTCGGCAGTTCCATCCGGTAATACCTGCTCATTTGCTAAAACCGTTTTATCAACAGGGTCCCAGTTTACTATTGCCTTGCCGCGCTCCGCAAGACCTTTTTTATGAAGCTCTAGAAAAAGCCATTGAGTCCATTTGTAGTAGTCTGGGTCAGAGGTTGCAAACTGTCGGGACCAATCAAAAGAAGCTCCCATGCTTTTTAATTGCTCCGTCATGCGGGCAATATTCTCATATGTCCATTTTTCGGGATCAACTTTATTTTTTATTGCCGCATTTTCCGCTGGAAGACCAAAAGAATCAAAGCCAATCGGAAAAAGCACATTATGCCCCTGCATCCGTTTAAAACGCGCGAAAATATCCGGCACAGCAAATGCGTACCAGTGACCGATGTGTAGATTTCCTGATGGATAAGGAAATTCCACAAGCGTATAGTAGTTTTTTTTACCTTGTTCCGTGTCTGCTATTTTGTGCGCTTCTTGTTTTTCCCACTTTTCTTGCCATTTTTTTTCTATTTTTTTATGATCGTATTTCATGTACGTATATCTGACCTGCAATACACAACAATTGACCCGTGACTTAGTGGTAGTCAAAGGTCAAATGTTAAATGTCAAATGTTGTTCACTTATCTTTAAACCTTTTAACCCCTGCCCATAGGAGAGCTACAAGCGCAATGCCGAGAATAATGACACGTAGATAATCCTGCATTTCAGACCAGTAACGCACTGAAGCAATAAAGAGTGTGAGTACACCGCCAGCCGCAAGTGCTGGTGCGACGACTGCAATTGCTCGAAGGACAAAACTTGCAACGAGTGTAAGTGTTCCAAGTATTACAAGCGCGACAAAAAAGTTTCTTTCATACAAGAGACGCGCATCTTGAAATCCTTCCCGACAAGTAAAATCCTCTTCACAATATCCTTTTTGATCTTCTCGTATAACGACTGGTTCAATGCGTTCAGCGCGCGGAAGTCCTTTTTGTACAAATGTTCCTTCAATCCATTGCCCTCCAACTGCAACACATTCCTCTTGTGTTTCAGGAATGATATGTACCTGCTCTTTGCCACAGAAATCGTCATATTCCGGCTTGTCAAAAACCAACTGTATACTGAATATAAAAAAGAGATTAAGAACAATAATAATTGCCGCCGCAAGTGCGAGTTTTAGTAAATTTGATTTTGTGAAAAAGTACATGGTTTTAGGTTGTAGGTTTTAGATTTCAGGTTATAGATTATAAGAATTTCCGTTTTTCCTATCACCTAACACCTACAAGCTAACACCTAACTGTTAATGCTTAGTGCCTAGTTCGTTGTTAATATTAATATCATACAACACTTAAATTTTAAACTCAATTACCCCATTAGAAATTCAATTGGAGTCTAATAAACATACAGATTTTATAAGCGAATCCGCCTAACGGCTATACTCGGTGATAAACATAGCTTTTGTTTCAAATTTCTAACGGGGCAGGCATCTCTGTCTATATCCTAAACTCAATAACATCACCATCAGAAACTATGTAATTTTTCCCTTCTATTCGCACCAGACCTTTTTCGCGCGCTTTTGCGTATGAGCCGGCGTTAATAAGATCTTTCCAATTGATAACATCTGCTTTGATAAACTTATCCCTAAAGTCAGTGTGGATTGCGGCACCTGCCTCTTTTGCAGTTGAGTTCCGTTTTATCGTCCAGCCACGCGTCTCTTTCTCTCCTGTGGTAAAAAATGTGATGAGATCAAGGAGTTCATAACCCTTTGTGATAAGCGCATCAATCTCGCGCCCACTAATACGTAATGTTTCAAGGTCATCAGGTGATAATTCTGAATATTCATGTTCAGTTAAAACATCAAGCTGTATCCACATTGCATCACTTTCACGCAAAAATGTGGATAACTCTTCCGGAATCGTGTCCCCTGCTTTTGCATTTAAAACATAAAGGATTGGCTTGGCAGTAAGCAAATGCAGATTTTTCTCCACCTTATGTTCCGCTTCATCTAATTCAATGTATTGAATCAGCTTTCCCGCGGTTAGCGCTGTTTCTATTTTCTTTAAAACTCCCTCTTCAAAAATAATATCTTTATCTCCTTTTTTTACTTCTTTTTGAATATTCGCGACACGCTTTGTAACTGTCTGGAGATCAGAAAGAATAAGCTCTAAATTAATGACCTCAATATCATGTAGTGGATTTATTTTTTCATGCACATGCACAACGTTTTTATCATCAAAAACGCGTACTACCTCCAGAATTGCATCTACCTCACGGATGTTGGATAGAAACTGATTTCCTAAACCTTCCCCTTCTGATGCTCCTTTTACCAAACCGGCAATATCAGTAAATTGTACAACTGCCGGAATGGTTTTTTCCGATTTTGATGAACGGCTCAACGCGTTGAGCCGTTCATCAGGCACGGGAACAATCCCCACCGATGGGTCAATTGTGCAAAACGGATAATTCTCCGATGGAACACTTTTTTTAGTAAGCGCATTAAACAACGTGGACTTCCCGACATTAGGAAGTCCGACAATTCCGATTGAAAGAGACATGTATGTGTATTATTTTTGTAATAATTTACGAAGTTCCTCTTGGTGATCTTTCAAAACAGTAAACGCCGCCTGTTGCTGATTCATTCCTTCCTTTATTTTTTGCTGGATTTCTTTGGCTATTTTTACAAACAGATCAGGGTTCTCGGAAACCGCTTTCAAGACCTGCTCTTTTTGATCAGCCGGTAGATTTTTAAGCTGGGATTCCAACGCTTTTTTGATGAAGAAGTCCTTTAGCATCAAGGTATATTAGCACATAAAACCACAAACGAAAATCCCGCCAAAGGCGGGATTTTCGTAGAACATTTGTGGTATTCAGAAACTCCGAACACTCATATTTGTATACTATCAAATAACGTTTTATATGTCAAGTGTTTTTCCCCATCTGATAAAAGTCAAGGTAAATAGAGAAGAATCATGAAGTACGAAGTATGAATCATGAATTAAAAAAGCAAACATATTAAACCGTTCTTGCTATTCATGATTCTTGATTCCTAATTCATAATTCCAAATCACGGGCTAAAGCACAATTTCACGAAATGAAATTTGCTTGCCCAAACATCCGCCAAAGGCGGAGTGTTTTAGGGATTACGTCCTGCTTTAACTTCACCAATCAAATATTCACCTTGTTCTTTAAATTCAGGATCTAATTCAATCGCCTTCTCCAGCTCAATAATTGCCTGCCCGCGCTGGCCAGACTCAAGATGCGCGGCAGAAAGCGAGATGCGCGCCTGTATATTATTGGGATCTTTTTCAACCTGCCCTTTCCATAATGAAATGAGTCTTTCAAAATTGCCTATACTGGCATACGCGCCTATAATGGACTCGTCTGATAAGTAATTGCTTTCGTTAAGGACAGAAAGTAATTCTTCCGCCTCACTGCTACGATCCGCGCGTATGAGAAGTGACGCATATATTTTCCGCGCCTTTGTATTTTCTTCTTCAAGTTCAAATGCATGCTTCCCAGCAAGAATTGCCTTTTCTATATTCCCTACATTAAGATACGCGCTCGCGAGCAAATAATGCATGTCTTGTTTTTTATCAGAAATCTGTACTGCCTCTTCAAGTTCAATAATCGCTTCATCAAACAATCTATACTGCATAAACAGAGAGGATTGAAACATCCGAGGACGAAGATTCTCTGGCGTTTCTGTTATTTGCTTTCTCATCTCAGTACGCGCCAATGTAAAAAATTCCTGTTTCACAACTTGTGAAATAGGCGCTCCGGACAAATTGGTTGCGGCCTGTATCAATTGTTCGCGTGTTTCCATCTTTCCCAAAAACCCGCTTCCAAGTGATTTTTGGAATAAACGGAGCTTTTCCTGTAAGGCTGCATCACGCGCTTCCGACGTCCCTGCTTCCTGCACTGAGCGCATATTAATAGCTCCTAAAAACGCGCGATTTCCCACAATGTGTTTTATGTTCAGCGTGTATAGAGAAAGAATAAGTACAATTAACACCAACGGACCTGCGAGCTGACTCATAAATTCTTTCCGCTCTACACTAGTGTCTTTAAATCTGAAATAGTGAAGTACGCGCGGAGCAGTTTCGGTTGACATTCCATGTATAAACGCAAGCACTGAAAAGAAAAATATATAACTCACCACATTATCAAAGACAAATAAATTATGAAACAAGTACGCCGCAAGAAGACCTGTTAAAATGCTTTTTTCGTAGACAGAAAACGAGGCTTCACTTGGCGGCTGTTCTCCGTTTTGCAGTTCAAGAGAACTAGCACGTCTTTTGGGATAAAACCATATGGCGTACAAAAGCGCGAGAAAAATAGCAAAATACGAAATAAGACCCATGAAACCTCCTGCAATGAGCCAGTCAAATATAATATTATGTGCGCGGTCAAACCACGGTTCCTCGGTATACATACGCGGATTATAGTGTTTGCTGAATGCAATAATAAAATTGTCCTGTCCCCACCCTAAAATAGGATGTTCTTTTATGCCTTGCCATGCCATACCCCACACCATAAATCGCGAATTTCCTGTTTCAAGAGAAATACTCGCCAAACGGCCAAATAAATCACTCTCACGTATAACACGTGTATCTTTAAACACAGCAAACACACCCACGATACATACAATTCCGATCAACACTCCTATTGCGTATTTTTTTATTTTTATCTGTTCTCCTGTGAACCCTCGCCCGCTAGGCGAGCTCACACTAAAACTCTTTGGTGCGGGGGTGAGAGCGACAAGGAGCGCAGTGAGCATTGCGCCGCCTAAAAACGCAAGGAGGGCTCCTCGAGTCATAGTGTTAAAGAGTATGAATATGTGAAGAGCCATGGCGCCGCCGTAGACAATTCGCAACCAGTTCGGCGTATTTTTTTGCGCGAACAAAAACGCGGCAAAGAAAGTATGAAATAAGAGATAAGCGGCGAGATATGTTGCATTACCAAATGTAGCATCAACTCGCACACCACCCTGATTAATGACAATTTTCCCTAGCAATTGGAAAATACCATATATTGAAATCAAGACACTTGCTCCGAGCGACGTTTGAAGAAATCGTATCCACAAGCGCTTCACATTCATTATTGAACCGGCAACCATAAAAAACGCAAATAAGTGCAGAAGGGTAATAAGCCCATCCATTCGTTCATAGTTTGACCAAAAACTACGCAGAAAATCTTCACCAAATATATCAGCAACAGTAACGACCCCTACAAAAACGGCAAGCGCTCCGAGAATCCACGAAAATTTCAACCGATACCGCACATCCCGCAACGCAAGAATAATCCAGCCGGCAAATATGAGTTCAACAAGAATTCGAAATACGAAATTCTTTCCTGTGATAAACGGAAAGAACATTGATTGAGCAATAATAAACGGAATAAACGGAAGTAAGAAAATACCGCTGAAAATGACGGTTTTCAGGATTCTATTGAGTGTATCGCTAGACTGCATTTCCTTACTATACTAGAATTTTCATACAATACCAACTACTTCAAAATTCAACCTCAGCGGTAGAATACGTCGTATAATTTGACAAGAAAAATAAGATATGATATTAAGTCTTTAGATTCCTTTAGGTTCTAGGTTCCATAACCTCAAACATCACAGAGGAGATGTACGATGGAAAAGACGCTTTTGTTGGTGGGAACAGATATGGCTATCTCGCAAGCGCTTGGCAAAGTTGGAGATTCCTTTACGGCAAGGAAAGCGAGTGGTCTACAAGTTGTTTCAGAGCTTGGTTACGGTGATATTGTTTCAGAATCAAGAGTAGAAGAAATACTTGAGATAGATAGTGACATCGCTTGTGTACTTACTGGCATGTCGTCAAAACCTGAAAATTCAGACGCGGAAATAACGGCATGGAGAATGGCGCGTGAGTATGATATTCCATACGGCGTATATGCCGACACGGAAGGTATGGTAGCTGGTCGTCCGTGGTTTTCTAAACAGCTTAAAGAAAACGTCTCGTTTGTTTTTGTGATAAATGAAGAAGAAGCCACGCTCGCGAAACAGCACTTTCCAGAAGCGAAGATTATAATTTCAGGTGATGTGCGAGTAGATGATTGGTTCTTCCACGAAATTCCCCGCGATGAGGTCCGAGGCCAACTGAATATTAAACCCGATGAGTTCGCGATTATGTGTCCGAGCAACAAAATACTAAGCGTTAATGTTCTGTTTTTCCTTGGTGTTTTGAGGGCTATGAAGCTGGTTATTGATAACCGCAGGATAGACAAGCCACGCATATTTTTCTCCATTCATCCAGGAGATCCAAAAGATCATCACCCTGTATATAATTTTATGGCAAAAGATCATAAAATCAGACCAGAGGTAATTACCGGTGAAATTATGTCCGGAACAGAAATGGTATGCGGAATGGACATGATTATACAATCAATGTCCACTATCGGTAAACAAGCCGCCTGCCAAAGAATACCGGTGATTGAGTTTGTTACAGATCTAGCAATGAAGCACCATGAGGCAGTTCTCAGGACCAAGTTGGTGGTTAAGTGACTGTGGCGCTTCTTTCATGGTTCGTGAAGATGTTGTCTTGTTTGCTAGTGAAATTTCTAATTTTGCTGAAGACAGAACCACAGTTCGCAAGATGCAAAAAATAGCACAAGAAAAAATGCTGCCCAGACCCGGAAGGCGCGGGGTTGGAGTTGAAACCATGTGCAAAACAGTTCTTGAATTTCTTTCTTGACGAGCCAAAAAACAGGCCGCGCCTATACTAAGGCGCGGCTTTTAAATTTACAATTTACGAGATCATAAATTATTGAACACTCTGTGTTTAATAAAGGTTCCTCGGCCTAAAAGTACGAGGTATTATTGAACTCGCTCCGCTCGTACTGTCTCGGCCTGAAGGCCGAGGTATTGAACCTATATTAACTCCTCGGTTCGGCAATGAGAAAATTCCGCTTCGCTCCACTTTCTCATTGCGCTCGCTCTACGTCATTAATAAGAATCAACGCTAATCATTCGTGTGTATTCGCGTTATACTATACGCCACGCCGTGACAAAAGCGTCTTTATTGTTTTTAACGCAATTTCCAGATCAAGAATAACTGACCGATTCTTTACGTAATAGAGATCGTATGAAAGTTTATTGCTTGTTTGGGAAACATCAGTACCGTGGTGAGGATGTTCTCCGTAGAGTTGTGCCCACCCAGAAAGGCCTGGTTTAATCAGATACCGAATATTGTAATATGGAATTTCTTTATTGTAATGACGAGCAGGCTCCGGAAATTCAGAGCGCGGTCCGATCAAAGAAATAGATCCATCAAGCACGTTCCACAACTGCGGCAATTCGTCAATACGAGTTTTTCTTAAAAATTCTCCCACACGTGTTACGTTGTTCACAGCTCCTGTTTCCCACTTTCCCTCATCATCAAAGTCCATTGTGCGAAACTTCAAAAGTTTAATGATGTGATTATTCTTACCAACACGCCTTTGTAGAACAAAAATCTTTCCACCGTCATCAAGCTTAATTGCAAGATATACAAACGGATACAACACAAGCGAGATGACACCGAGCATAAATCCAATTATAATATCCATCGCTCGTTTAAAAATATCGTATGTAATGCGCGGAGAAAAAGATACATACTCCAGAAACCACTTATAATCAATAAGTGAGAGAGAAACACGCTGAAACATTTCTTCATACACTTTATGTATATCCAAAAAACGAACGCGAGAAAAAAGGAGATTATATAAATGCGGTAAAATTGATTCAAGCTTTTCATTATGCATATCAATAATGACAAGTGAGATTCCTTTTGTCGGAATCTCTTCCGCAATATTTCCCAGCAAGGCGGAGTGCTCCACTTCACCGATATCAACAGCGCGAGCAATCTGTATGTTGTAATGTTCGCCATTTGCAATTTCCTTCACTAGCGTTTGAAAATCTGCTCCGCTACCAACGATAAGCGCCTTTTGTTTTTTACCACCTGATATGAAAACAGTGCCATATAAACGCCACAAAAGAATTAAAATGAATGAAATTGCAAGATAGGTAAATAGGTTTGTTTTCGGAGTAATATCGAAAAACGGAATAAGGTAGAAAAACATAGCCGCGAGCGCGCCGTTTGCGACAAGTGCGCCAGAAAGAATTGACGGAATTTTTCGTCTGAAGAAAAGCGTTTCTTTGTCATAAAGACCCGCAATAAAAAAAATGATGACCCATAATGCAATAAGATATGAAAACGGAATAAGGTGCTCTATGAAAACATCAGCATTATCTTTAATCGGCAACCCTATTGCAATAGTGATAAAAAGCGCTCCGTATAATAACAGAACGTCCCCTATTAGAAGTAGTGCAATTCTTCGTCTGCGTAGAAACATGATGAAAAAAGTATTTAGTATTTAGTATATGATATCTAGTATATTTTTAAATTTATACAAAATACCATATACTAGATACTTAATAATGTATAACAAATAAGGCTTAAAATAAGTTATAGTACAGGAATGCTGAAAAATATTAAAAAAAGAAAAATTCTCTACATCATCACTAAATCCAACTGGGGCGGGGCGCAACGATACGTCTATGACCTTGCGACATCGCTTCCCAAAGAGCGATTTGCTGTTGCTGTTGCGTTAGGCGGTAACGGCATCCTCAAAGAAAAATTAGAAACAAGTGGTGTGCAAGTTATAACACTTTCATCACTTCAGCGAAACATCGGTCTTGCCAAAGACTTCTCATCATTTATTGAGACTTTTCGCATCATAAAAAAAGAGTGTCCAGATATCATTCATCTTAACAGCTCTAAGGCAGGATTTCTCGGAGCTATCGCCGCTCGTCTTTATAATGCGTCAGAGGTTAGAGGTCTCCGCCGAAGGCGGAAGAGGTCAAAAATAATATTCACCGCGCACGGATGGGCATTTCGTGAAGAACGCCCATGGCTTAACCGACTCTTCATCGGTTTTTTCCAATGGCTCACTGTAGTTATCTCCCATGCAACAATAACAGTTTCTGAAACAACGAAAAATGAGATGCGGTTTCCGTTTACAAAAAATAAATTAATTACTATTAAAAATGCTATTCAGAAACTATCTTTTCTTAGTCACGATCAAGCACGAAAAGAACTTGCTCAGAGATGTGATACACCCACTAATACCTTCTGGATAGGGACAATTGCTGAGTTAACAAAAAACAAAGGATTAAAATATGCGATTTCCGCAGTTGCAAAAATCGTGCATACACACAAGAAACCAGTTGTATATTTTATTATCGGTTCTGGCGAACAACGCAATGAATTACAAACAATAATTCACGAACACAAGCTAGAGCAAAATGTTTTTCTTGTGAGTGATAATAATGCGGCGCGTCTTTTACCAGCATTTGATTGTTTCCTTCTTCCTTCAATCAAAGAAGGGCTTCCTTACGTACTGCTTGAAGCTGGAAACGCGGCATCACCAACAATCGCAAGCGACGTAGGTGGTATACCAGAAATAATTCACAACGAGGAAACAGGTATATTAGTGCCTCCACGTGACAGTAATGTAATCGCAAGCGCGCTTTTGAAATTTACACAAGACGACAAAGTACGAAAACGATATGGAGAAAAGCTATATAATATTGTAAAAAACGATTTTTCTTTTAAAGAAATGCTAGAAAAAACTATTGCGCTTTACAAATAAATTTTTTTCAATTCCGCAACCCCATCAGGGAGATTAATCTTTGACTCCCAATTAAGTAATTTTTTTGCTTTAGTAGTATTCGCGAGAGAGCGTTTCGCCTCAACACGTGGTTCAATAAATACATGTTCACCTCCAATCATGTCGGCAATTTCAAATACGGTATAGTCTTTACCTCCACCAATGTTTATTACTTCATGTCCGTTAATCTGCGAGGACTCCGCCGCATTGATGTTCGCGCGCACAACATCGTATACGTGAGTAAAGTCGCGTGATTGTTTTCCATCTGGCACAATTGTAAGAGGTTTTCCCTCTTTCCGTTGTTTTAAAAACCTTCCTATCGCTTGGGCATATACTCCTTCAAGCGGCGCACGTTCTCCGTATACGTTAAAATATCGGAGAGAAACAACTTCCAAATTATATAAGTCAAAAAACAACTGCGCCAGTTGTTCACCCATATATTTCTGAAGGCCATATGGGTGCATAGGACGCGCAAATAGCTCCTCGTGAAGCGGCATGGTTTTGTGGTCACCGTACGCAGACGATGATGCAGAATAAACAACTCGCTTTACTTTTGCATCACGCGCGGCAAGTAACACGTTAAGTGTTCCGGTTACATTAACGTCATGTGTCGTACGCGGATCTTTGATGGACGGAACAATACGCGGCAAAGCCGCCGTGTGAAAGACATAATGTGTATCTTTAAAAATCGGCGCTATTTCCTCAAAATTCCGGATATCTGTTTTATGAAGTGTCGCATCTTTGTGTACATTCTCTCTTTTGCCGCCCGAGAGGTTGTCAATTACATGCACGTCAAAATCTTTCGCGATAAGTGCATCGGTCAAGTGTGAGCCAATAAAACCAGCTCCGCCAGTTACAATGATTTTTTGTTTTATATTGTTCATAATTATATGTGTCCTCGCAACGCGAGTTCGCTTAAGATCATAGTGACGCTCTTTTTTTTATCTGTTCGGTCCGTACGAACAGCAATATCAGGATTACTAGGTCTTTCATAGAGATTTAACTCACTCAAGCCGATAAAGTTTTCAATCTCTCCAGCGCGCGCTTTTTTATATAAACCCTTCGCGTCTCGCTTCTCGCAGACAGAAAGCGGGCAATCAATGAATATTTCCAGAAAATTTTCTCCAATAATCTCTCGCGCTGTTGCCCTATCTTTTTGATATGGAGAAATAGCTGATACGAGTACGATGTCATTGAAGCCGCTTTTTTCCCGAGCAAGTTCCGCAATGATACGATTATTTTCCCGTATACCTTTGCGCGAGAAATCAAGATGACGATTAATTGTTTTCCGCACATAATCACCATCAAGAACAATGACTTTTTTGTTGAGAAATTCTAATTGTTTTTGGAGAGCATTCCCAAGAGTCGTCTTACCCGAACCAGAAAGTCCTGTAAACCATAACACAACTCCTTTAATCTTTTCTAGGTAATTATCCTGCTCTAGAGAGCTAATAAATTTAGGGTGGAGTATTTTTTTATTTCTATTTTTCTCTACTACATTGTCTGTATAATCTATAATCCGCCGCATGATTGAAACACATTCTATCGGATTTTTCCCAATTGCAGTTTCGGCAGAAAGTGCCAATCCGTATGCTCCATCAAATATGGTGTGCACAACATCATGCACTTCTGCAATAGTTGGACGCCTACTTTCAATCATTGATTCTAAAAGATTTGTAGCAACAATAACATCCTTATTTTGCACACGCGCACTATTGATAACTAATTTCTGTATAAATGGAATTTTTTCTAACGCCACCTCCTTACTTAAATCACCTCTATCTAACAAGATAATGTCAGATTTTTTAATAATACCATCTAAGTTATTAAGTCCGTCAATGCACTCAACTTTAGAGATAATCTTCATCTTTCCCCGTGTTGCTTTTCTCACTTCTTCAACAGATTCTGCTCCACGCATAAATGAAGCTGCAATGTATTTTATATTATTTTCAAGTCCTAATTTAATGGACTCATGATCCTTTGATGAAAGTGGCGGTAACACATATCGTTTACCAGAAACAGAGTCAACGACTACACCTTTATTCCTCCCGAGAGATCCGCTTTTTTCAACACTTGCGACAACATATCCTTTTTTTATACAAGAAATATCAATTACACGAAGCTCTACGGCGTCAAAATCAGGGTGTACAACATCCCCTTCTTCAAGTTGCGGAACAATGGACGGCGGCGTAAGATATATTCTATTCTTATTTCCTGTTACTTTTTTTGCGTATATTTTAATTTTCTCTCCCATCTTGAGTCGTACTGTATCCTGTGATAATTCCCCCGTACGAATTTGTGATCCTTCAGTATCAACGATAAAAGGAATGCCGACTTTTTTTGATAGACGGATAAAGTACCTCAAATCCTTAATGCTTGAGTGCGACATATTTACCCGAACGAAATCAACACCGTACGCCTTTATATTTCGTAGCGCTTTTTCTGTTCTCGTCGACGGTCCGAGTGTAACGATTATTTTTGTTTTCATAAAATGAAGGACAATACCAATATACGAATTTTACGAATGATACCAATGTATACGAATACGTATTAGTATTATTCTGTATTATCCTTTTTTAAATACCATAGTCAACATTCTATGCAATCGCTCGCCTGCGCGATACGGTTTTAGCCTTGCCTTTTTCGCCAAAAGTCCCAGTGAGTGTGCAGAGAAAATATATGGATGATATGGATTCATTTGGTCAAATGTGAGCAAGTTTGAGCATTGAACATA